>WNGA01004373.1_pt1 | contig 20807 bp, 21 predicted proteins | sample 5400061 | NCBI WGS metagenome assembly WNGA01 (sample SAMN13153366, study PRJNA577476) | soil metagenome | isolation source: 100 cm soil or saprolite under grassland replicate 2 | place: USA:California | collected 2016-06-15
CCTACCGAGGCCAAGCGACGGCAGATTCTGCATGTGCTCTGCCAACAAAAACGGACCCGCTTCGAGTACCAGGATGCGTTCGCTTCGATCCGTGCTGCGGAACCACAGATGTTCCGCGACAGCCGCGCCGAACGTTCCGCCACCGATGATGATGAAGTCGAACGGCCGAATATCGCCGCGCGGAGACAGGAAATTGCCGTTCACGTCCCTGGCATTGGCGCGGTAAGCGGGATCGGAGCTTGCGAGTGCTTCGTCGAAACTGTTGCAGACGTAGCGCCCGAGTACGTCCAGTGCGAATTCCGTCGGTTGCGAGGCTGAGCCGATACTCATCTGCCCCTCCAATGCCGGCTATCGAAATTTACACCCGCCGACCTTAAGGTTGCTTGATAATATCATCACATCTCTTAGATGGCAAGCGGAGCGGCAGAGATCAATTGACCTTCGTCCTGCTTCATGCGCCGCCTCATTCAATGACCTTGTCCACTTGCATCTTGCAAAGGAGAGGCAACGGCACATCTAGGCCAAGCGCCTTCGCGATCTTGAGCTTGACAAAGAGCTTCAGCCGAGCAGGCACGGGAAGATTCACCGGGCTTCTCGCCCTTTATTATACGATCGACGTAGCTCGCCGGTTTTCCGGACCATGACCCGGATGTTTCGGGCCGTATAACACGAGCAGATCTATATCGCGGGCAGGCGCTGCCGCCAGGCTAATTCGATGACTTGGTTCAGCACCGCGGGACCCGACCGCGCTTTGTAACGATCTGCGGATTGCTCGCATGCTGCGGGGCGCGCGCCCCGCGCAAGCATTCCTCACTGTCCGCAAGCGCCCGAAGTTCTTTTTCCAGGCGAAAGTGCTCTTCCCGGGATTCGGGTGTCGACCCGGGAGGTGAGAGACGTCACCTCGTGGGCGTGAATGTGCGTGTCAAGCAGCTTGCGAATACGCGCTTCGTAAGCCTTGAAGTCGATCTCCTCGCGATACCGTTTGCGCACGGCCGACCACAGCGCCTGCGCATGATCCGAGGGCTCGACGATGCTGTGACTCTTCTCATCGCCGCCGATGAGTTTCAGTGCCTGGATGGAGGACTGCGCCCCAATCCCTTAGCGGCTTGGCTGCCAACAAGTATGTCAGCCGGAGGTTCTTGAGGTTGTGCGTCGGACGGCGGTGCCGGCGCTGCTCGCCGCGGCGGTGGCCGTGCGAGCCGGGGCCGCACCTGCGGCAGCTCAAGACTTCCGCATCATGACAACACCGAGCCCGGCCATGGCGGCGGCGTGCCTAGCGAACGCGGTCGCGTGGGGCGGTGGCGGCAGCGTCGCCGTAATCACGCCCTCGCTCCAGGGAGGATTCGCGCGGAATGTGGTCGCCCGTGTATGCGCTGGCCCTTGCGGCCAACAGGGGAATGGTCCCTATGCGATTCGTTGGGAGCACTCAGAGCATGAAGAAGCGGCTAAACTTGTCGCGGCCCTTGCTGTGCCCGATCCCTGTTCGCTCCAACAGGCTCTGCAGGCACTCACCGCCTTGCCGCAGTGCGGACCGGTGCGGCAGACCCAGACTTGGCTTCGTCACCAAGAGCGTGCGTTTGGTCGAACACGATTCAGCCCTACGGAGGTGAAGACCAACTTGGCCCGCCAGGTGGGCCTCCGACGTCACCGGACGGCAGACGATGGCCCCGGTCTGCCTGCAATGACTGTGCAGCAAGCCAAGAACCGCGAATTCGAGGGCGTCGTCGTGGTCTGGCCATACCAGGTGGGCGGCGACGCCGAGCACAAGCGCAGACTGCTCTACAACGCGATTACACGTGCCCGCCGGTGGTGCACGGTGCTTGTACAGGGCGGCGCGCTGCCACGCGGCGCGCCTTTCGCCTGAGCGGGTCGGCGAGATTCTCTGCGGCGGGCCGGTTGGCACTGAAAATCAGCCCCGTGCAATAAGTGAAAACACTTGCCCTGGTCGCTGTGTGGAAAGGCGGTAGCGCTCCTCCGCTACCAACAAAATCAATGGTGAGGTGCAGGCCTCACGGTCGGCGAGTTCCGTTTGCGACAATCCGAGTGCGTTTCGATGGATGCGGATTCGCTGACCTGCGCTGCAGCACGGCCTAAGCCATCTGGAATTGGATGCGTCTATCACTTACGTGCAGAGATGATGGTGAACTCATCTCCTCCGAAAACTGGTTTTCGGTAGAGAGGCCGGCAAGACGATTGCGGAGGTCCAGTTCGAACGGCTCCTGCAAATCGCCGAGCACCGCTCTCGAGGCGAAGGAGGTAGAGTAGAGGTAACCTACGAGGCAATCAGCGGTCCAAACATGCATCTTGTGCACGTCGATAACCTTCACGTCGGCAAAAGGAGTCTGCGCAAGACACTCCTGGTGCAATGGGGCGGTCTTGAACATGCCCGAGCCGGCCCGCCGCTCCTCGCCGAGCCAGTCCTTAATTGTTCTACCGACGACCTGCTTCCACGACTCTGGGCCTCGCCAGATGCTCGAAGGTGCGAGGACGACTAAACCGCCACCTGGCTCTATGAGCTCGTAGAGGCGGTTTGCGACGAGTACGCGGTCCGTCCAGTGGAATGAGGCGCCAAAAGTGGCTAGGCGAAGTGGCGCCACCTCATTCGACACGTCCTCAGCCCTCATCTTAAGGAAACGGACATTCGTGATGCCGCTGTCCCGCGCAGCGCATTCGCCAATTTGCAGCATCTGCTGGTCGGGATCGATCGCAATTACCTCGTCGAACCACCGGCTGAGCGGCAGAGTCATCTCTCCAGTACCGCAGCCGCCGTCCAAGAGGCGCCCGTGACCGTCCAGCTTGTATTCGCTGACGATCCAGTCGAACACTTCCTGAGGATAGGGAACGCGATAGCGCTCATAGTATTCGGCCGTCCCAAGGAAGAGGTCGTTAACGTGCTCCTTGCGATCACCTTTCTTGGATGGGCTCATGTCAGCGGGTGCTTTCGCGGTCCTGAGATTGATCACCAGCTCGTATTTGGTTGGCGCCAAGCATAACGCTCGCCATCATGCTTGTTTGCCCCATTGCATTTTCAGCTTGTATTCGGATGAGCCAACTACGCGAAATCCAAGGCGCGCGTAGAGGCGGCGAGCACGATTGTTTTTCATGACCTCCAGGGTCAGGGGCTTTCCCTCTTTGCACGCCCTATCACACAGCTGTCGTGCGACAGCGGTGCCGATACCGCGGTTCTGCATAGAGGGCATCACGTAAAGCTGTCCCAGATAGATCTCATCCCGTGTTTCGCCTACTTGGAGCCAGCCGATATCTGAGCCGCTTACGACGATGATGGAAGTACCCCTGTCTATGACCGACTGCTCGACGACGCGTCTTTGCGCAATTCGTTCCATTCTAGGAGTTCGACCGTCAACGGCTTCATCAAGTCACGATAGAGCGACCAGCAGAAGGGGAAGTCATCACCCTTGGCGGGACGGAGTTCGAAATCTAGCGCTCTAGATTCCATGCGCCGGATTCCTTAGGTCATGACCAGGGAATGGCTCAACAGAGCCATCCCTTAAACGTGTGGCCGAACAGTGCCTTGATCACTCAAAGCTGCACCCACGCACGCGAGCCATGACCTGCTCGGAGGTCAGCATCTTCAATTCGTAATCTTCGATCAACCAGTCCAGGATTGTCGCGCGGTGGTCCGGTCGCGTGTGTCCAATCGCGTCGTTGACGAAGGTCACGTCGAGACCCCGCTGTGCCGCATCGGCAGCTGTCAGTCCGACGCACCCGTCCGCGAAGACACCGGTAAGAACAAGTTCAGTAATATTTTCCGCGTTCAACGAAGCCTCAAAGTTTGTTCCAAGGAAAGCGCTATTTGCGGTCTTGGTGATCTGATTCGCGCCCTCAGGGATACAATATCCGTCTACCAGTTCAGCGTCCTGAGTGCCCTCGATGAGGCAGGAGTAGTTGTACTTGCGCATCAAACGCGACCAGGTGCTCCGGTCCGCCTTGTGGATCGTCTGAATGTCAAAGATCGGAAGCCCAGTTTCGATGAACGCATTGGCAAGCGCGTTGATGTTGGCGACCAATAACGGGAGTTGTGCAGCCCGTTCCGGATAACGGAACATCCATCTTTGCATGTCGATGATGACTAGACCGAGCATCTCGGCTCCTCGCTAGCATGATTCTAAAATCTACTCGTTGGCGGATGCCGATTCTGGGAAATATGGCTCAACAGAGCCACATTTAAGCGTCGCACAAGAAATCTTGCGACGTTTAGAGAATGGCTCTGTTAAGCCATTCCCCTACTTTGCCGGGCGGTGCGCGACATAGCCGACCCTAAGCCCTGGCTCAAAGCCGCAACGCTGATAGAAGCGATGCACGCGGGGGTCTTTTCGACCGCTTTGAAGAAGGACGTGGTAACAGTCTTTGGCCCAAGCTGCTGAGAGCGCACCGTGAACAACGGCACGTCCATGACCTTGACCTCGAAATCCTGGATGAGTGACAATATTTTCGAGAAATCCGTGCCGCTGTCCGGCTCGCAGAAGATTTGGCGCGGTGATCAGCACAGGTTGCAATGATCTGGGCGTCCACTTCGGATACGAAGACAGCAACGCCTTCGTGAGACAGCACCTCCAACCAAATTCGCTCGGCTCTCCCTTGCGCTCGACCAGCTTGGTACCAAGCTGGCTCTCGAGTTTCTTGATCTGGTGCGTGAGCGTCGGCGGGCTGATCTTCAGCCGCAGGGCGGCACGGGAAAAGTGCTGCTCCTCGGCGAGCACCACGAAGTGGCGAAACAAGCGAGTTTCAATTTCAGCCATTCATTAGATTCCGTCTAATGACTTTGGTCGAGGCTTTAATGACATACACGCTTTCATTGTAAACGTTAACAGGGCGCCGTTTCCGAGCGGGGTTTTCGTGGTGCGCTTGCTTGGGGGCTTCCTTCGCGACGTAGGCGGAGCCGATAGTGCCGCCGCCGCCGGACTGTCCTCCCCAGTCGCAGCGCCGGATCAATGAACGGAGCGGGAAGAGCCGAGGCCGGTTTGTTTCGCCTGCAGGGTATCCGAAGACTCCGCAATCTCCGCGAAGAACGCGTCCAGGCCGACACCCAGCACTTTTGCAATTCGCGCGAGCCGGGCTGCGCCGACGCGTCTCGCGCCCGCTTCGAACATCTCGACGTCGTGTGCGCTTGCTCCGATCGACGCGGCGAGCTCGCTCTGGTCCATGCCCCGCCCCAGCCGCAGAGCACGGATGCGTTCTCCGACGGCCGCGTCGACGGGTTCCGTCTCATTCACACCACGTCGTGCTGCGTTACGCATTTGAAGGCCAAAGACAAAAGGTCCGTTGCGTTTGGAACCAGGTTATTGGCAAACTCGGTTATCACGTTGATTACGGAACGTGGGCCGTAACCTCGATCTCGAGCAGGTAATTCTCGCGAAGCTTTGCCACGCCCACGACGGTACGAGCCGGCAGATTCCGTCCGAAATGCTGCACCCAGACTTCATTGAGGAGCGGTAGGTTCTCGTCGACGTTCAAGATGTAACAGGTCGCTTTCAGGCAGTGTTCGAACCCGCTGCCCGCGGCCTCCAGAACCGCTTTCAAGTTAGCCAGCGCTTGCGTGGCCTGCGCCTTGAAGCCGCCTTCCACGACCTTGTTTGCCTGCTTCGGATCCCGTGGGGATGCGCCCGAACAGAAAACGAGATTGCCGAGCTTGACCGCCTGGACGAGGGGAGCGCCGGTGACGGCGGCCTTGTCGGTGTGGATCACTTCCTTCCTCATGCCGTCAGCTCCGGAGGATTTCTTTGACGCCGCATCGGCAGGCAGGCCACGTTGACATGATGTTATAACAAGCTTAGCGTCGGCGCATGCTGGATGTCAAACCGTTCCTCGAAGGCATGCCGCTGTACCGGCAGGTGCAGGCCGGGATCGAGGACATGATCCGCGCCAATCCGCGGGCGAAGGAAATACCGCTTTCGGATGTGCGGCTGGCCGAGCGCTTCGGCGTGAGCCGGATTACGGTGCGCCGGGCCGTGGATGAGCTCGTCGATGCCGGCGTTCTCTATCGTATACAGGGACTCGGCACCTTCGTCCGTCAGAGCAAGCTGAAAGAGAGGCTGACGTTGAACAGCTTCCTCGACGCATGGACGCAGCGAGAGGGCCGGTTCAACGTCCGTGTCGGCGCGTTCGAGCGAGCGACGGCGGACAAGGACCTCGCCGAGCGTCTGGCGGTGCGACCGGGCGCGGAGCTCGTTTATGTCCAGCGGCTGCGGTTCCAGAAGGAGACCCTCGTCGCCATCGACGATCGCTACATGCGCGCCGACTGCTGTCCGCGCCTCACGACGCAAGACGTAAGGACGTCCTCCCTCGTCGACTATCTGCGGAATCGCGAGGGAATCGAGGTCGATCACGGCGAGATGGAAATTGAAGCGCGCCGTGCCGGGCAGCGGGAGGCAAAAGGTCTCGGCATCCGCCGGGGACAGCCGATCCTTGTGCGCCGGGTGACCTTCCTCACGAGGAAGAATGCGCCTATCCTCACGGGGACGTCGATCTACCGGGCGGACCGTGTCAGCTACCGACTGACTGTCTCGGCTTGAACGGGAAGGCGACCCGAATGCGCAACATGAGCAGGTGGGGGCAATTCGAGTCGACTCATGGACCCGCAGCCCGCTCCTGATGCGTCGCGCCGATCCACCCTCCGGATTGCGTCACCAGCGGAACCCCGGCACGATCCCGCCACCTGGAACGAGCTCGCGCTCGAGAACGTCTCGATGACGTTCAATGCCGGCAGGACGGACGAATATCATGCGCTGGCGAATGCCAGCTTGAAGGTCCGCCGCGGCGAGTTCTATTGCCTGCTCGGTCCCAGCGGCTGCGGCAAATCGACGGTTCTCAACCTGATTGCCGGGTTCGTGCGCCCGAGCTCCGGAACGATCCGGATCGGCGACCGCCGCGTTGTCGAGGCCGGCACCGACCGCGTCGTCGTCTTTCAGGATGCGACGAACGCCCTGTTTCCGTGGCTGCGTACCCATGAGAACGTCGAGTTCGGGCTCTCGATCCAGGGCGTGCCGAAACGAGAAGCCGCGGAGCGGGCGACAAAGTACCTCGATCTGGTCGGATTGCGCGACCACGCACACAAATTTCCCTACGAGCTTTCCGGTGGAATGAAACAGCGCTGCCAGCTGGCGAGAGCGTTGGTCCTCGAGCCGGAGGTGCTGCTGATGGATGAGCCGTTCGCCGCGCTTGACGCGATCAGCAAGCGGATCATGCAGAAGGAGCTGGTTCGCATCTGGCAGCAGTTTCGCATGACGGTCGTCTATATCACCCATGACGTCGGCGAAGCCGTGCTTCTCGGCCAGAAAGTCGCGGTCATGCGGCGGGGTCCCGCGTCCTCGGTCAAAGAGGAGTTCGCCGTCGACTGGCCCTATCCCCGCAAGCCCACGGATGACATCGTCACGACCATTTACGCAAAGGTGGAAGCGTCGCTGCAGGATGAAGTCGGAGTATCGCTCTATGCAGCCTAGGCTCGGACGCTTCCTCCGCCAGGCGGCGATTACGGCCGTCTCGATTTCGACCGCCGTGTTCGCATGGGCCGTATTTGCCCGCTACTTTGCATTCCCCGATCTGGTGCCCTCGCCCTGGGATACGTTCGGAACCGGCGCCCAGCTCCTGTGGAGCGGAGCGCTGCTGACCCACGTCGGCATCAGCCTCGAACGCGTCCTTGTCGGATACGCCGCCGGCTGCGCGCTCGGGGTCCTGATCGGCGCACTGATGGGGCGCATCCAGATTGTCGGGCAGTTCGTCGATCCGTTGCTCCAATTGATGCGCCCGATCTCTCCCGTCGCGCTAGTGCCGCTGTCCATCATCTGGTTCGGCATCGGCGACATGTCGCGATATTTCATCATCTTCTACGGCGTGGTCATCATCATGATCATGAATACGGCGGCGGGCGTGGCCTCGACACCGAATATCCGCCTCAACGCCGCCCGCTGCCTCGGCGCCCGGTCAAGCCAGATCTTCCGGCGGATCATCCTCCCGTCCGCGGTGCCTTATATCCTGACCGGAATGCGCGTCGCGCTGGGCTTCGCCTTCATGGGCATCGTGGCCGCGGAAATGATCGCGGCGCAATCCGGCATCGGCTATCTCATCATGCAATCGCGAATGCTGCTGCGCACCGACGTCATGTTCGTCGGATTGGTGACGCTCGGCGTGCTCGGCGCCGTGATCGATGGATGCTTCAAGCTCGCAATCAATCGCACGATGAGGCGCTTCATGGAGCATCAGGTCAATGTGTAGATGTTCGAGCGCAACGCCGGAACTATCGGGATAACACGGGAGACTGCGCCATGTATCGGCCTTGGTTGAATGAACGCACCGACAAGAAACTGCGGCAATCATTTATTGCGCTCGCTGTCCTCGCGGCATTCGTGACCTGGATCGGCAGCGGCCCTGCATGCGCTGCGGATCCCAAGGTGCGGATCTTCAGCGGGACCGACGAGCATTGGGTCCAGTTCCAGGTTGCGAAGGCGAAGGGGTTCTTCAAGGACGAAGGGCTCGACGCGGAGGTGACGGTCTTCACCACCGGCGCGACCGCAACGGAAGCGTTCCGCGCCGGGCGCGGCGACTTTATTTCCGCCGGCGATCTGCCGTCGGCCGCCATGTGGAAGACCGGCAACGTGGTCGGCCTCGCACCGCTCTCCTCCGATACGGAAATTTTCGGCATCGTCGGCAAGAAGGACATCAATTCGCCGGGCGATCTGCGCGGCCGCAAGGTCGCGACGCGAATGGGCTCAACCGGCGAGTTCCTGCTCTATCGTTACCTCGCGTCCGGAGGTCTTGCACCGTCCGACGCGACGATTGTCGATCTGGCTCCTCCCGAAATGGTGCTTGCGCTCGTACACGGCGATATCGACGCCTTTGCGTGGCTGGCGCCGTTCACGACCCGCGCCGTCACCACCGGCACGAACGTGAAGCTCGTCGCCAGCGCCAAGGGGCTGGCGAACAATCGCATCATTCTCAGTGCGACCAGGTCATTCGTGGATCAGAATCCCGACCTCGTCCGCAAGGTGATGCGGGCGACCAACCGGGCCATCCAGTTCGTTCGCGCCAATCCGGAGGAGGCGACCAGGATCTGGGCCGAGGCTGTCCAGGGAAATGTCGCTCAATCGCTCCCGGTGGTGCGGATGATAAGCTACGACATGACTTTGGACAACGGGTTCGTGAACGACATGAACGAGCTCGCCAAGTTCATGGTCCAAAAGGGCGCGCTCAAGGAGCCGATCAATTGGGCGAGCGAAATGAACACGACCTTTCTGCGTGAGCTCGACCCGAAATACCTGCCCGCCGGCCCGCCACGCTAGAAACCCGTATCGTCCTTCTGTGCCTCCTAAGAACGCTCAAATAGGAAGGAGTTGATGCAGCCGCTTGCAAAAAAGACTGCGGCCGGACGCGCATATGTCGAGCTTGGCGTCACGCGGCTCGCTTCCGGGGCCGATCTCCGGCTCGGCCTTCACATCCTCACCGGGGCAAAGGCTGGTCCAACTCTCGGCATTTTGACGACCGTGCACGGCGACGAGACCATGGCGTTGATGGCCGTTCGTCAGCTGCTCAATGGCCTGGACGTGAAGTCGCTTTCCGGGCGCGTCGCTGCAATTCCGGTGGCGAATCCGCTGGCCGTCTCGGTATTCAACCGACAGACGCCCGAGCAGCATGGAAAAACCGATTTGCACGAAGTCTTTCCCGGACATCCGGAGGGAAATCTCACCCAGCGAATGGCGAGCGTGATCACGACCAATCTGCTCGACCATGTGGACGCGCTGGTCGACATCCATTGCGGGGGATTGGGAGGCCGTCTGCAGAGCCGCGCCGATCTCGATGCGTCGGCCGCGCCGGAGGTTTATCAGGGCTCGTTGAAACTGTGCCGCGCGTTCAACACCGTGTTCATCCACGCAAACAATCTTGCCGGCACGGCCGCCCGTTATTGCAACGGAAAAGGCATTCCAACCGCCAATCCCGAGATCGGCGGGGTTTATCTCGGACCGCAAGCCGAGGCCGCCTACGTCGAGGAGGCCGTGGCGGGTCTTCGTTCCATCATGGCGAGCCTCGGTATGATCGCCGCAACGCTGCAGCCTGCCAAGAAGCAGCTCTTGTTCAACGTCAAGAGCCGCTTCGAGGTCAATCCATCGGTCGGTGGATTCTTGCAGTCGAATTTCACTGCGCCGTCGGACCTCGGGCGCCGCATCGAAAAGGGCACGAAGCTCGGCGAGATCGTCGATCTTCACAGTCTCGAAGTGGTCGATGAACTGACGGCATCGGTGACCGGTTATCTGTTTTTCTCGCGCTACTCCGGCACCGTCGACGCCGGTACCAAGGCCTTCGCTCTCGCGGAAGAAGCGACATCCACATGGCTGTGAGCAGGGTGCGGGCGATTCTGCTGGCGGCCAATGACGATGTTGCGGCCGTGCTGGACACGGTCGCGACCGGCGGCATTGTCGCGGTGACGCTCGGCGCATCGGGCGAAGCGGTCACGGAGCTGGCGGTCCGCCAGGAGATCCCGTTCGGTCACAAGCTCGCAATTCACGACATCGTCAAAGGCAAGCCAGTCCATCGCTATGGATTTCCGATCGGCGTCACCACGGCCGAGATCAAGCGGGGCGAGCATGTGCATTCGCATAACATGCGCAGCATGCTGTCCCCAGTGCCGATGCAGGAGTCCAAACCATCGGCGCTGCGCCCCGCGCGATGGGTCCATGGACTTGTCAAGGATTCGCTGCAGGCAGTCGGCGCCTCCATGGACAGCGCCGAAGCCATGGCGAATGCCGTCGCCGAGGCTCACTTGCGCGGCGTTGAGACGCATGGCCTGCGACGGCTGCGGCCCTACATCGCGCGGATTCGGTCCGGCGGAGTAGACGTCAAATCGCGCCCACAGGTCGTCGCCAAGAATGCCTTGCTCAATATCGATGGGTGCAACGGGATCGGCCATCATGTCGCAACGCTTGCCGCGAAGGCGGTTGGCGACGCCGCCCGTCAATTCGGCATTGCCGTTGCGCTCGTGCGGAACAGCAACCATTTCGGATTCGCCGGCTATTACGCCACGCTGATTGCCGCGCAGCGGCAGCTCGGGATTGTCACCTCCAACGGCCAGGTCTGTGTCGCACCCGAAGGCGCGACGGCATCTCTGCTCAGCAACAATCCGCTGGCCATCGCCGCACCGATGCGGCGTGAGGATTGCTTCCTCGAATTGGATTTGGCGACGAGCGTGACGTCGCGCGCGAATATCGTCGAAGCCGCCCGTTCGGGAACGCTTCTGCCGCCCGGATGGGCACAGGACTCCGAAGGTAAGCCGACCCGGAATCCGGCCGCAGCGCTTGCCGGAAGCCTGCTGGCATTCGGCGGCGGCAAAGGTTTTGGCCTGCTCGTCGCCCTGGAGGCGCTGACCGGGGTCCTGTGCGGTGGCGCATTTGCCGACCAGGTCTCTTCCAAGGAGGCCGCACCCAACGCGCCCGAAGGGACCGCTCACACCATGATTGCGATCGACCTGGAGACGGCACTTGGCGGCGATGCATATTCGGAACGGCTCGAGGCTCTCGTGCAGCGGCTCGCCATGCTGCCTTTAAATCCCGCCGCGGATGCCACCCGCTACCCGGGGGAGCGGCGATGGAATCTCCGGCGCGAGCGGCTTCGCGACGGCATTCCTCTGTCCGACGCAGAGGTTGCAGATGCCATGAGCCTGGCCAAGGAATTGGGCGTGGCGGTCGGCACCACATGATGCCTTTGACAGGAACGGCCAACGAGTCATGACGACGTGGACCGAAGGGCTGACCGGCTACCCGCGGGAAAACGGGCGCAAGGGTATCCGCAATCTCGTCGCCGTGCTCGCAGCGGCCGATAACGTCAATCCGCTGGCCCGGCATCTCGCCGCGGGTAATTCCGGCGTCGTGTGCCTGCCGGCGAGTTACGGCCGCGGTCAGATGGGCCGCGATTTCGAGGTGAGCCTGCGCGCAATGGCGGGTCTTGCCGCCCATCCCAACGTGGCCGGCTGCCTGGTCGTCTCCTTCGAACCCGAAAGCAGCGAGCGCGTGGCGCAGCTCGCGAGGCAGCTTGGACGCCCGGTGGAGACGGTTTCCTTTCTCGATGCGGGCGGGATGGAGGAGTGTCTCGACAAAGGCAGCCGGATCCTGCGCCGCATGCGCGAGGAGGCCGGCCGGACGAAACGCGTTCCGCTTACGATCGACGAGCTCACGGTCGGGCTCGAATGCGGCGGCTCCGATACGACATCGGGCCTGTTCGGCAATCCGGCGCTCGGCGCTTTCACCGACTGGGTCGTGGATAACGGCGGAACAGCGGTGTTTTCCGAGCCGGTCGAGTGTCTCGGCGGCGAAGAGCTGCTCAGAATGCGGGCGATCTCGCCGGAGGCCGCCGAGCGGCTGATTTCCACCGTCCACGCCTATGACGACCTCGCGCGGGAACATGGGATCGACCTCGCGGGGACCAATCCAACCCCCGACAATTTGGCTGGCGGCTTGACCTCCATCGAGGAGAAATCGCTCGGAGCACTGGCCAAGACCGGATCGCGAACGATCATGGGGGTCATCGGCTATGCCGAGGCTGCGCCGGGTCCCGGCGTCTGGATGATGGATGCACCGGCGGCGGCGGTCGAAAATGTCACGGCGCTTGCTGCCGGCGGCGCTCAACTCGTGTGCTTCGTGACCGGAACCGGAAATCCGACCGGCCACCCGGTCTCGCCGACCATCAAGATCTCCGCAAATCCGCGGACCGTCGATCGGATGAGGGCCCATCTCGACGTCGACCTTGCGGATATGCTGCGCGGCACGATGAACGTCGTGCAAGGAGCGGACGCGATCGCCGCGACGGTGGGGAAAGTCATCAACGGAGAAGCAACCTCGGCGGAGCGGCTGGACTATCTCGAAACCAACATCAGCCGGATCGGCCCTTCCGTGTAAAGGGCGTGAATCTCGCTGAAGGAGGAAGACCGGTCGCTGGGAGCAGTCGTCTATTCGGACCAACCGGAGGGATCATGCGGAGCCTGAGAATGTTTGCCGCCATGGCGGCGCTCGCGGCCATGACCGCACCCGGTCTGGCGCAGAGCTGGCCGACCCGGCCGGTGACGATGGTGGTCACATTCGCTGCCGGCAGCGGCGATGATCTCCTCGCGCGCATCATCAGCCCGCGCCTGTCGGAGCTCTTGGGCCAACAGGTGATCATCGAAAATGTCGGCGGCGCCGGCGGCATGAACGGCGCGAACCGCGTCGCCAAGGCCGCGCCCGACGGGTACCAGTTCGTGCTGGGCGGAACCGGAACCTTTGCGGCGAACCAGACGCTCTATAAGCATCCACTCTATAACGCCGTAACTGATTTCAAGCCGGTCGTGTTGATCGCACAGCAGCCGATGGCCCTGATCGTTCGCAAGGACCTGCCTGCCGATAGTCTTCAGGAGTTCGTCGCCTACACCAAGGCAAACCAGGCAAAGATGCAGTACGGCTCGGGGGGTGCAGGGTCCGCAACCCATCTTGCCTGCGTGCTGCTGAATTCGGCAATGGGGGTCGACGTGACGCACGTTCCCTATCGCTCGGCGGCCATCGCGATAGGGGACATGATCGGCGGTCGGCTCGACTATGTATGCCCGATTACTTCGACCGCAATCTCGCAGATCGAAGGCAAGCAGGTGAAGCCAATCGCGATCTTGTCGAAGAGCCGCACGCCGATCCTGCCGAACCTGGCGAGCGCGCATGAGCAGGGACTGGCCGATTTCGATGCCTATATTTGGAACGGCATCTTCTTGCCCAAGAACACGCCGGCGGCGATCGCCGAAAGGCTCCACCATGCGACCGTGGCAGCCATGAATACGGCTGCGGTGCAGGAGCGGATCAAGGAAATGGGTGGGGCCGTGGTCACGCCCGAACACAGGTCACCGGAATATTTGCAGCAATTCGTTGAGAGCGAGATCAAGAAATGGGCTGCTCCGATCAAAGCGAGCGGCATCTCGATGGACTGAGGCGGCGGTCTGCGCTGGCTCCCGGCGACCTCCCGAGCGAACGTCGGCGACGGCGACGCGATTGAGTCCGCCACGGCCCGGCAGCGCTGTCGCGGATCATCCTGCCGGTGATCCCGAGACCAGCCGCGATACTCAAGTGCAGAGCGCGACGATCATATCGAACAGGGTGGTGGCGCCATTGATGCCCCACAGCACGAATGCGACGACGCAGAGCAGGAAGGCGGCGATCCCGGTCGACCATAGCAGCCAATAGGGCGTGTTGGCGGGCGACGGTTCGGCGGCGGGATTCGTCTGCTCGGCACGCGTGTTCCGGACGAGCCGGGCAATGCGGCCGTTGCGGATGCGCGTGCCGATCGTGCTCATGCCGGCGCCGCCGCGATCGCGAGCCGCGGCACCGGCCGCTCGCGAATCCACCAGTGAATCACCGCCGCGAACACACCGAGCCCGACCGAGATCCACCACATCAGATCGTAGTTGCCCTGGATGTCGTAGAGCCGGCCGGCGCCCCAGCCGCCCAGGAAGCTCCCGAGCTGATGGCTGAAGAACACGATGCCCCATAGCATCGACATGTGCGTCGAACCGAACATGTAACCGACGAGGCCGCTGGTAAGCGGAACGGTGCCGAGCCAGAGGAACCCGAGCGACGCCGCGAACAGCAGCACCGAGACCCATGACAGCGGCAAAGCGAGAAACATCACGAATGCGAGCGCGCGCAAGGCGTAAAGCAGCGCCAGCATGTCCTTCTTCGGATATCGGCTCCCGAGCCAGCCCCAGATCAACGAGCCGGCGATGTTGAAGAGGCCGACAAGACCGATGGCCCAGCCTCCGAGCTCGAGGGCCGAAACCGGCGCGCCGAAGAACGACAGGCCGACCGCCTTGTCGGAAATGTAAGGGGGGAGATGGAGCCCGATAAACGTCACGTGGAAGCCGCACACGAAGAAGCCGATGGTGAGCAGCCAGAAGCCTTGCGTCTGGAACGCCTCCTGCAGCGCGTCCTTGGTGCCCTGCGGGATAGCCGCGCCGGGCTTTGCCGCGGCGCGATGCTCCCGCAGTCCGAAGGCAAGCGGTACCAGCAACATCGACATCGTTCCGAGGATGAACATGGTCGTATGCCAGTTGTCGAGCCGAGATTGCAGCAGCGACGCGAACGGCACGATGGCGAATTGACCAAACGATCCGCCGGCGGTGGCGACGCCGAGCGCGACCGAGCGTTTCTCCGGCGGCGTCTGCCGGCTGATGGAGCCGAAGATCGGCCCGAACCCCGCGGCCGCCATGCCGATGCCGCACAACACGCTTCCGAGCGTGAGCATCACGCCTTCGGTCGCGGACGCGATCATGAACATGCCGGCGACGTAAAGGACGCCGCCGGCGGCGACGGTCCGCGCCGTGCCGAAGCGATCCGCGACGTTGCCGGCGAACGGCGAGAACGCGCCCATCAGCAGCATCGCCAGCGCGTTGGCGAACGACCACAGCTCGCGCCCGACGTTGAGGTCGGCTGCGATCGGCTTCTGAAAGATGCCGAAGCTTTGGCGCGCGCCGATCCCGATGGTGAGGATCACGGCTCCGCAGATGACGGCGATCCAGAAGCTGCGCAGTTGCGGCTCCGCGGTTGTTGCGGATGCGGGCACGGACATGGGAACGTCCTTAACTCTTGGTGGATTTTAACACCGCTCGTTCGTTCAAGCTATTAACTTGCATAATAATAGTGACTAGCCTATGTCCTGTCAATGGGAGCCGAGGTCATTCCGCGACTTGTGTCCTTCATGACGCGCTGAACCGATCGCGAGTGCGATTGAGCATTCGCCGTGTACGGCAATGTTCTGTTGGGTCCATTCGTCGGGTTCGGGATCCGCCTAATGGACCGAGCCGACGGCGGGCTGGCGGTCGGTCGAGGCCAAAAACGCATGCAGCGTCTGAACCACCTGCGCGCCCTCGCCGACGGCCGCGGCGACCCGCTTGACCGAACCCGACCGCACGTCGCCGATGGCGAACACGCCGCGCCGGCTAGTCTCCAGAGGCCGGCGGCCGTCTGCGGCGTCTGCGCCGGTCAATGCGAAGCCCTTGGCGTCCAGGGTCACGCCGGATGCAGCTAGCCAATCCGTGTTCGGTTCCGCTCCGATGAACAGGAACAGGTGGCGAATCGGCCGCCGCACCTCCTCGTTCGAGCCGCGGCGACGCCAGCGGATCGCTTCCAGCATGCGGTCGCTGCCCTCGAGGCCGGTGACTTCAGCTCGCGTCACCACTTCCACGTTGGACAGTCCCGTGATGCGGTCGACAAGATAGCGCGACATGCTCGCCGCGAGGTCCGGCCCGCGCACGAGAAGCCATACCTTGGAGACCCGGCTCGCCAAATACACCGCTGCCTGGCCCGCCGAATTGCCGGCGCCCACCAAGGCCACCTCCTGCCCGTCGCACAGCTTCGCCTCGAGCGGCGATGCCCAGTAGTGCACGCTTGCGCCCTCGAAAGATTCGACGCCGTCGACTGCGAGCCGCCGGTAGCGGGCTCCGCTGGCGATCACGACCGCGCGGGCACTCACGTGCTCGCCGTTGGACAGCTTCAGGATGAACCGGCCCTTGTCCGGATGACTCAGGGCATCCAGGCCGATCACCTCATCCGGGATCGCCATCTCGACCCCGAACTTCTGCGCCTGATTGTAGGCGCGCGCCATCAGGGCCATGCCGGTGATGCCCGTTGGGAAGCCCAGGTAGTTCTCGATCCGGGCCGAGGCGCCGGCCTGCCCGCCGAACGCGCGGCCGTCGAGCACCAGGACGGAGAGCCCTTCCGACCCGGCATAGACCGCTGTTGCAAGGCCCGCCGGTCCGGCGCCGACGACGGCCACGTCGTAGACGCGATCAGGATCGATCGGCCCCACCAGCCCGATGCAGCGGGCGAGCTCGATCTCGCTCGGATTGCGCAGCAGCTGCCCATCCGGGCACAGCACGATCGGCAATTGACCGGGATCGACGTGGAAGCGCTCGATCAGCGCCTTCGCCTCTGCATCGATCTCGGGGTTGAGCCTTTGATGCGGATGGCCGTTGCGGCGGAGAAAGCCCTCGAGCCGCAGTACATCGCCGTTCTCGGCGCGGCCGACGATCACCGGTCCGCCGGCCCCGGTCTCGAGCAAGCCGACGCGACGCAGAATGAGGGCGCGCATGATCCGCTCCCCGAGTTCCGCCTCCGCGATCAGCAATGCCCGGAGTTGGTCCGGCGCAATGGTCAGGGCCTCCACCGGTCCCTGCGCGTGGGCGTCAACCAGAGCCGGTCGGCCCGCCAGTTGCGCCAGTTCGCCCATGAATGCGCCCGCGCCGTGAGTGACGATCGGCTCGCGGCGGCCCGACCCGTCGTGCCGGGTGACGTCGACCTTTCCGGCCAAGATGATGGTGAGACCAAGACCCAGTTCACCGACCCTGGCCAGCGCCTCGCCTGCGCCAAAGGAGCGGACCTTGCCGAACCGACGCACCCGCTCGATCTCCACCGGCTCCAGGGTGGGGAACATCTGGTGGCGGCGCGTGTCGATGATCGATTGCGTCGGGACGGACATGGCTGTTCGCAATCCTCTTACCAGCGTCTCACGAATTCACGACCTTATTAGATAAGCACAGGCGCGACCTTGATCTGCGCTCCGAGCGCCAAACTCGACAAGGGATACGCTTCCCGACCGTCTCGGGCGCGGCCCGACCAGCGCCGCGGCATCTGTCCGGTCATCCCTTACAAGTGGAACGCAACACAAGTGGAACGCAACCAACAGAGGCGCGTTCTTCCTAAAAATATCCTACAGGGCTCGGGCACGCATCGAGCAGGCTGTCGGCAAGCCAAAAGGCTGGAGAATCCTGATGGCTGAACCATCCTCGGCGCCCGGCACGGGGGTGCAAAGATTTTCGACCCCGAGCAAGATGACAGTCACGCTTCACGTCAACGGCGTGGAGCGCAAACTGACCATCGCGCCGTGGACCACGCTTCTCGATGCGTCGGTTCACCGATTCCACACCGACGGCACGCTCACGGTCACGCACCTGATCGCTTCCGAATCCAAACTCGCGACGACGACGCCCGACGATTGAGCTAAAGGGATATTGTGTCAGGTTGCCCGCATTATTACTTATGCGGTTCGAACCGGGATTCATTGGGACCATCCGCCATGTCGATCTTGCCGCGATTCGGATTCGGCAGAGACCGGGAAGCCGAAGTCCTGCAGCAGCGCGTGTCGCGCTTGCAAACGGCGCTGAGCCAGTGCGCGGACGTGGCCGGACGTTGGACGGAATTCAGACGCTCGGTCACCGCGGCCATCGCCGTCCTCATGCTGGCGCTCGGCTTCACGCTCGGCGTCTATCGTGAGCCGATCCAGCAGGCCTCCGTCCGTCTCGCGCAAACAGTCGGCCTCGGGAGAGAGGCCCCGAACGCCGATGCCGCCTACGCCGCCTATCAGGAAGGCAACTACGAGACCGCGCTGCGGCTGGCGCGTCCGCTCGCGGCCCAGGGCGATGCCCGCGCCCAGTCCATGCTCGGGCTTCTCTACTACCGCGGCCGGGGCGTGCCGCTGAACCACAGCGAAGCGGTGACGTGGTTTCGCCGCGCTGCCGACCAGGACGATAACGCCGCCCGGTTCTACCTCGGGGTCATGTTTTCCGAAGGCCAAGGCGTGCCGCAGGACTACGCCGAGGCGGCGAAGTGGTATCGCCTCGCCGCGGACCGGGGCGACGCCCAGGCCCAGTACAATCTCGGGCTCTCCTACGCCAAGGGCGAGGCCGGGGAGCTGGACAATGTCAGCGCGCATATGTGGTTCAATCTTGCCGCCGCGCACTTCCCGCCGTCCGACGCCGCCAGTCGCAGCGCCGCCGTCAACAATCGCGACCTGGTGGCGAAGAAGATGACGCCCGACCAGATCGCCGAAGCGCAGAAGCGGGCGCGCGAGTGGAAACGGAGATAGAGGCTGCAGGGTTGGGTGTGCGCCGGTCGCGGCAGTCGCTGTGGTGTCAAAGAGCACGCGCGCTACCCTTGCGCTGAATGAGCTTGCGAACAGGCGTGTGCCGGTCGCTATCGACGAAGCCGCCCGGCCCAAGAAGTTCAGCTCGAATTTGCAGATTTGTCCGGAACGACTTGACGCGAATTGCTGTGATTGGAAGAGGCCCCCGGCCGTGACCCAGGGCCCTCTTCCAAACGACGCTGAATACCTGCAGAGATTACCACCGCCCCGGCGAGTTCTGATCGATGAAACGGCCGTCTGCGTCATACTTGGCGCCAGGCCGCCGGTATCCATTCCCGAAAGCGGGAACGGCAGAGAACGTTTCGAGCGGGCTCTGCGCATAGGCCTCGGAGGGCTTGGCCCGCCGGACCGTGCGGCGATGGGTGGGAGTCGTCCGAGTGTAATGGATCTGGTTATTCCGGGTCCTCGCATACGGCGTGCTGCCCTGATTGCCGGAACCGATGTCGGGATCATACGACTGCGCAAGCGCAGGCGCAGCGAACGCGAGCACAAGGGCTGCCGTAGCAAAAAGGGTCCTCTTCATTTTTAGTCTCCTATTTCTGCTGAGCCCCCGCTTACGCCTGTTATGTGCGCTGCAGCACGCTATTGTGCAATGCAATAATTCGTGACCGGTCGGTGAAAATGCGTGAGTGGGCGGCTCCTCCAACGCACCACAAGCCGTGTCAGTCCCACCCGCGCGCTGTCCAGTCGGTCGGCGGCATTCTCTAACCGCCGATTCTGGGCGGATTTGCATCATCGGTAGGTTCGGATTTGATTTCCGACAGGCTGAGCCGATCGGGCTTTCCATTCAGTTTTCGCGCGCTCAACTTTTCGCGTCAGATCGAGCAGCATTCGCCCGCGTCGCGCCGATCGAGCGCACGAGCACATAGAACACCGGGGTGAACAACAGACCGAACAACGTCACGCCGAGCATGCCGAAGAACACGGCCGTGCCGAGCGCCTGACGCAGCTCGGCGCCCGCCCCCGTCGCCAGCACAAGCGGCACCACGCCCAGAATGAAGGCGAAGGACGTCATCAAGATCGGCCGCAGACGCGTGCGCGCGGCCTCGACGGCGGCGTCCCACCGGTTTGCCCCGCGCTCCTCGGCCTGTTTCGCGAACTCGACGATCAGAATCGCGTTCTTCGCAGCCAACCCGATCAACACGACGAACCCGATCTGAGTGAGGATATTGTTGTCCATGCCGCGCAACAGCAGGCCGCTGATCGCGGCGAGCAGGCACATCGGCACGATCAAGATGACGGAAAGCGGCAACAGCACGCTCTCGTATTGAGCGGCCAGCAGCAGAAATACGAAGACCACCGCAAGGCTGAACGCGACCGCCGCCGTATTGCCTGCCGCCTTCTCCTGCAACGCAATCTCGGTCCACTCGAAGCCGAAACCCGAGGGCAGGTTCGCGGCAACGATCCCTTCCATTGCGGCGATCGCCTGGCCCGTGGAGAAGCCCGGCAGCGTCGAGCCCTGCACCTCGGCGGCCGGGAACAGGTTGTAGCGAGGCACGCGATACGGGCCGGTGATTTCACGGAAGCTCGCAACCGCGCCGAGGGGAACCATGTCGGCCGAGACGGAGCGGGTCCGCAGATTCTCGACGTCGCGAAGCGACAGCCGGAACGGGTTGTCGGCCTGCGCGGTGACCCGATAGGTCCGCCCCAGAATGTTGAAGTCGTTGACGTAGGTCGAGCCCATATAAGTCGACAAGGTGGTCCGCCAGATACCCCGCCTCTCGTCATGACGGTGCGGCCGCAGGAACAGTGCCGCGAGCGCCGGCGACAAGGTCAATGATACGATCGCGGAAATGATCGTCGAGGCCATGATCGTGAGCGCGAATTGCCGATAGAATGCGCCTGAAATTCCGGTGATGAACGCGGTCGGA
>WNGA01021025.1_pt1 | contig 20805 bp, 16 predicted proteins | sample 5400061 | NCBI WGS metagenome assembly WNGA01 (sample SAMN13153366, study PRJNA577476) | soil metagenome | isolation source: 100 cm soil or saprolite under grassland replicate 2 | place: USA:California | collected 2016-06-15
TCGCCGCGCCGCAGCAGCATGAAACCGAGGCCGAACGCGAGCTGCCAGCGGTCCATGTCCGCCATGATCTGCACCTGGCACATCTCGTCCAGGGTGTCCTTCGACAGCACTTCGTCGGTCGGGTCGGCGAGGAACATCGCCCACTTCGCCAGGTCCTCGGCGGTGCTGGCGAGCCCGCCGCAGGCGTCCATCGCGCCGATGGCGAGCAGCTTCTCCCGGACGGGCAGGTCGGAGAACGGCGGCACGTAGTACCCGGTGGCGGCGGGGCCGCCGTCCATGCCGACCGTCGTACGGCGCATCTGGAGTGGATCGAGGATCCGCGCCTTGATCGCGTCGTACCAGGGCCGTCCATCGCTCCGGGCGACGATCTCGCCGAGCAGCGAGAAGGCCAGGTTCGAGTAGTGGAACCGGTGGTGCGGCTTGCCGACCCGCTCGGCGTCGTTCCAGCCGGAGACGAGTTCGGCGCGGTCCGGGAACTTCATCAGGTCCCAGACGTCTCCGACAGGTTCGCGTTGCATGCCGCTGGCGTGGCTGAGCATCTGCCGCACGGTGATGCCCTCGTGCTTGCTCTCCGGGATCAGTTGCTCGACGGTGTCGTCGAGCGTCAGCTTGCCCTCGTCGCGCAGCGCCATGATGGCCACCGCGGTCAGCGTCTTGCTCTGCGACGCGATCAGGAACTGCGAGTCCGCGGTCGGCGGCACTCCCGGATTGTCGAGGTCGGCCGACCCGGCCCCGTACGACCAGGCCAGCGATCCGGCGCGGGCGACGGCGCCTACCACTGCGGGGACGCGACCTTTGGTCTGACGTTCGGCGACGAGGCGGGTGAGAGCGATCTGCGTTTGCGCGACGATGTCGGTCACGACCTCCGACCTTAGCCGCAATCCGCGGATCGCAGCAGGAGCGAAGCGGATGACAAAAGGCAGGGGTTTTGGACGGTCGGATGTGCGAGGCTGGTCGGGTGCGCATAGCGGTGCTTGGGCCTCTCGCGATGTGGGCGGCCGACGGGACTCCGCTGGACGTCCGCGGAGTCCGGCTGCGCGGACTGCTCGCCCGGCTCGCGCTCAGCGCGGGGCGGCCGGTCGGTGTCGAGACTCTCGTGGACGGGCTGTGGGGCAGCGAGGCCCCCAGTGCGAACGCCCTGCAATCGCTGGTTTCCCGCCTGCGCGCCGGCCTCCCGGCGACCGAGTCGAGCATCTCGGTCCAGTCCGGCCCGGCCGGGTACACGCTGACCATCGCCCCCGACTGCGTCGACGCTCTCCAGTTCGAGGATCTGGTACGACGAGGTCGCGGGCTGCTGGGCTCCGACCCGGAGCAGGCACAGACCCTGCTCAGCCAGGCGGAGAAGCTGTGGCGCGGTGATGCCCTGGCCGACCTGCGCGACCTGCCGTTCGCCGGCGTCGAGGCGGACCGGCTGTCGGAACTCAGGCTCGCCGCGATCGAGGACCTCGCCGAGGCCGCGGTCAGCTGCGGCCACGCCCGCGACCTGATCGCCGAACTCGAACGCCTCACCGCCGCACACCCGCTTCGCGAGCGAGTCCACGAGCTCCTGATGAGAGCCCTGTACGCCGATGGCCGGCAGGCCGAAGCATTGGCGGCGTACGAACGAGTGCGGACCACCCTCGCCGACGAGCTCGGCGCTGATCCCGGATCCCGGCTGCGCGAATTGCATGTCGCCGTACTGCGTGGGGATTCGGTGGATCCGGCCGCTAGTACGTCGACCGTCGTACCTGCGCAGGCGGCGCCGCACAGCAACCTGCGAGCACCGCTGACGAGCTTCGTCGGGCGACGGGAGGACGTGGCCGAGCTGGCCCGCCTGCTGACCAACGGGACTCGGCTGGTGACGATGGTTGGCCCGGGCGGTGCCGGCAAGACCAGGCTGGCGACAGAGACCGGCCGATCGTTGATCGAGCACAGCGGCGACGGGATCTGGCTCGTCGAACTCGCGCCACTCGGTGACGCGATCGATGTCGCGCCGGCGGTCCTGTCCGCGCTGGGCGCGAGCGAGTATGTCGACAACGTCCGGACCACCCTTGCGGCCAAGCACTTCCCGACCAGCCGGGCCGCGACGCAGCGACTGGTCGAAGTGATCGCGGACCGCCGGATCCTGCTCGTCCTCGACAACTGCGAGCACCTCGTTCAGGAAGTGGCCGGCCTGGTCGACTCGTTGCTCGCGGCCTGCCCGCGGCTTCGGGTGCTGACGACCAGTCGGGAGCCGTTGAGCATCCCGGGTGAGCACCTGCACCCGGTCGGACCGCTAGGGCTGCCGCCCGAGAACAGTGCGGACGACGGATACCCGGCGGTGCAGCTGTTCGTGGACCGTGCGCGCGCCGTACGTCCGGACTTCGCGCTCACCGATGCCAACCGGGAGGCGGTCGCCGAGATCTGCCGGCGGCTCGACGGGATGCCGCTGGCCATCGCCCGGCGGCTGTCGCTGTTCTCCGGCGGCGCGACGCTCGAGGCGGCCGAGCAGATCTGCAGCGACGACAACCTTCCGTCCGAGTCCGTCCTCGGCGTACTGGCGTCACTTGTCGACAAATCGCTGGTCGAGGCCGCGGCCGACGACCGCTCGGTGCGCTACCGCATGCTCGAGACGGTTCGCGCGTACGGCGCCGAGCAGCTCGAGGCGACGGGTGAATACGACCGGTTCCGGCAAGCGCACACGACGTACTTCAGCCGATTGCTCCGCCAGGCCCGGCCCAAGCTGCGGACCGGCGAGCAGATCCAGTGGATCGCCCGGCTGAACGCGGACAACGAGAACCTGATCGACGCGCTCCGCACCGCGATCGACACCGGCTCGGCCCGGACCGCGATCCAGCTCGTCTCGGTGCTCGGCGAGTACTGGACCATGAGCGGCCGGCCGGCCGAGGCGGTCAACTGGATGCAGGCGGCGCTCGCGGTACCAGGGCCCAGTGCGCCGATCGAGCGGGCGGCGGCGCTGATGCTGTACTCCCTCGGCACCCTGTCGAGCGGTGAAAATCCGGACGCCGGCTTCGAGCGGGCGATCCGCGGACTGGCCGAGGTCCGCCGGCTGAGCCGGCGTCACCCGAGCGTCGCCGATTCGGCCGTCGGCCGCTTCACGAACGCCTTCTGGGCTGCGATCCGGCGGGACAAGGCCGCGTGCTTCCGTGAACTGGAGGCGGCCCGCGAGCACGACGACCCGTGGACCCGGAACATGGCCGTGATGATGAGCGCGATGTTCCGCGAGAACGAGGGCGAGGTGGACCAGATGGCCGCCGATCTCGCCGTCGCGCTCGAGGGGTTCCGTGCTCTCGGCGACCGCTGGGGAACCTCGCTGGCATTACGTGGGCTGTCGAGCTGGCAGAGCAGCAACGGTGATCACGAGGGTGCGCTCGCCTCGCTGACGGAGGGCTTGAACCTGATGGCCGAGCTCGGCACCACCGACGGCGTCGCGCAATTGCGCGCCCAGGCGGCGGCCACCAAGATCGAGCTCGGCGATTTCGACGGCGCCCGTACCGACCTGCACCACGCGCTGCAGCTTGCCGAAGAGGGTGGTTCGCGCGGCGGTCAGGCGATGGTGTTCATGGGGCTGTCGCGGATCGCCCACCGTACCGGCGAACTCGACGAGGCGAAGGAGCTGGCCGACCGGGCCTACGCGTTGCTCGACCTGGCGGCCGAACGGATCGCGCCGCACGGGCAGGCGATGATGTTGTCCCACCTCGGCCGGGTGAGCGTCTCACGGGGCGAGCTGGACGACGCCCGGGAGTACGCTCGGCAGTCGGTGGAACTTGGCTTGAGCACCGAAGACATGCCACTCGTGGCGGGCATCGCCGCGGCCGCGGCGGACGTGGATCTGCTGGCCGGCGAGCCCGAGCTGGCCGCGCGGACGCTGGGACTGGCGGCGTCGATGCGTGGGATCCGGAGCGTGCCGGACGCGGACGTCCGGAGCAGCTTCGAACGATTCTGCGACGTCCTCGGCGCCGAGGCATTCGAAACGGCGTACGACGCGGGTGCGGCGCTGTCGCGGAATGACGCGATCGACGAGCTGCGTAAGCGGTTCAGCTCGTCATGAGCTGCACGGCCAGTTCGCGCAAAGCGCTCTGCACCTTCTGCTCGGGCGGACGCGGATCGGCCAGCATCCAGTCGGATATCACCATGTTCACCGCGCCGAAGAAGGACAACCCGAGGAACCGGAAGTCCTTGCGCTTGATCTCGCCGCGCGCGACCGCGGTGTCGCCGAGGTCCTTCACCTTGGCGATCAGCAGGTCCCGGAACGCGAGCCGCTGTTCCTCGACCGCTGGGCTGGCGCCGACCACTTCGACGAAGGAGATCCGGGCCTGGCGCAGGTCTGCCATGATCGTGCGCAGGTAGGAGTCGACGGCCGCCGCGATCCGCTCGCGGATCGGCTTGTCGGCGGTACGGCGCAGTGCGTCGCCGGTGCTGTGCATGGCCAGCTCGATCACCTGCGCGTGCACCGCGAGCAGCACGGCTTCCTTGTTCTGGAACTCGTGGTAGAAGTGCCGGGTGGAGACTTTCGCCTGTGTACACAGGCGTTCCACCGATGTAGACGGATAACCCTCGGTGCCGAACAACTCCAGCGCAGCGGCCAGCAACCGCTCCCGGCGGGCGGCTTTCCACTCCTCGACGGATCGCCCGGAATAACGGCGTACGGAGGGTTCCCTCATCACACCTCTTGTCGGTACCCCGTGCCAGATGCCGGACATCCTATCCACCCCTCGGCCCGGCTGTCGCCAGGTCAGGTGATGAGGCGGTTCAGGGTCTTGGTGAGGGTTGCGCTGTTGACCGCGGTGAAGAACGCATCGTCGGCAGACTCGACGGCGGTGATGGCGCGCTCGGCCAGGGCGCGGCCGGCGCGGGTCGGGTGGACGGTCTTGGCGCGGGCATCCGACGGCGAGGGGCGCCGCTCGAGTAGTCCCTTGTTTTCCAGGGTTTTGAGGACTTGGGACGTCATCTTGATGTCGGTGCCGGCCTGGGTGGCGACGTCGACCTGCGTCGGCGTGTGCCCCTGTTCGCTCAGCCACCAGGTGCAGGCGAGCAGGACGAACTGGACATGAGTGAGGCCGAGCGGTGCCAGTGCCGCCGTGACGGCTCGCTGCCATCGCAGTGTCACGTGCCAGAGCAGAAACCCGGGACTCTCCGCCGGCCCACCCGCGAACCGCGTGCCCGTCACGCGAGCTTGCCCGCGTACGCGATGAGCGCATCCATGGCGTCGGGGAAGTCCGCGGTGATCATCGGGCCGATCTCCGGTCCGACAGTGTCCGCTGCGTCGCCGGTGATCTCCAGCCGGTGGGTGATCCGGGTGGTGCCGTCGGGGAGCTCGGTCAGGTTGTGGCTGAAGCGGAGGCTGACACCGCCGAACTCGGTCTCGTCGGCGTACGTCGTACCGTCCTCGATCTCCACTATGGTCGACCGGATCGGGTCCTGCCCGATCGGCGTCATCGACACCGTGCTGCCGACCGCGAACGGGCCGTCCAGCTTGATCTCCGCCATCGACGTGTCCCATGCCGTCCAGCTGTTGATGTCGGCCAGCGCGGCCCACACCTTCTCCCGAGGTACGACGGTCTCCGCGGCGTGCTCGTGAACCCACATGATGCCCTCCCGATCGAATAGTCTGCGCACAGATTATCTCCGCACAGACTATTCGATCAAGAGCTTGGCGTCAGTTCATGCGTGTGTAGCCGGTGGCGCCCGTCGTACTCGTCCAGGAGCTGGGCGAGCGGGACGTCGTCGACGAACATCTCGGCGTCGGGGTGTCCGCCTTCGGTCCACGGAGTCTGGCCGGTGTCCGGGACCCCGTGCAGGCCGAGCTGGAACCACGAGTACTCGACCCAGCGCAAATGCGCCACCAGCCCCGCCGGCGTCATCAGCGGCGAGGTGGGCACGACCTTGCGGTGGGCATCTTTGTCGCTGAGTCCTTCGCACTTCATCCGGACGAAGGAACGCTGCAGATCAAGCCATCCGATCAGCTGGCCGCGCTCGTCAGCGGTCAGCGGCGGACGTTGTACTTCGGTCATTCAAAGCTCCTGTGATGGTAAGGAGCCACCCGACCTCAGCCGCGAGTACGGCGGACGGGCAGCACGACAATCTGACCCGACATCGCGCTCACCTCCTCTCCACCGCCGGCGGTGCCGATCCACCGGCGACACGCACCTTACCCGTACGACGCTCCGCGCCGCAGCCGATTTCGGCTGGCATGCTCTTGGTCAGACGGCGCCCGCACCGCGCGAAGAGGTCGAACCGTGGATCCACGGTTCGACCTGCCGCTGTACACGCGTGCCGAGGTGGCGCTTCACCTCGGATTGCCCGCGAGCACGCTGGGTGACTGGTTGCGTTCGGGAGCGATCGAGTCGCGCCGCGGCGGTCGGGGCGAGCCGACGATCACGTTCGCCGGCTTGGTCGAGACGCACATGCTCCGGCAGCGACGGTTCCGACGTACGCGCGAACATGTCGTCGACCGTGTGCGCTCAGGTACTTCGTACCGCGACGTCGCCGCGCGCTTCAGCTTGAGGACTTCGAGGTGGAGGCCCTGGTCCGCCCCCACATCCGCCGATCCGGCACCCGGCGCCCCAAGCACCCGCAACCCACGCCAACCCACGCCAACCCACGCCTTCCTCACCGCCGCCAACGAGAAGGTTGTCGGGGGTTGAGACAGCTTGTGGGGAGGTGAGACCTGCTATTGCAGGTCCCCGGTCCCGACAAAGGGTCCCAGGCCCCGACAGTTGGCGTCGGTCGTCCGGCTGGCGGGGGCTGCGCACCGAGCCGCCTGCTGACTGGCGGGTTGTCCGACCGATGGCGTGTTGTAGGGCGCCAGCGGCGACACAAGCGGCCATCGATGCCTTAGGCAACTACAGGTTGCGGCGATCGCTGATGCGTTTGGCTTTGCCTAGCGAGCGTTCCAGGGCGTGGGGGTCTAGTACTTCGACGGTGGCGGTGACGCCTACTCGGTCTTTGATGCGGCGGCTGAGGTGGGCTGCGGCGGTGGCGCGGTCGGTGAGGTCCGGGGCGGCTTCGACCTGGACGGTGAGTTCGTCGAGGCGGCCGGGGCGGGTGAGGACGCAGAGGTAGTGCGGGGTGAGTCCCTCGACCAGGAGGATCTGTTCCTCGATCTGGGTGGGAAAGACGTTGACGCCGCGGACGATCATCATGTCGTCGGTGCGCCCGGTGATCTTCTCCATCCGGCGCATCCCCGGTCGCGCCGATCCTGGCAGCAAGCGTGTGAGGTCCCGGGTCCGATAGCGCAGTACCGGAAAGGCCTCCTTCGTGAGAGTGGTGAAGACCAGTTCCCCGACCGAGCCGTCCGGCAGGACCTCGCCGGTGACCGGGTCGATGATTTCCGGGTAGAAGTGGTCCTCCCAGATGTGCAGGCCGTCCTTGGTCTCCACGCATTCCTGCGCGACACCCGGCCCCATCACCTCGGACAGGCCGTAGATGTCGACCGCGTGCATCCCGGTCCGGTTCTCCACCTCGGTACGCATCTGCTCGGTCCACGGCTCGGCGCCGAAGATGCCGATCCGCAGTGAGGTGTCGCGCGGATCGAGGCCGCGTGCTTCCATCTCGTCCACGATGGCGAGGAAGTACGACGGCGTGACCATGATGATCCGGGCGCCGAAATCGCGGATCAGGTCGACCTGCCGCTCGGTCATGCCACCCGACACCGGTACGACGGTGCACCCGAGCCGCTCGGCACCGTAATGCGCGCCCAGTCCGCCGGTGAACAACCCGTAGCCGTAGGCAACATGACACACATCGCCCGCGCGTCCACCAGCCGCACGGATCGACCGAGCCATCAGGTCGGCCCAGGTGTCGAGGTCCCGCCGGGTGTACCCGACCACGGTTGGCCTGCCCGTCGTACCCGAGGAGGCATGCACGCGCACGACCTCGGACCTCGGCACGGCGAACATCCCGAACGGATAGTTCTCCCGCAGATCCTGCTTGGAGGTGAACGGCAGCCGGCTCAGATCCTCCAGCGATCTGAGATCGCCGGGTGCGAACCCGACGCCGTCCAACGCCGCGCGATAGTGCGGGACGTTCTCGTACGCCGTCCTGATCGTTGACTGCAGCAACGACAGCTGACGCGACCGGAGCTCGTCGACCGACAACCGTTCGCCGTCGTCGAGGAGTTCCTTCGGCAGGGGTTCGCCGAGCATGACACCACCCTCCGATCAGATCAGGCGCGGGCGAGCAGGGTCGCGATGCCCTGGCCGACGCCGATGCACATGGTCGCCAGCGCGTAGCCGGCGTCGCGGTGGCGGAGTTCAAGCGCGGCCGTGAGAGCGAGCCGCGCGCCCGACATGCCCAGGGGATGGCCGAGCGCGATCGCGCCACCGTTCGGGTTCACGTGCTCCGCGTCGTCCGGCAGACCGAGCTCGCGAAGCACCGCCAGCGACTGGGACGCGAACGCCTCGTTCAGTTCGATCACGCCGATGTCGGACAGCGCGACGCCCGTACGATCCAGCAGTTTGAATGTCGCCGGCGCCGGTCCGATCCCCATGATCCGCGGCGGCACACCGGCTGCCGCCGTACCGACGATCCGGGCGAGCGGCTGGACCCCGAGATGCCTGACCGCCTCACCACTCATCACCAGCAGGGCCGCCGCACCATCGTTGACACCGGATGCGTTCCCGGCGGTGACAGTGCCGGGGGTTCGGAACGGAGTCTTCAACGTGGCCAATGCTTCGAGCGAGGTCTCCCGTGGATGCTCGTCGACGTCGACAACCGTCACCCCACCACGCTTGCCGGGGACCTCCACCGGGACTATCTCCTCGGCGAGCCGTCCGTTCGCCTGAGCCTTCGCCGCGCGCTGCTGGCTCCTCAGCGCGAACAGGTCTTGATCCTCCCGCGAGATGCCGTAGTCAAGAGCAACGTTCTCCGCGGTCTCCGGCATCGAGTCGATCCCGTACTGCTTCTGCAGCACCGGATTCACGAACCGCCACCCGATCGTGGTGTCGAAGATCTCCGCCGACCGGGAGAACGCCGTCGTTGCCTTGGGCATCACAAAAGGTGCCCGCGACATCGACTCCACCCCACCGGCCACGACAATCTCGTTGTCCCCGGCAATGATCGACCGGGCCGCCGAGGCGACCGCGTCCAGGCCGGACCCGCACAACCGGTTGATCGTCGACCCCGGCACGGAGGTCGGCAGACCGGCGAGCAAGGACGCCATCCGGGCGACGTTCCGGTTGTCCTCGCCGGCCTGGTTGGCGCAGCCGAGGATCACGTCGTCGACCAATCGCGGGTCGAGCGATGGGTGCCGGGCCAGCAGCGAGGAGATGACGTGCGCCGCCAGGTCGTCCGGCCGCACCGCCGCGAGTGCACCGCTGTACCGCCCGATCGGCGTACGCACACCGTCCACCAGGAACGCGTGACGGGTCATGACTTACTCCTCCGGAATGATCGTGCCGGACAACTGGCGGGCCCGGCCGCGGAACTCGGCGATCACGTCGTCGCCGCGACGTACGGTCACGTCGTAGATCGCGTTCCGCCCGTACGACGTCCGCTCGCGGGCCTCGGCGACGAGCAGGTCGCCCTGCTTGGCAGGGGCGACGAAAACGATGTCGCAGGCCTGCGCGACGGTGACCTGGTTGCGCGAGTTGCACGCGAACGCGAACGCGGAGTCGGCGAGGCTGAACACGAATCCACCATGCGCGATCCCGTGCCCGTTCACCATGTCCTCGCGCACCGGCATCTCGATCCGCGCCGTACCCTCACCGATAGCGATCAGTCGCATGCCCAGGCCGGCGCTGGCGGTGTCCTCCGCCCACATCGCCGTCGCTACGCGACCCGCCAAGTCATCCATAGCTGTGTCCAATCGAAAGGCGTGCGCCATCGGGAAGAAGGTTTGTGACACCCTACCCCCGATTGCGTCAACGACTGTAACATCACCTGCGAGACCCCGAGGCTTGGAGCGCACCTCATGACAACGACCGGCACCGATTGGCTCGCCACCCACCGCGAGCGCCTCGACGACGCACTCAAGGCGATCCGCGACCGCGGCTACCACTCCGCCTTCCCGGAGTCACCCAGCCCGCGGGTGTACGGCGAGACCGCGGCGGCCGACGGCAAGGCCGCGTTCGAGGCCCACCTGGGTACGACGTACGCCCTCGACACCCCGGGGGCACGCGGCACGGTGGTCACCGAGCACTCGCCGTACGGGATCAAGCTCGACGTCGCCTACCCACGGATGGTCGAGGACGGGCTGGACGAACTCCTGGCGGCTGCACAGAAGGGCATCGCCGACTGGCGGAAGGCCGGGATCGACGCCCGCACCGGCGTCGCGCTGGAGATCCTCGACCGGCTGCACAAGCGCGTGTTCGAGCTCGCCAACGCGGTCCAGCACACCAGCGGTCAAGCGTTTGTGATGGCGTTCCAGGCAGGCGGCGCGCATGCGTTGGACCGCGCGCTGGAGGCGGTCGCGTACGCCTATGAGGAGATGAACCGCTACCCGGCCGAGGCGACCTGGGAGAAGCCGGCCAAGGGCGACCCGATCCGGATGGAGAAGACCTTCACTGTGACCGGCCGCGGCGTCGCGCTGGTGATCGGCTGCAACACCTTCCCGACCTGGAACTCCTGGCCCGGCCTGTTCGCGTCGCTCGTCACCGGCAACGCGGTGGTCGTGAAGCCGCACCCGCTCGCCGTCCTGCCGCTCGCGATCACCGTCGACGTCTGCCGCGAGGTGCTGGCCGAGGCGGGCTTCGACCCGAACCTCGTGACGCTCGCGACCGAGCGTGCCGGCGACGGGCTGGCCAAGCCGCTGGCGACCCGGCCCGAGGTCAAGCTGATCGACTTCACCGGCAGCAGCGAGTTCGGCGAATGGCTCGAGCAGAACGCGACCCAGGCGACCGTCTTCACCGAGAAGGCCGGCGTCAACGCCGTCATCATCGACTCGACCGACGCGTTCAAAGCCCTCTGCGGGAACCTGGCCTTCACCCTGTCGCTGTACTCCGGCCAGATGTGCACGACCACCCAGAACCTCTTCGTCCCGGCCGGCGGGATCGAGACCGACGAGGGCCACAAGTCCTTCGAGGAGGTCGGCGCCGGCATCGCGACCGCGATGAGCAAGCTGCTCGGCGACGACGCCCGCGCGGTGGAGATCCTCGGCGGCATCGTGAACCAGGCCGTGATCAGCCGGCTCGAGCTCGCCCCCGAGTACGGCGAGGTCGTTCTGGAGTCCCGCGCGATCCAGCACCCGGCCTTCCCGGACGCGGTGGTCCGTACGCCGCTGCTGGTCGCGATCGACGCGAAGGACGAGGAGGTGTACGGGCGCGAGTGCTTCGGCCCGGTGTCCTTCCTGGTCAAGACCGCGGACACGACCGAGTCGATCGATCTGTTCCGCAAGACCGTGACCGAGGACGGAGCGATGACCGCCGGCATCTACTCGACGGACCCGAAGATCCTGGACGAGGCCCGCGACGCGGCCCTCGATGCCGGCGTCGCATTGTCCGAGAACCTGACCGGCCAGGTGTTCGTCAACCAGTCCGCGGCGTTCAGCGATTTCCATGGCACCGGCGCGAATCCGGCCGCGAACGCGACATACACCGACGGCGCATACGTTGCGAGTCGCTTCCGCGTCATTCAGTCTAGGCGTCATGTCTGACGCCCTGGATCCCAAGACTCTCGACGAAGCGCTCGATTACTACGACAGCTGGCTGGCGTTCAACCAGCGCTACCAGCGCGTGCCCGGGGTCCAGGCCGCCGTGTTCGCCGGGGAGGGCATCGCCTTCTCCGCGGCGTACGGGCTGGCCGACGTCGAGAACGTCGTACCCCTGACCGAACAGCACCTGTTCCGGATCGCGTCGCATTCGAAGACGTTCACCGCGACGGCCGTGTTCCAGTTGGTCGAGCAAGGTCGCCTGCGGCTGGACGACAAGGCGTCGCAGCACGTCACCGAGATCGTCGGCACGCCGCTGGGCGAGCGGACCGTGCGGGACCTGCTCGCGCATGCCGGCGGGATCACGCGGGACAGTCTTGAAGCCGACTGGTGGCAGCTCGCGACGAGCTTCCCCGATCGGGACGAGTTGCTCGAGGTACTCCGGCACGAGTCGTCGGCCGTACTGCCGGAGAACGATCGCTTCAAGTACTCGAACATCGGCTACGGCCTGCTGGGTCTCGTGATCGAGGCGGCGTCCGGGACGTCGTACAACAGCTATGTCCAGACCGCGATCGTGGACAAGCTCGGTCTGGCCGGACTCGGTCCGGAGCTGGATCCGGCGCGGAGCAATGAGTACGCCGCCGGTTACAGCTCGCTCGCCTACGCGCCCGAGCGGGTCCCGATCGACCACGTCGACACTCGCGCCCTGGCCGCGGCGACCGGGTTCTTCGGCAACGCTCGCGACCTCGTCACGTATTTCTCCGCGCATATCCCCGGCGACAACCGGCTGCTGACGGACAAGTCGAAGCGCGAGATGCAGCACCCGCTGTGGAAGACGGGCGAGGAGGACGCGCCGCGGTACGCACTCGGCCTGCAGGTCACGAAGGTCGGCCAGCGTGAGGTCTTCGGCCACGCCGGTGGATACCCGGGGCACATCACCAAGACCTACGTCGACGGCGAGCGTCGCCTGGTCGTCTCGGTCCTCACCAATGCGATCGACGGCCCTGCCACCCAGTTGGCCGACGGGTTGCTGAAGCTGATCGACCTCGCGTCATCCAAAGAGCGCGGTGACGCCGCCGGTTTAGCGCGCTTCACCGGGCGATACGCGAACCTGTGGGGCGTGAACGATATCGTCCAGTTGGGTGGCAGGCTCTACGCGATCGACCCGTCGTCCCCGGATCCCGCCGCCGAGCCGACCCCGCTCGAACCCGACGGCGACAACCTCCGCATCGCCGGCGGCTCCGGCTACGGGTCGTACGGCGAGTTCTACCGCTTCACCTTCGCCTCGTCCGGTCGGGTCGAGTCCGTCCGCGGCTCCAGCGGCCTGCTCTCCCACCCGATCGACACCTTCACCCTCCCATCGCGGGTGACGGTTCGCTAAGTACCGTGCTGGCATGACGATCCACGGCGATCACCCGTTCTTGCCACCGGAGTCGGAGCGGAGTCCGGTACGGCGGCTCCGCGGGCGGCTGCCGTCGCCGGTCGGGCTGTGGACCAGCGTGTACGACGGGAAGCGCGCCGGCCTCACGGTGTCGTCGATGCTGGTGGCCGATGGTGATCCCGGGTACGTGATCGGCTTGATCGACCCGGACTCGGACCTCTGGGAAACGTTGCGTCAGGCAAGGAGTGCGGTGGTCGCCCTGCTCGGCGGACCACACCAGCAGCTTGCCGACGCCTTCGGCTACGTCACCTGGGCAGGCTGCACCCTCGTCACCCCTGACCCGCCCGAAATCGGCTGGGCGCTTCAGGTCCAGTTGGAGATCGTTCACGTCGAACTCGCCCCCGACGAGATCCCGGCCCTGGTCCACCGCCGCGGCCGCTACGCCAGCTTGTAAGGCGCTTGCATCCGAAGATCCGAGGTCTATAGGCCACACTTCTTCGGACGCAACGGCTGTCTAAGGTGGGGGCATGCGTGCCACCACGATTCATGCGCCGTACGACATCCGCCTGAGCGACGTACCGGACCCGACGATCGACGGGCCGACGGATGCGCTGGTCAAAGTGGTTGCCTCGTGCATCTGTGGGTCGGATCTGTGGCCGTATCGCGGCGAGAACGAGATCACCCCGGGCAGCCGGATCGGGCACGAGTTCGTCGGCATCGTCGAGGAGATCGGCAGCGACGTCCGTACGGTCAAGCCCGGCGACTTCGTGATCGCGCCGTTCGTGATCAGCGACGGCACCTGCCCGCACTGCCTGGCCGGCTATCAGTCGGCCTGCGAGAACCTGGTCGGCTTCGGCAGCAGCCGCGCTGACGGTTGCCAGGGTGAGTACGTCAAGCTCCCGTACGCCGATGGGACGCTCGTCGCCACACCTGAGCCGCCTGACGATTCGCTCGTACCGTCGCTGCTCACGCTCTCCGATGTGATGGGCACCGGATGGCATGCTGCTCGCGCCGCTCGCGTGAAGCCCGGCGACACGGTCGTCGTGGTCGGTGACGGAGCCGTCGGCCTGTGCGGCGTGCTGGCCGCTTCGCGGATGGGTGCGGAGCGAGTGGTTGCTCTGTCGCGGCACGAGCCACGGCAGAAGCTTGCGCTGGAGTTCGGTGCCACGGACATCATTGCCGAACGTGGTGATGCCGCGCGGGACGCCGTACTGGAGTTGACCGGTGGTGTGGGGGCGGACGCCGTACTGGAGTGTGTTGGCACCGGCCAGGCGATGACGACCGCTTTCGACGTTGCCCGGCCGGGGGCCACAGTCGGCTTCGTCGGGGTGCCGCACGGGGTCGACGTACCGATCGGCACGATGTTCCGCCGGAACGTCGGACTGGCCGGCGGCATGGCGCCGGTCCGGGCATACCTGCCCGAGCTGATGGCCGACGTACTGGCAGGCGAGATCAACCCGGGGCTGGTGTTCGACAGCGAACTGCCGTTGGCGGAAGTGGTCGAGGGCTACAACGCCATGCACGAGCGGCGTGCCATCAAGGTTCTGTTGCGCCCGTAGCACAAATTGCGCACCACGGCTGCGCGAGGTGCCCGATCGGGCGCTGAATGTGCGCGCTCTCACGCCGTTGGCCCGGCTGGGGTCACGGCTGCGCAACGCGCCTGCGCGGAGCGTTGACACTCGACCCGCCGCGTGCCCAGAGTGGCACCGTCAAGGGGGCATCGTTGTCACAGGCGGCTCCACGAGTTGATCGGAGAGTGAACATGCGTGGTGGTCTGAGCAGGACCGTCGCGGTGCTGGGTGCGGCGGGTCTTCTCGCGGTCAGCGCCTGCGGGAACAGCGACAACGGAGGCGGGGGCGGGGGCGCCTCGGCCACCAAGGACGTCACCGTCTTCACCTGGTGGGCATCCGGTGGTGAGAAGGCCGGTCTGGACGGGCTGGTCTCGGTGTTCAACACCGAATGCAAGGACTACAAGTTCGTCAACTCCGCCGTCGCCGGTGGCGCCGGTGCGAACGCCAAGCAGGTGCTGGCCAACGACCTGCAGGCAGGCAAGCCGCCGGCGACCTTCCAGGCGCACGCGGGTGCGGAGCTGCGGGACTACATCAACGCGGGGCAGGTCGACGACGTCAGCCAGCTGTACAAGGACTACGGGCTGGACAAGGCCTTCCCGCAGAACCTGATCGACAACCTGACCGTCGACGGCAAGATCTACTCGATCCCGGCCAACATCCACCGGGCGAACGTGGTCTGGGCGAACCCCGCCGTACTGAAGAAGGCGAACATCGACGGCGCGACCGCGCCGGCCAACGTGGACGCGTGGATCGCGGACATGGACAAGCTGAAGGCTGCCGGCGTGAAGGCCCCGCTGGCCATCTCCAAGGGCTTCGCGCAGGAGATGCTGGTCGAGGCCGTGCTGCTGGCGGAGCTCGGTGCGGATTCGTTCACCGGCCTGTGGAACGGCAAGACCGACTGGGCCGGCGCCAACGTGACAGCCGCGCTGAACAAGTACAAGAAGCTGCTGTCCTACACCAACACCGACCGCGAGGCGATCGACTGGCCGGACGCGCTGGGGTACGTGAACAAGGGTCAGGCCGGTTACACGCTGATGGGTGACTGGGTCGCCGCGCAGCAGTTGAACGCCAAGGTTCCGGACTCGGCCTACACCTACTGGCCGGCGCCGGGTACCTCGGACTCGTTCCAGTTCCTCGCCGACTCGTTCACGCTGCCGACCAACGGTGCGGACCCCGACGGTGCGAAGTGCTGGCTGAAGGTCGTCGGCTCGGCCGAGGGCCAGAAGGCCTTCAACACCAAGAAGGGCTCGATCCCGGCCCGGTCGGACGCCAACCCGTCGGACTACCCGAAGTACCAGCAGACCGCGATGGCGGACTGGAAGAAGGACAAGATCGTCCCGTCCTGCGCTCACGGTGCGGCCTGCTCGGTCGGTCAGAACAACGACATCCTGTCCGCGATCAGCCAGTTCAGCGGTAGCCAGGACGTCGCCAGGCTGCAGTCCGCGCTCGGCGCAGCGATGAAGACGAGCTGATGCAGGTCGAGTTGGGGACCGGCCGCGGGTCGGAGGACTGAACATGCACGGAAGAATTCGCACCTGGGGTCCAGGAGCTCTGGTGCTGCTGCCGACCGTGCTCCTGCTCGGGTACTTCGTCTACGGGCTGATCGCCTGGTCGTTCAACACCTCGCTGACGAACCGGCACACGGCTCGCAAGGGCCCGGCCTCCTACGTCGGGTTCGACAACTACGGGCACCTGTTCACCGAGGACCGGTTCCTCAACTCGCTGAAGAACCTCGGCGTGCTCACGGTGGCGTTCATCGTGGGCACGCTGATCTTCGGCCTGCTCTGGGCCCTGCTGCTCGAGAAGGGTGTGCCCGGCGAGTCGATCTTCCGGTCCGTGTTCCTGTTCCCGATGGCGATCTCGATGATCGCCTCGGGTGTGGTCTGGGGCTGGTTGCTGAACCCGTCCCAGGACGACGAAGCGCGTGGCCTGAACCGGCTCTTCGCGATTCTCCATCTGAACTTCCTGGAGAATCCGTGGTGGACCGCGGGGAGCCGGTGGACGACGATGGCGTCCATCGCGTTACCCGCGGTCTGGCAGATGTCCGGCTACATCATGGCGCTGTTCCTGGCCGGCTTCCGGGGGATCCCGCCGGAGCTGCGCGAGGCGGCCCGGGTGGACGGCGCTTCGGAGTTCAAGCTCTACCGGCACGTCCTCTTCCCGCAGCTGTCGCCGATCGCCTTGTCGGCGCTGATCATCCTCGGCCACATCTCCCTGAAGCTGTTCGACCTGATCTACGCGATCACCGGCCCGAACCAGTTCCGTACCGAGGTGCCGGCCATCCTGATGTGGAACACCCTGTTGCGCAGTGACCAGGCCAAGGCGGCAGCGATCGCGATCGTGATGCTCGCGGTCGTCGCCGTACTCGTCATCCCGTACCTCGCGTTGACCGTTCGGCAGGAGGCGAAGCGATGACCGCCGTAGAGGCACCGGCCGCGACCGGCAAGGCCGCTGCGGCGATCAGCCGGAAGCAGCCGCGTAGCAGGCTCGGCGAAGGCACAACCCGGCGGAGCCGGACCATCCGGTACATCCTGTTGCTGCTCTTCCTGGTGTTCGTGCTGACGCCGGTGTACGTCGTAGTGATCACCAGCTTCAAGACGTCGAGCGACACCACGGCCGCCGCGCAGTGGTCGTTGCCTCAGACGTGGACGCTGGAGCCGTGGCGCAACGCGTGGGACGTGCTGCAGCCCTACATGATCCGGACGCTCTCGATGGCGATCCCGGCCGCGATCATCTCGTCCATGATCGGTTCCGTGAACGGGTTCGTGCTGGCCCGTTGGCGGTTCCCGGGCGCGAACCTGGTGTTCGCGTTCATCCTGTTCGGGATGTTCATCCCCTACCAGGCGGTGATGCTGCCGCTGCGGACCACGTTCACCGAGCTGAACGTCACCCGCGGCGTACCGACCCTGATCGTCGCGCACTGCATCTACGGCATCCCGATCTGCACGCTGATCTTCCGGAACTACTACGCCACCATCGTGCCGCACGAGATCATCGAGTCGGCCCGGGTGGACGGTGCCGGGCTGGTCCAGACCTACGCGCGGATCATCCTGCCGATCTCGATCTCCGGGTTTGTGGTGACGCTGATCTGGCAGTTCACCTCGGCCTGGAACGACTTCCTGTTCGCGCTGTTCCTGACCCAGCAGAACAACGGACCGCTGACGTTGGGCCTGGCGGCGCTGTCAGGCGGTCAGAAGGTCGACTACGCGGCCAGCATGGCGGGTGCGCTGATCGCGTCGTTCCCGACTCTGCTGGTCTACATCCTGCTGGGCCGCTGGTTCATCGGCGGCCTGATGGCCGGCGCCCTGAAGGGCTGATCGGTCACGCGGTCATGGGGCCTCCCCCTGGACTGAGGAGCGGAGGGAGCGAAGCGACCGGAGCGACGAGGGAAGGGCGGGAGTCAAAGCCCCATGACCCGCCGCGCCGGAGGCGCGGCCAAAAGCACGGCCCGTGCGACTGGATGCACGGGCCGCAGTCGTGTGGTGGCGGCCTTGGGTTATGCACAGGACGCGCGCAGGGGCCTGCGGTGAAGTGGCGCAGGGCGGTAATCTCGCGGACGTGACCAAGTCACCACGAGGCCGGGACGGACGACGCAGCCACCTGCGGCTGGTCGATTCGACCGCGGGCCCGACCCACGGACCCACGGCGGGCGTCGATGTCGACGCCACGCCGAGCGTCGCCGTACTGGAAACCTTGCAGGAAACGCTTTCCCTCGATCTGGCCGCGGCGCCGCGCGCGCTGCAGCCGGTGATCGCCGAGGCCTCGGTCGCCCGGTCCGCCGCGATGCTCGCCGACCAGTTGTGGCCGGCCGGACGCCCGGACGAGATCGGTGAGGTGGAGCGGTTCTTCTGGGCCGACGCTGCCCGCGTGCTCGGTGAGCGCCGCGACCCGGAATCCTTTGTCCTGTTGACGAGTCTGGCCCGTACGGTCGGCCCGGCCGGGCGATTGCCGCTGCAACGTGCGCATCTGGCCCGGCTGCGCACCGAGGCCGAGGTGCCGGAGTGGGTGACCCGGATCGCCGGGTTCCGGCTGACCAGCGCGATCGTGTCGGAGGACATCACCGGCGACGGGCTGAGCGTCGTACTGGACTATGACGACGAGCATCATCCGCACACCGTGGTGGTGTTCATCGACAACAACCTCGGCGCGATCGTCAAGGACGTGTTCGTCGGCCCGCCGCTGGACCGGGTGCTGGAGGCATATCAGCGCGGCGGCCGGGTGACCATCCGGACCGTGCGACCGCCGACCGCGGCGGGCATCATCCTTCAGGCGCTCGGCGAGACCCACGACTACGACGAGCCGCCGGTGACCGAGGACTTCGAGTTCTTTTCCGGGCTGCTGGTGAACCGGCTGACACAGTTGCCCGAGCGTCCTATCCGCCCGCCGGTCCGCCCGTTGCTGTCGCCGCGTCAGCGCGACGAATTGGTCGACGAGTTCCTCGAGTCCCGGCACGCCGTGGGGCTGTCCGACGACGCCGCGGACATCGTCCGGTTGTGGATCGACCACGCGGTGGACCACACTGTCGGCGGCCCGCTGCGGGTGAGCGCCGTACTGGTGGAGCTCTTTCTGGCGCACTGGCTGCCGCGCAAGGTGCTTGCTGACAGCACCTATTTCGAGGCGGTGCCGGCGGTGGTGAAGGTGTGGCTGGAGTACGCCGGTGAGCGGACCGAGCTGGCGCTGGACGCGATCGACGAGGCGGTCGAGGCCGTCGACGTGTGGACCCCCGCACTCGAAGCCGCGGCGATGATCGACCCGATCGGCTCCAAGCCCGGAGAACGCGTCTTCCTCGACGAAACCACCAACGACCTCGAGGACGCGTACCGCGCGCTCTCCGGCCTCGGCTCACCGCCACAACCCGACCTGCACGGCCTCGACAAATCCCAGGCCGCCACCCTCTCCGTCCTCGCTCCACATGCTTGGCTCATGGCCGGCGAGACCTTGGGCACCACTTACGCCCCGGACGCCTTCGACATCGCCGAGCGCCTGGTCCGCGAGGCCCCCGATCTCCTGGCCAAAGCTCGCCTCTCCACCTGGCCCCGAGCCATCGTCTGGCTCCTGGCCCACCGCCACCGCCTGGTAGGCCCCGGCGAACCCCTGACCCCCTACGCCCTAGCCGCCGAGCTCTCCTCGTCCCCGGCCACCCTCCGCAAAACCGCCAAACTGCTCACCGACACCCTCATCCTCCCCCGCTGATCACGGCGGATCAGCCGTCGGCTTCCTCCGGCGGGCTGGGACATCTTCTGGGCAGCTGGGACCTGAAATAGCAGGTCCCAGCCCACCAGGCCCGGTCCCAGCCCACCACTTCTGACCCACCTGGCGGTTCACCGCCTGATCCAGGTGACGCGCATGTGTGGGCCTGTGTGTCGCATCGTGGGCCGGAAGCCGGCCGGTTGAGTGGCGGCGGAGAATGGGGGCATGCATGTGCGTGCGCCGGAGCTCAAGGGTCGTGGGTGGTTGAACACGGGAGGGCGGGAGCTCTCGATGGCGGACTTCCGGGGGCGCTTTCTGCTCTTGGATTTCTGGACGTTTTGCTGCATCAACTGTCTGCATGTGTTGGACGAGTTGCGGCCGTTGGAGGAGAAGTACGGCGATGCGCTGGTGATTGTGGGGGTGCATTCGCCGAAGTTTGCGCATGAGGGGGAGGAAGCCGCGGTTCGGGCCGCGGTGGAGCGGTATGAGGTGGGGCATCCGGTGCTGGATGATCCCGAGCTGGTGACGTGGCAGAACTACACGGCCCGGGCCTGGCCGACGTTGGTGCTGGTCGATCCGAACGGCTACATCGTCGCGCAGTACTCAGGTGAAGGGCACGCACACGCGCTGGATGCCCAGGTGTCCGAGCTCATCGCGGAGCACGAAAAGGCGGGCACGCTGACGCGCGGGAAGTCGCCGTACGTCGCACCCACGCCCGAGCCCACCGACCTCCGCTTCCCGGCCAAGGTAGTTGCCCTGAACAAGGGATTCCTGGTCGCCGACGCGGGGAACCACAGCATCGTCGAACTGGCCGACGACGCGACCACCGTCGTACGGCGCTTCGGCACCGGCAGCCGCGGATTCGCCGACGGCCCCGCGGACCAGGCGAGCTTCTCCGAGCCGAATGGCCTCGCTGTGCTGCCCAAGGAGGTCGCGAGCAAGCTCGGGTACGACGTCGTCGTCGCCGACACTGTGAATCACGCGCTCCGCGGGATCAACCTGGAGAGCGGCCAGGTCACCACAGTGGTTGGCACCGGCAAGCAATGGATGGACGGCGACGGCACCGATGTGCTGAGTTCGCCGTGGGATGTCGCGTG
>WNGA01009585.1_pt1 | contig 20804 bp, 21 predicted proteins | sample 5400061 | NCBI WGS metagenome assembly WNGA01 (sample SAMN13153366, study PRJNA577476) | soil metagenome | isolation source: 100 cm soil or saprolite under grassland replicate 2 | place: USA:California | collected 2016-06-15
AGCGGCGATCGGCTCGGACGTTGTGATACGGCGAATATCCGGCGAGATACGCGCCCTCGACGGGATCGTCGGGCGAGCCGTATTCGACGGTCGCCCCGCTCGTGTTGCCGAATCTCGGAAAGCGCAGCATGTCGAGGATGGGCGCGCGGCAGAAGACGGCTCCGAAGGCCTCGGGTGCTTGCATGGCGGTGACGGCGACGAGGATCCCGCCGTTGCTGTTACCGCGTGAGACGAGCTCGGAGGGCGTCGTGTAGCGCGCCGAGACGAGCCAACGCGCGGCGGCGATGTAGTCGTCGAAGGCGTTCTGCCGCCGCGTCCTGACTGCCGCCTCATGCCAGGCGCGGCCGTACTCGCCGCCGCCGCGGATGTTGGGGTAGGCGAGCACGCCGCCCAGCTTCAGCCAAGCGGCGTTCAGCGCCGTAAAGGTCGGCTGCACCGAGATGTTGAAGCCGCCGTAGCCGCTCAGACGCACGGGCCGGCGGCCGTCGCGTGGCAGGTCTTTGCGGTGGATGATGAACATCGACACGCGCGTGCCGTCGCGCGACTCGTACCAGACCTGGTTCGTCACATACGCGGATGCGTCGAGCCCGCCGTCGGGTACGTGGTACGGCGTCAGGCGGTCCGCCGCGTAGTCATACCGATACACCGATGGTGGCTGGACGTACGACTGGAAGCGCACCCACACCTCGTCGCCGCTCCAGGCGCCACTGACGCCGCTGATGATGCCTCCACCTTCGGTGCGGTTCACCGAGCCGAGTGCGGGCAGCACCACGTCGCGCAGGTAGGCGCCGTCTTCGGCGTGGATGCGCACACGATGCGACGCCGCCTGCGAGTAGACGGCGTAGAGCCGGCCGCCGACGCCGGTGACCGTCAGCAGGGTGTTGTCCGAGTTTTCGGGGATGACCGTTCGCCACTCCGTCGGTGCCGTCAGCGGCGCGACGCAGAGGCGGCCGCGCGGGGCGTCCAGGTCGGTATGGACGAGCAGCTTGTCGCCGATCACCTGCACGTAATTGACAGACCGCATGGCGGGAGCGACCGGCAGCAACGAGTCGTCGGCGAGGCGCAGCAGGTAGACGACGTTCGCATGCACGAAGTCCCACTTGTAGAGCACCGCGAAGCGGCCGCACTCGCTGATCTCAACCGAGCACCAGTACTCCTTCACGTGGTCGTCGCCGAAGATCCGCCGGGCCGGCGCGCCCAACCCGAGCCGGTGCTCGTAGACGGCGTGCCACTGCGACTCGTCGCCCACGGGCACCTCCCCCGGCTCGGGATACGCCGCATAGAAAAACCCTGACCCATCCGGCCGCCAAGCCACCGACAGGTGGTTCGTACCGCGGGGCCGGTCGGGAAGCAGCAATCCTGTCTCGACGTCGAGCACGTGGGTCACCGCGTCGTGGGCACCGCCAACCGACTTCCCGAACGCGACCAGCGTCCCGTCGGGCGACGGCACGGCGAACACCAACACCTCGTCGTTCGCCCACGTATTGGGATCGAGCACCGCCTCGAGCGGCGCATCTTTGTCCCGCCGCAGCATGAACTTGAGCTTCTCGTCGCTCGCGTCCGCCTGCCAGAGGAACTCGCCTCCGTGCGGCCCTGCGGGAATCGGCGTCGACAGCCGTGCATAGCGCGCCGAGCGAGCGACCGCTGCCCGCAGCCAGTCGCGTCCCGGCACCGCCCGGAGCACTGAGTGCGTGACGGCTTCCTGCGCCGCGATCCACGCCTGGGTCTCAGGGTCGTCGAGCCGTTCCAGCCAGGCGTAAGGATCGTCGAACCGCCTACCGTGGAGCGTGTAGCCGTTATCCGGATCGCGCCGCGTCGTAGGGAATTCCAAGACCTGGTCAAGCTTCTTCATCAGGTGATGGAGGAGTATCGCGCGCGTTCGGCGCGACCTCACGCGGTTTCGCGGACAGGGTGTGCGTGCAGGCGTACGCCAGTCATGCGGTGGAGTTTCATCTCCGGAGGGTGATAAGACTTTGGCTAAAGCGGCTGTTGACATGAGTATGTGCGGGGTCGTAGCTTGGCGGAGTGGGCCGAGTTCGGGGCAGGCGCGATCCAGGGACATCTCGCTAGTGCCGCAGAAGTTCGCCTGTTGGCATGACGGCACCGACCTGACAGCCGGCGTCCAGGATGCGATCAGAGGTGCGCCGCACGGGCCGGTCATCTTGCGGCAGGGGCAGGAGCATCCGACCCACGATTGGCGCATCGTCATCAAGTGTCCGACCGACTCGGTCGACAACCTGTTCGCCAGCGCAATCGCCGCGCAGCAGGCTAAAGACGCGACCATCGTCGGCGCGCCGCCGTCGGCCGGCGACAGCTACCTGGCCGAGGCGGCCAAAGAGATCGGGCCCGACAAGTCGCTGACACGCGCCGGCGACTCGGCGAAGTTCACGATCGAGAAGATCTCGCTCGTCGCGCTGATCCTCGGCGGATTTGGCATCTTCACTGATCTCGGCGGCGGCTTCAGCGCCCATCCGGAGTTGTTCGCGGCTGTCGCTGGCGCTGCGGCGGCGGCACTGGCAATGGCTGTCATCGCGCTCTTCCCGAAGCACGAGAAGGACGTCAACTACAACAACCTGCTCGAAGTCCAGACGGCTTACGCGAACGCCATCAACCGTCGCGCGGGCTGGGCGCAATTGGCGTCGTTGGCGCTTCTCGTCGCATTGGTCTTGGCTCTGGTCGCCTTCTTCAAGGCCGGCGGCAAAACCCCTGATGCGGCGATCGCCACTGGCTGGGACGGCTCCGGCGCAAGCGCGGTTTTGAGCTTCACCGTCGACATGAAGGATCTCCCCAAAGGCGCGACGCCGACGGTGGCACTGATCGGCCTGAAGAAGCGAGGCGCTAAAAGCGGGACGGAGCTCTCTCGTGCGACCGCAACGCGCTCGCGGCTGGGGACGGCCAAGGTCGACGAAAAGATGGTGCCGCCGAAGGGCTTCGCCGCGTACCGCGTCGAGGCGCGCTTGCGTTGGGAGAGGGGCAAGAAGCAGCGCACCGAAGTGGCGACGCTCGTACCGCCGCCTTTCACCAAGCCCGCACAGCAGCAACTAACGGCGAGCACGGACGCCGCGACGTCGCAGACGACACCGGGGGGGAAGTGATGAGCGATCAACCAACGTTCGGCGGTGCGCCGCACCTCGACTACGCCCCTGGCCAGATCGTCCTGCGTGTCAACGAGGGCGCGGTCAGGCCATACGTCGAGGCTGGCGCGGCCATGAGTGTGGAGTCTGCGCGTCGACTGCCCGATACCGTTGGCGAGCCGCTCGATTTCCTGCGCCGCGAGGCCGGCGCGCGCGCCGTGCGTCCGCTGTTTGTCTCCAAGCACGTCAGGGCGCGCGCTCGCGCGGCCTCGACGCGGGGAGGCCGTGCGTTGCCGACACGTGAGCGCCAGCGCATCGCGGTCGTCGCCAGCGTCGCCGAATCCGAGAGTGAGGAACTCGCCGGCATGACGGTCGTCGAGGTTCCGAAAAAGGAGGTCTCCGCGGAGGTCCTGCGTAGAGTGTCGAGCTCGCCGGCGATCGAGTTCGCTGAGGCCATGCCCGCCCGCTGGCTAACGCGCGCGCAACAGAGCGAGCCGACTGAAAACCGACAGTGGGGCCTACGGGCGATCAATTGGTACCAGGCCAATCGCCTTGACGCCGGTGACGTCACGGTGGCTGTACTCGACACCGGTGTCGACGCTAACCATCCGGACCTGAAGGGACTGTCGATCGACTATCACCACGATGGTCTGTCGAGCCGCGACATCGTCGGGCACGGAACCCATGTGTCCGGGATCATCTCGGCGACGACTAACAACCCCGTTGGTATCAACGGGGTCGCTCACTGCAAGCTCGTGGTCCACAAAGTCTTTCCCGACGATCCAGCCGTCGACGGTGAGTACTACGTCGACGCCGCCCGCTACCTCCATGCGCTAAACGCGATCATCGACGAGGGCGCCAAGGTGCTCAACCTGTCGCTCGGCGGGACGATCCGGTCGCAAGCCGAACAGATCCTCTTCAACCGACTTGAGCGCTTCGGCGTAACCGTCGTCGCCGCCATGGGCAACGAGTACGAGTACGACAACCCGACCGAGTTCCCGGCGGCATACGACAACGTCTTCGCGGTCGGCTCGACCGCCGAAACCGACCTGCGCTCGTCTTTCTCGAACACCGGTCGCCACATCCAGCTGGTAGCTCCAGGGTCGAACATCCTCTCGACAGTGCCGACCAGCCGCTCCTTCTATCGCGACGAGGCTGACTACGCCTCTTGGAGCGGCACCTCGATGGCGACGCCGCATGTGGCGGCCGCCGCGGCCCTGGTGGTGGCCAAGGAACCTGATTGGGCCCCGGCGGAGGTCAAGGAGCACCTGATCCAGAGTGCCCGGAAACTGGCCGATATGAAGGGGAACGCCTGGACGCAGGCTTACGGAAACGGCCTGCTTGATCTCGAGCAGGCGCTATCCTGATTTGACCAGTGGCAGCCAAAGTCCAGTTCAAGTTCCGCGATGACACCAGCAGCGACGATCGTCAGGAGCTGATTACGAAGCTCGAGGACAGCGGCGCCGACAAGGTTGAGCCGCTTTTCCCAGACGCCCCCGACGATGAGCTGGCGACGCTCTATAGCGCCCACATCGGCGAGGATCGCCACTACGGCAAGCTGCTCCGGCTACTCAAGCGCTCGCGCAAGGTCGAGTTCGCCGAGCCAGAGGCCGACCGGCGTCTAATCCTGCCGGTAGACCTAAACGGTCGCGGATCGCGCAAGTCCTAGGCGCTTCGTTGACCGAAACTGCGCAGTAGGGTTAGTTGGAGCCATCGAGATGCCTGAGCGTCTGACAGGCACCGTCACCTTCCTCTTCAGTGACATCGAGGGGTCGACGCGGCTACTGCAACAACTCCGCGACCCATACGACGATGTTCTTTCGACGCAGCTCAAGGCAGCGGCGAAGCTGTCGGGAGCGAGGCGCTATCGGGCATACAGCCAGCTCGCGCTCGAGCTCGAGCGCGACGGCGCTCCGGCGGCGGCGATCGCGACGAACGCGAGCCGCGAGTTCTTCTGGGCGCGGACCGGGTGCCAGGTGTACCAGCCCCTCTACGGCATGGACATCGCCGCCCTTTGCCTGCGGCGATCATCAGGGCGTTAACTGTTCTGTTCCCCGACCGATCTCGAGCGAGGGGAAGCTCGGGGGACGAGAACGCCGAGGAGCGCTCTGCTGCCGCGGTTAGCGGCGGGCTTTGACGATCACCGTGAACGTTGCCGTCTGCGTATTGGCGCTGTTGTCAGTCGCCGAGCAGCGGACGAGCGTTCGCCCGATCCTGAAACGGCTACCGGACGCCGGCTTACAGGAAATCGGCACGCTGCCGTCGACGGCGTCGACTGCATTCACCGTGTACGTGACGCGGACACGCTTCGCACGGCGCGGAGCCCGGACCGTCTTGTTGACCGCGCCGGTGATCGTCGGCGCCGTCAGGTCGAAGTTGACGCCGGGGACGACGAGCGAGCCGGTCCAGCTATCTCTGCCGGCAAACGCCGGCGGGCCGTATGACACGTGATCGATAGTGCCGCCGCCGGAGGCGCCGGCGTACCTGCCCGTGCCCCCCGTAATAGTGAACGTCTCCTTTGCCTGCAGCACTCCGCCGAGACGAGCCAGGCACGCCGTGCCACCGACGCGGAGTTCGATTTCTCCCTTGCCGGGGACCGTGAGGCGCGCTGTGGTAGGCAACAGTCGCACCGCCTCGATGTCGCATCCCTCGACGCCGTTCTGCAGCAAATACGCATACGTCTCGTCCACGCTCCCGAGGCCGCGAACTATTCCTTTGCCCGTGCGCGCGAAGCACTCAACGCGAGCGGGAGTGCCCGCCGGGCAAGGTGTCGAGGGGTAGGTCACGGTGAACTCGGCCTGGAATGTGAGGGTTCCGGTGTCCGCGAGCGCCAAGAAGCTGCGGGTCGCGTCCTGCCCCTCCACCACGGTGGCGTGCGCGTCGGCGACGGCGACCACTCCAGCAACGGTCAGCAGCGCCACGATTGTGCGCCACCGCTTCCTCGTGCTCGTCATCGCGTTCTCCCTTTCTCCTTGCTTGGTCAATTCGGCGTCGCCATCACGATCAAGCCTTAGCCAGTGACGATGTCGCCGCTGTAAGTCCCGACGGGCCCCTCAGCTCCCAGTGTCGCGACCTCGCTCAGGACGCCGTGTAGGCCGGCGAGTTCGCCGCTTGCGCTGACGATCACGTCGGTGGCGGTGATCACTCCGGCCTCATCCGTCCGCCCCTGAAGCCTGAATGTGAGGGTGCCGGCCACGCCGTTGACCGTGCCGGTGAACGTCTCGACATCCTGGAAGTTGGCGGTCCCATTAGCGTGGAGGATCAAGGTGCCGTGCAGCGTCGACGTGCCGGTGAACGTGCCGGTGTAGAAAACGGTGGCGCTGAGGTCGATGATCAAGTTGCCTCCGACCTCGCGGATACTGTTGAACGTGGAGGATGTGTAGGTGAGGTGCCGCTCGCGGCGATTGGCGGCGACGCGGCGGCGCCGGTCGCGGGGACCGCGGCGATCAGCGCCACGACGGTGACAAGTAGCAGACGGATCCGGCCTGTAGTGGACATAAGCGTCTCCTTTCGAGGTAGCTCAGAGCTCTGGTTGCGGCTCAGCCTGTTTCCTCCTCAGCTGTAGCCGGCCGACGGCGATCGATTCCACGACCCGCTCGTAGTCGACAGACGCACGGACGCTCGCCTCACGCACGGTGCTCTCGCACTCCGAGGCGAAGACGTGGAACACGACTTCGTCTCCCGGCACGAGCATCGCGCCGACGTATTCGACTCTCCGGCCCTCCTCGCGTAGTTCCGCCGACGCCGCGAGTACGCGATCGGCCTCGGACTCCACCTCGGCCCGTTCGATTCCCGGCGCGTAGCGCTCGACGAGGTATGTTCGGCTCAGGCTGCCCGACGCCGTCATCGCCACGACGCTACGGAGCCGGGCGCGGCGTTACATCGGGTGTTTCCCTACCTTTGTACGAGTTCCGCCATTTGCGCGCCGAGTTCCGCTCGGGAGCTGATCCCGAGCTTGCGGTACACGCGAGAGAGGTTCGCCTCCACGGTCTTCGGGCTCATGAAGAGGGCGGCCGCGACCTCGCGGTTCGTGAGCCCCTGGGCTGCGAGCTCGGCCACGCGACGCTCGCCCTCGGTTAGCTCGTGGCCGGATGTACGCCGCAGGCCGACGCGGTCGAGCTCCGCTCGCGCGCGGTCGGCCCAGAGGCGCGCGGCCATGTGCTCGAAGATCTCCAGCGCCTGCTCGAAGGAGCTCTTAGCGTGCCCGCGCATGCGCGCGCGCCGCTCGATCACGCCCTTCACCAGCAGCGTGCGCGCCCGCTCGAACGGCATCGGCAGCTGGTCATGTCGCTCCAGTGCCTGCTCGGCCGCCGCCAGCGCGCCCTCGAGATCCCCGCGCGCGGCGGCGATGAGCGCCCGTACGCGTGCGCCCGTCGCCAGGCTCCAGCGGTGGTTCGTCCGCTGCCCATGCTCCTCCAGGAAGTTACCGATCTGCTCCGCGCGCTCCAAGTCGCCGAGCGCGACCGCCGCTTCGGCGGCGTTCGCGTGCATGCGGTGGATGCCAGGCTCTCTGCAGGCGACCTGCTCGGCCGCGTTCAGCGCCGCGCGCAGGTGTACGTCGGCGGCGTCGTTATTGCCGAGCGACAGCTCGACGAGGCCCAGAGTGGCCTCGAACGGGATCGTCCCGTGCAACGTGATGAACGACGGCCGGGGCTGCTGCTCGATGATTGCGCGCACCTCGTCGACGTTGCCCAAGTGCGCCTCGACGAGCGCCAGCGCCTCGGCTGCGAGCAGTGCGGCAAAACCGGCCTTCAACTCTTCCGCGAGCCGGAACGCAGACAGCCCATAATGATGCGCCAGCTCGAGATTTCCGGCCCAGCATTCCGTGATGGCGAGGTGCACAAGGTTATGGAGCTGGCCGCTCTCGTTGCCGCTGTCGATCGCCTCGCGCAGATTCCGCTCGAGCCATGTGCGTGACGCTTCGAGCTCGTCCACGTGTATCTCGCTCGAGGCCCTGGCCGAGGAGGACGCTGGCTCGCAGGCGCATGTACAGACCGCTCGCATGTGTCTCCGGATCGGCGCCCTCGCCGAGCGACTCGAGCAGCGCCGTCGCCGCGTCTGCATGCGTCGCGGCCCTTGCTGCGTCGACTTCCGAGGTGCTGTAGCTGAGCGCGGTGTGAACAGCGGCGCGGCCCTCGACGGGCAAGGATTCGCGGAGCATTCCCTCGAGGATTTCGACCGCGGACGCTGGATGCTCTGTGTGGGACACGAGCCTGCAGAGGTGTTCCAGGGCGCGGGCCTGCAGGCTCGGTGACCATCCTTCCCACGTGTGAATCCCCTCCAAGACCTCGCGCGCGCGTCCGGTCTCCCCGGCCGCGGAGAGATAGTCCGCGAGGTCGAGAATTCGGCCTCGCTGGGCTTCGGATTCGGGCTCGCCGAGGCGGAGAGCCAGCTCGACGAGCTCCGCCGCGGCTGCCGGCGCTCCGCGGAACAGGGCATCGCGCGCCGCCGAGTGCACGATGATCGCGGTTGTCTCGTCGCGTCCCTCGACCGAGAGGGCGAGGTGGCGCGCACGCTTCTCCGACCCTTCTACGATCTCGGCCAGGCCTCGGTGGATTCGACGCCGCTCGGAGGTGGTCGCTGAGGAAAGGATGGCCGCGGCGAAGAGCGGATGTCCGAATGTGACGAGGCCCCGCTCGCATTGCGCGATCTGCTCGCGCTCGGCGGCCGGCTCGAGGTCGCCGTCGATCGGACGGCCGAGCGCGACGCGCACGGCGTCCTCGCGTGGAACGTCGAGCGCGGCGGCGGTCAGCAGTACCTCGCGCGTCGGCGGCGGCAACCTGGCAATCCGCGTTTTGACGAGCTCCTGCACGTCGGACGGCACGGGCAGGGGCTCGCCCGCCGCGGGTACGCCTACATCGTCCAGGAGCCGGCCGATCTCGAGCGCAAACAGCGGGTTGCCGGCGGACGCCTCGTGGATTCGCACGAGCACCGAGCGTGACGGCGGCGATGCGAGCCGGTCCTTGAGCAGGTGGTGGAGGCCGGCGAGGCTGATCGGGCCCATCGTCGCCCTCGCCAGTACCTCGGGCTCGATGAGCTCGTCCACCTTCAGCGCGGCCGGCTCGGAGAGTCGGCGCGAGGCGAGGAAGCCGATCCGTTCGGCTCGCAGCCTGCGAAGGACGAACTCGAGCGTAGCTGCCGAGGCCGAGTCGAGCCACTGGACGTCGTCGACGGCGACGAGAACGGGAGTTTCCGAGGCGAGCTCGGTGAGGAGCGACCGGACGGCCGTGGCGACCGTGCGCTGGTCGGCTACGGCGTCGCCCGGGTCGGCGCGCAAGAGCGCGACGTCGAGCGCGCGGCGCTGCGGCTCGGCGAGGACGCCGAAGGCCGCCTCGGACACCGGCTCGAGCAAGTCCGCGACCGCGGAGAGACTGAGCTTCGCCTCCGTCTCCGCCGGCCGGCAGGAGAGGACAAGGAACGCTCGCTCTTGTGCGCGCCGGATGACCTCCCGCCAGACAGTGGTTTTGCCGATCCCCGCCTCGCCCTCGAGCAGGAGCGCAGCGAACCGCTCGCCCGCAGAGTCGAGAAACCCCCCGGCGAGCGAGAGCTCCCGCTCACGCCCGACGACCTTCGCCACGCCCTGCAGTCTTGTGGATTCCCGCACCGACGTAAAGCGCCGTCGCTCGTGCGAATCCAACGACCGCCCCTCGTGGCCCGATTCGTGTTCCACCGGAGCCGCTTGAGTCTCTCCCGCGGTTAGCGGCGGGCTTTGACGATCACCATGAACGATGCCGTCCGCGTGTTGGCGCTCCTGTCGGTGGCCGAGCAGCGTACAAGCGTGCGCCCGATCTTGAAACGGCTACCGGACTTCGGCTTGCACGAGACCGGCACGCTGCCGTCGACGGCGTCGGCGGCATCGAGCTTGTACGTGACGCGCATGCGCTTTATACCGCGCGGAGCGCGGACGATCTTGTCGACTGCACCTGTGATCGTCGGGGGTGTCAGGTCGAACTCCAAGCTGGGCACGACCAACGTCCCCGTCCAGGTGTCCGTGCCCACTGCGTGGCCCCCCGGAAGGCCCGCACGGCTCTCCGCGGTAGAGGTCGGCCCCCGCAGCGGCCGATGCCCTCGAGGCGCTCGTCGCGCTCGGTCGTCTCGAGGAGGCGGAGGAGATTCTGCCCGAACTCGTCGAGGAGGCAAAGGCAGGGCATCGATGGGCGGGGTCGGCGGCGCTTCGATGCCGGGCCCTCCTTCTGCTCGCCCGCGGCGAGGCCGATGCAGCGGTCGGCGCCGCAGAGGAGTCGGCCCACGGGTTCGAAGCCGCCGGTTTTCCGCTCGACCGGGCTCGAGCGCGGCTCGTCGCAGGCGAGGCGTTGCGCCGCCTGGGTGAGCGACGCCGCGCGGCAGAGAAGCTCCAAGCCGCGAGAGCCGTCTTCGACGAGCTCGGAGCGTCGCTCTGGGTCGAGCGCGCCGAGAAGGAACAGCGACGGGCAAGGCCGCGTCCGCGGCGTGACGGCGAGCTGACGAGCGCCGAACGGCGCGTCGCGGCGCTTGCGGCGGCAGGGAAGACGAACCGCGAGGTGGCCGCGCAGCTCTTCACGACGGTCGCAACCGTCGAAGCGCATCTCACCCGGATCTACCGCAAGGTCGACGTGCGCTCGCGCACCGAGCTCGCGGGGCGCGTCGCCGAAGGCACGCTCTCGCTAGGCGAGGACTAGCGAGTTGTGGGGTTTCCCGCGATGCCACAGGGACCTGGTCTCCATACGGTCGCGGAATGGCGAGTCCGAGCGAGAGGACTTTCTTCGTCGAGGGCTACGCCCCAAGCCTCGACAAAGCCGGGGCGGCTGCATTGTCGTCGCGCCTTCGCGCCGCCATTGGGGAGCTGCAACGGGAAGGGCTCACGCTTCGCTGGCTTCAGTCCTTCGCCCTCGTCGACGAAGAGACGTGCGTCTGGATGCTCGCCGCTCCCGACGTCGACCACGTCGCTCTTGTCAACGAACGAGCCGGCATCGCCTTCGACCACGTCGTCGAGGTCAGCACGGTCGAACCTGATCGACGCTGACCTAGAGCGCGACCTCGCATCCATCCGGCGTGTCGTCAAGGCTATGCGGCGATGCCGCTCGATCTAAAGGAGCTCTTCGGTGTCGAGAAGCCAGTCGTCGCGATGGCGCATCTGCCTCCACTGCCGGGCACGCCGTTGTACGACGAGGTCGGAGGTCCCGACGCCATCGTCGAGTCGGTACGCCTGGACGTGGAGGTGCTCACTCGCTCCGGGTTCGATGCGATTCTCTTCTGCAACGAGGGTGACCGTCCGTACCAGTTAGAGGCGACCCTCGAAGGTGTCGCGATGATGGCTCGCGTCGTCACGGAAGTCGCGCCGCGCGACAGGCCGTTCGGAGTCGACTACCTCTGGGATGCGCAGGCAGCGTTGGCCGTCGCGGCCGTCACCGGCGCCTCGTTCATTCGAGAGGTAGCGACCGGTGTCTACGAATCCGACATGGGGCTCTGGACACCCGACGCAGGAAGACTCCTGCGCTACCGCAGACAGTTGAACGCCGGCAACGTCGCTGTGTTCATGAACATCACGCCGGAATTCGCATCGAGCTTGGGAACGCGAGACATCGCATCGACCGCCCGCTCCGTACGCGTCTCGAGCCTGGCCGACGCCATCCTCGTCTCCGGCCCGATGGCCGGCGCCGAGCCTTCGGTCGAGGCGGTCCGCGAGGCCAAGCAAGGATGTGGCGACGAAACGCCGGTCTTGGCGAACACCGGCGTCAAGTCGAGCAACGTCAGCGATTTCCTTGCTGTCGCGGACGGGGCGATCGTGGGATCCGATCTCAAGGTCGACGGGTACACGTGGAATCCCGTCGACCCGGATCGGGCGACGCGATTCATGAACGAGGTCCACGCAGTAAGAGGAACCCGGATCGGGCAGAACGACGCTGATTGACCCACGCGCCCGACAGCTTGATGTTGCGGTGAGGGTTTTAGGAACGCCGCGCACTGGGCCATCGCGATGGACGCATTCGGCTGTTGCGCGTCGGTGCAAAACCTGACCCGCCTTCACGTGCTAGGCGCACCGCCGGGACTGGGTCGGGGGCTGCGGCCCCCCGCGACCTAGCCCGTATGCGGTGCGCCACCTTTGTTTGTCGGCCGGAAAGACCTACCCCTTAAGGGGGAGAGCACAATCTCGCTTGGAACCAGGGGTCCCAGGGCCTCGACGACTTCACAGAACGCGAACTGACTTCTTAGGCAATTCGTAGGCTGCTCTTAAGGGCGCGACTTTTCATAGGCCTCACCCCAGGAAGGGAGGAGGCCCATGACGGACTCATTCAGACGACTCGCCGCGCTCGCCGCCGTATCGTTGGTGGTATCGCTCGCCCTCGGCGCGACAACGGCAAAAGCCAACGGACGCGAGGGCGGCGTCGGCCTGCGGGTCAGCACGAGCGCCCTCGTGACTCGGGCGGCCCAAGGGCTCAACGTCACGCGCGCGAGGCTGGTCGGCGCGATCACCGATGCCGCGATCGCCAGGATCAACGCCGCGGCTGCGGCCGGCGATATCGAAGCGGACGACGTCGATGAGTACCTGGAGGAGGCCCGGGAGAATCTGCGCTTCGCGATCGCCGTCAGCCGTACACGGACGGTGGCCACGAACCTCGGGATCACGGTCGCCAGACTCAACAACGCCTTTCGCGCAGCACGAAAGGCGTTGATCCTCGCGCGGATCAACGCGGCTCTCGCCGACGGCGACATCACCGCAGCCCAGGCAGCCGACCTGAAGGAAGAGCTCGACGATGTCGACCTGCCGGGCTACAAGTCGTTCGGATATGGGGCGCACGGGCACGGGCGGTAACCGAGGAAGGCCCCGGAAACGGGGCCTTCTCGTTTCGTTGGGCGAGCTGACGCCACCCATCCGAGGGATGTGTTCGATCTGGCCCTCGGCCGAGACAGGATTCCGTGGGTCGCCGCCTCGCCGCATCACTTGTCCTCGCCGGGCTAGCCCTGGGGGCCTCTTCCGCGTCAGCAGCCGATCCGCTGCAGGTTCGCGCCCGCGAAGTTCGCTCCGCGATTCCCTCTGCCGAGGCGTACTTCGCCGACCACGGGACGTATGCCCGCATGACGGTGGCGAAGCTCCGGCGCGCGTACGACCGTTCGCTCAAGAACATCGCCGTCCGACGGGCGACGAGGAAGGGCTATTGCATCGAGAGCACGCTGAGGCCGTTCGTCCACTATGGCGGGCCGGCCGGCCCACTTCGCTTTGGCCACTGCGGAGTGCGCGGTGCCGAGGTCCCCAGGCCCGGATCCACGCCGTCGCCTCCTCCGACGACCGCAGAGGCGCGATTGCGCAATGCGGTACCGGCGATCGAGGCCTACGCCGCCGACCACGGCGGGTATGCCGGAATGACGATCGAGCAAATCCGTCGGTGGGATGAGAGCATCAGTGACATCACGATCGTCTGGGCTACGCGCGACCAGTACTGCATCGAGAGCGGGGCCGGCTCCGAGACGTACCACCGCCTCGGCCCAGCCGAGGGTGCGGCGCCGGGACCGTGTCCGGCAGCACCCCGCGGCTAGGCCCGCCACAGATCCATCGCTAGCGGCCGAGCGAGTACCGCGCCACGCTCGCGCCCGTCTTGGGCTCGGTGCGGAGCTGGTAGAGACGGCCGTCGGGACCGATCCGTAGTGGTGCTGTGTAGGTGTTGCTGTCACCGAAGACCACCCGGGCGTCGAGTGCGAACTGCCGTGCCACGCTGCCCCCCGCCAGGCGGACGATCAGGTGTTCGGCAAGCGACTTGCCGTTGACCTGTCGGGAGAAGTCGAGCGGAACGACGAGGTTGCCGGCGACGAGCGCGGGCGTCGCGCGCCACGCGGACCCGAACTGTGTCTTGCTCCTCACGCGCCAGGCGCGCACGACCGTGTCGCCTCGGTTGACGAGCGCGAAACGCACCTCGTGTGAGGACTGCCAGACCGTCACGAGCCGCAAGCCACCGCGCAGCGGCTGGAAGCGCGTCGTGCGGCTTCGCTGCGCTGCGAGTGACAGGGGCCGACCCGCTGCGGTCGTCAATGGCGTCCAGGCCGCGGGATCGTCCTCGTACGCGCCGACGGCGTAGGCCAGACCGCCCGGACCCATCCGCAGTACGCCGTTGCCGATCGGCGCCTTCCAGCGCACGTGTCCCGACGGTGTGAGTGCCCAGAGGCTCCTGTGCCCCGAGCCCAGGTCGGTGGCGAAGAGGTAGATCGTCCCGTTCGGTCCGAGGGCGAAGTCGCTGTAGGCGAGGGCAGGGGGCAGCTGAATCGCGCGTGCCGGCCGGGTGGCGTGTCCCGATGTCCACACGAGCAGCCGGTGATTGAGCTCGTCGAGCAGCCAGATCGAGCCGTTGCGCGCAACGTCGAAGGAGGACGGGCCTTGCGGCAAGACGTCGATGCAGCCACAGCCCTCGTTCGGCGCAGATGCAGGTGACGAGCAGGCCGACGGCTTGCCACACTCGAAGCCCACGTCCGGTCCAGTGCTCGCGACGATCGCGTCGGGGCTGCGCAGGCGTCCGAAGCGGTGGGTGCCAAGCGACACGTCGAGCAGCCGGTTCACGATCCAGACGCGCTGAGGGCGGCGGGCGCCGGCAGCGAGGATGGTCACCGAGCGGCCGCTGCTCGGATCGCGCAGCACTGCGTAGTACACGAGCCTTCTGCCGGCCACGAGGCGCGCAGGCACCCGGGCGACCAAGAGATCCGAGCTCTTGACGAGCGCCAGCCGGGTGAAGCTCCGCTGCAAGCTGTTGCGGACGTAGATCGCGCCCGTCTGCGGGAATCGAGAGTTCCCGTGAAACCCGTAGGCAAGCGTCACCGCTTGGCCGCGCATGACGAGCCAAGGCGGCTCGTGGCTGGGCGACCAGCCGACACGAGCAGCCGTGGCCGTATGGAGCATGATCGAGCCCGCGACGAGGGCGACTGACAGTGCAAGTGCTCTCCGTGCCTTCATGACAACTCCTTCGTTGGACTGCACGGAGCATGCGCCGCCCTGGTAAAGCGACGTCAAAATGCGACTAAAGCGCCCTCATATCCAGCTGCGATCATGGTTTCGATGGTCGACTTTCGCGTCCTCGGGCCGGTGGGGGCAGTCGTCGACGGACGTCCCGTTCCGCTGCCGGCCGCGAAGCCGCGGGCGCTTCTCGCCGTTCTCCTGTTGAGCCGAAATCGCGTCGTTTCGGTGGACGAGCTGGTCGAGGACCTCTGGGGCGACGAGCCGCCCGACACCGCGACGAAGGCTTTGCAGGTGTACGTCTCGCAGCTGCGCAAGGCAATCGGCGCCGATCGTGTGCTGACCAAGCCACCGGGCTATTCGGTTCGCGTCGAGGAAGGCGAGCTCGATCTCGACCGGTTCGAGCGGCTCGTCCGCGAGGGTCGCGAGCGGCTCGGCGCGGGCGATGCCGAGGCGGCGGTGAAGCAGCTCGAAGAGGCGCTCGACCTTTGGCGCGGCCCTGCTCTCGCCGAGTTCGTGTCCGAGCCGTTCGCGCGTGACGCCGGCGCGCGGCTCGACGAGGCCCGGCTCACGGCGATCGAGGAACGGATCGACGCCGACCTCGCACTCGGCCGGCATACACACCTCGTGTCGGAGCTCGAAGGGCTTGTCGCACGGCATCCACTGAGGGAGCGGCTGCGCGGGCAGCTGATGCTCGCGCTCTATCGCTCGGACCGGCAGGCCGAGGCGCTCGAGGTCTATCGCCGCACGCGCGAGAAGCTCGTCGACGAGCTCGGGATCGAGCCGAGCGCGGCGCTCCAGGAGCGCGAGCGCGCGATCCTTCGGCAGGACCCGAGCCTCCAAGTCGGACGGCGACCGCCGAAACTGGAAGCGAGCCCGGCACCGCCGCTGCGCCGCCGACGCTTGCTCGTCGCCATCCTCGCTCTCGTATTTGGTGCCGTCGCCGCAGGGGTAGCGGCTCTCGTCCTGACAAGCGGGGGTTCGTCGCGGAACGCCACTCCGGGTTCGTCGGTGAAGAGCGCCGCGCTGCGGAATCTCGTCGGCAAGGTCGAAAACTTCCTCGTTCAATCGCGTGAGGGGCGGCGCGAGGTGGCGGCTGCAATCGGCGGCGTCTTCGACTGCAAGCTCACGCCGCACGCCGCCGTCGTACGCCTGAACCGTGTCCAGCGGAACCGCCAGAGCCTGCTGCAGCAGGTGGCAGCCCTCTCGGTTCCGGAGAACGAGGCCGCGCTACGGGTCTCGGACCGGCTGCAGAAGGCCGCGCAAGCCTCGATCGCCGCGGACTGGCACTACCGGGACTCGTTACTCGGGCGAACCCGATGCGGGCCGCCGGGGCTGAGCCCTGATCTGCAAGCCGCGCACGCCGCGGACGTCAAGGCGACGCGCGCCAAGCAAGCTTTCCTCGCCGTCTTCAACCCGCTCGCGCGGCGGTTCGATCAGCCGGTCTGGACGGCCGGCGAGTTCTAAACGTGGGGACTCGCCTAGGCGGAGGGCTCGTGCTCCTGCTCCTGCTGCTTCTGCTCGCCGGCTGCGGAGGCAGCTCGAGCGAGCGCTCTCCGGCGGGCCTCCCCGCTTCGCCCGACTGGCGGGCCGCTTCCGCGAAAGAAGAGGGGCTCGATCCGGGAGTTCTCGCCGAAGCGGACCGTCGTGCACGGACGGAATTCCAGGGCGTGGCGAGCTTGCTCGTTGCGCGTCACGGCCGGCTCGTCTTCGAGCGCTACTACCGCGGCGTTGGAGCCGGAGATCGTCTGCCCGTCTATTCGATCACGAAGAGCGTCATCTCTGCCCTAGTCGGTATCGCCGTAGCGGATGGCAGCCTGCAGAGCATCGACCAGCGGCTCCTCCACTTTTTGCCAGAAGGCTTCGGCTCGGCGACGGATGTGCGGGCACGGCGGATCACGCTCCACCACCTGCTGACGATGACGGCCGGCTACTTTCGGTCTCCTGCCATACGAGCGGACGATCCGGTGCGCGACCTGATCAATCGACCGCTCGTCTCGGATCCGGGGACGACCTTCAGCTACGACGGCGGCTCGAGTGATCTGCTTTCGGCGGTCCTGACGCGGGCGACGAGAATGACCGCGGCCGCGTACGCCGAGCGACATCTGTTCGGGCCGCTCGGGATTCACGGGGCCCGCTGGGCATCGCAGGCGGACGGGTTTTCCCAGGGCGATGTCGGGCTTGCCCTGCGACCTCGTGATCTGCTCGCGTTCGGCCAGTTGTATCTCGACCGGGGTACGTGGCGGGGCAGGCGGGTGCTGCCTGCATCGTGGGTGGCTGTCTCGACGCGAGAACAGGTGTCGGTTGGGCACGACGTCTGGTTCGGGTACCACTGGTGGATCGTGCACGATCCCGTGCGGTTCTTTGCCGCGCTCGGCTACGGGGGTCAAGCGGTCGTCGTTGTTCCTCGGCTAGACGAAGTCGTCGTTGTCACAGGTTCAAGCGACGATCCCACGCCGCGCTTCACCCTCGCACGGCTCGTCATGCACGCTACGGGCGGCGCCGGGTGACGATGCTGCGGCTAGCTCGGACCGTGGAGTCGAAGTGCGCCCAGTTCAAGCAGCTCGCGCGTAACCGCCAGCGCCTCGCGGCGTAGTCGCGCCGTCTCGGATTCGGACAGCTTCAGCCGCTGGGCGGCCGCCTGAACGACGTCGGCGAGTCGCGCGCCGCCGTCGAGGGCAGCGACGATCTCGAGTGCGCGAGGAGTCGCCTCGACGACGGGATGCGTCCCTTCGTCGAGATGGAGACGGGCCGCGCTGACGACTGTGCGCCTGCGCGCGGGCCGTAGCTCGTGTTCCAGCTGTGCCGTCGACGCCAGCGACAGCCGTGCGTCCAGGAGATCCGTGGCCTTGGTGAGACCGGAAAGCTGTGCGCGCGCTGCGAACGCTCGTTGGATCTGTCCGCTGGCCTCGTCGAGCAGGTCCTCGTCGACCTCGTCCACGCGCGTGGTGTGCACTCGCCCCGCGCGCCGGTGCAGCAGGATCGCGCCCTCGGTCACCCATCGGGCGCCGAGTCGTTCGAGGTAGTCCGTCCAGTCGTCGAGCGCAGCGCCGAACGTGTTGCCGTCGCCGGCGAGATGCTCGTTCCATGTCGCAGCATGGTCGAGGGGGTCGGAGCCCCAGATCGGCAGGATCCAGCTGTCGCAGCCGATTGCCTCGGTCCAGGCGAGCGCCCGCTCGTCCGGCGCATCCTCGTCACGGGCGATCCAGCTGACGAGCAGCGTGGCGTAACCGCCCTCGGTCAGATGGTCGGCCGCGCCTTGCACGATGCGCTCCGACAACTCGTCGGCCTCGAAGCCACCGTCGCGGTACGCCAGGCGTTGCTCCGGAGAGACGACATACGGCGCGTTCGACGTGATCAGGTCGAAGCGCTCGCCGTGCACCGGCTCGAACACGCTGCCGGGCCGACACTCGACATTCGTGAGCCCGTTCAGCGCAGCGTTGAGCTCGGTGTACGCAAGTGCGCGCGTGTTCACGTCGGTCGCCACGACCTCCTCGGCGTGGCGTGCCGCCAGGAGAGCGTGCACTCCGCTCCCGCAGCCGACATCGAGCGCCCGAGCGACTCGGCGCCGCGGCGTCAGCGAGTCGACCAGCCTCGACGTCGGCGTGTACGCGGCAACGTAGTCAGCGGCCTCCTCGCCGTCTTCCTCTGGAAAGTCGTCCGACGCGACGAGCAGTTGCCCGACGGGCACGATGCGCACGCGCGGGACGACGTCGTCTCCCACCTCCGCCAGGCCGGTCGCCTCGAGCGCTTCGACGCCGCCTCGACCGAGCGCACGCGTTGCATCGCGCGCGGAGACCGGCAGCTGGAGGAAGAGGGCGCGGACGACGGTGCCGAGACGTGATGGCGGCAAGCGACGTTCGGCGACGGGTGCATCGTCGCGGTCGCGCGAGTAGGCCTCCTCACCGAGGAGATCCTCGACCGCGGTCTCGGAGTAGCCGAGGTCTCGCAGGGTCTCGCCCAACGTCGTCGCCGCCGCCTGATCTGCAACCGGATGCCAGCCCGTCACAAGGACGGACCATGATGCACGCTCTCTAGCGGTTGAGCGCCGCGAGTGCGGACGCCAGCTCCGTGAGGTCGGCGATCACCGCGTCCGCGTCGGCGAGCTGGTCTCGTCCGTAGCGGCCGGTCGTCACGCCGATGCACAGGCAACCCGCGGCGTGGGAGGTGGAAACGTCCAGCGGCGTGTCGCCGACCGCCACGGTGCGGCCGGCCGGCCAGCCGCCTGCGCGCTCGCGGGCGAGCGGGAACAGCGCGACCCGGTCCTCCCGCTCGCAGCCGAACGCACCCTGTCCGTCCGGGAAGAAGCGGGCGAGACCGAGTCGGTCGAGGCGCGCATGGGCGATAGCCGCTGGGTTGCCCGTCAGCAGCGCCGGGTGGTCGATCCCTGCCAGGGCGTCGGCCGCACCCGGGCCGATCTTCCAGGGGCTCGTGTCCGCGTCGGCGAGGAGCCTCACGTAGGTCGCGGAGAAGACGTCGCACCAGCGGGAAAGTCCCCCGTCGATCTCGGGGTCGCTGAACCCCGCGGCCCTCAGGGCACGGCGCGTGTGTGCCGGCGCCGTATCTCCGGGAACGTCGGGACCTTCGGGCGCGGTGCCGTAGACCTCCTCGAGTGCGAGACGGTTCGCCTCGACGTACACCTCGTCGTGCGTCAGCAACAGCGTGCCGTCGACGTCAAAGAGGACGAGCCAGGTCAGGCGCGCACCACCGCGTCGACAGCTTCACGCAGCGAGCGGACGTATCCGCGGAGGGCGTCGGGTCCGTCCTCGGCTACCTCGACCGCGCGTGAGCCGACGACGATGCCGTCCGCGAGCTCGGCCGCCGCGCGTGCGTGCTCCGGCGTGGAGATCCCGAAACCCGCGTACAGCGGAACGTCCGTGGCGGCTCGTGCCCGCTCGACGAGACCGGGAAGGGCGGGAGACACCTCGCTGCGGGCGCCGGTCGTGCCCGTGAGTGCGACGAGATACAGCCACCCGTCGGTGTGCTCGGCAGCGACGCGGAGGCGTTCGTCGGTGGACGTCGGCGCGACGAGCTGGATGCGGCGGAGCTCGGGTCGCTCGCCGGCCGGGAGATCCGCCACGATCAGCGAAGTCGCGCCCGCCGCGTGCGCCTCCGCAGCGAAGCGCTCCCAGCCGTAGGCCTCGAGCAGGGCCGCGTACGTCATGGGGACGAGCGGTGTCTCGGGAATCAGTTCGCGCGTGCGCGCGAGACACTCGAGGCAGGCACGCGTCCGCATCCCTTGCGCGAGCGCGCGCTCCGCCGCGCGCCGGATCACGGGCCCGTCGGCGAGCGGATCGGAGAAGGGGAAGCCGAGCTCGACCAGATCCGCACCGCCGTCGACGGCCGCCGCTGCGAGCTCCGGCGTTTCGAAGCCGGACATGAGGTAGACGACGAGCCGCTTCACGCCGCTGTTTTGTGACGCAGTCGGAACAGACACGTGCGGTTTGTGCCTGAAGGGCGTCAATGAGCGAGCACCTCGGCGAGGTCCTTGTCGCCGCGGCCCGACAGACACACCAGGACGAGGTCTTCCTCGAGTTCGCGCGCACGGGCGAGCGCGTGTGCGGGCTCCAGCGCCGGGATGATTCCCTCGAGGCGTGTCAGTTCGCGAAACGCGGCCAACGCCTCTTCGTCCGTCGCACGCACGTACTCGGCCCGGCCACTGTCGCGGAGCCACGCATGCTCGGGCCCGACGCCGGGGTAGTCGAGCCCGGCGGAGATCGAGTGTGCGTCCGCAATCTGGCCGTCTTCGTCCGCGAGGACGGACGATCGAGCGCCGTGCAGCACCGCCGCGTGCCCTTCGCCCAGCGAGGCCG
>WNGA01004374.1_pt2 | contig 20802 bp, 21 predicted proteins | sample 5400061 | NCBI WGS metagenome assembly WNGA01 (sample SAMN13153366, study PRJNA577476) | soil metagenome | isolation source: 100 cm soil or saprolite under grassland replicate 2 | place: USA:California | collected 2016-06-15
AAAAAATATTCATGTGCGGATTGGGATTAATACAGGGCCAGCCTTGCTTGGAACTATCGGCACGACTAATGAATACACAGCCATCGGCGATACGGTTAATCTTGCGAGCCGTATAGAGCAGGCAGCACCAGTAGGTGGAATTCTGATTTCTCACAATACATACCGACATGTGCGCGGCATCTTTGATGTTACCGCTCTTGAACCAATTGCAGTAAAGGGAAAGAGTGAATTGATCCATGTGTATGTGGTGAACCGTGTGAAACCACGTTCTTTCCGGGTTACCACCCGTGGTGTGGAGGGGATCGAGACACACACGATTGGCCGCGATGCAGAACTGAGACAGATGAAGGCAATTTTCGAAGCGACACGTTTCCAACAACAAATCCATTTGGTAACCCTGGTCGCTGAAGTAGGAACGGGGAAATCGCGCCTGCTTTATGAGTTCAATAAGTGGCTCGAACTCCACACCTATCCATCGCTGCTCCTCAAGGGACGCTCTACACAGGAGATGTCAAAAATCCCTTATGGCTTGCTGCGCGATATTCTCTCGTCCCTTTTTGAAATAGAGGATACAGACTCAGCTGCCGTGGCACGCGATAAATTGCAGCGCGGGATGGAATCCTTTACCAGGAATGATAAAACCGCAACCCTTTATACCCATTTTATCGGACACCTAATTGGCTTCGATTTTTCGACGAGCCCACACCTACAAGGAATATTGGGAGATGCCCGTCAAATTCGCGATTTGGCTTTTCATTATGTCGCCCAGTTTTTTGCTGATGCAACAAAAGGTCAAACTGCCGTTATTTTTCTCGAGGATGTCCATTGGGCGGATAGCGGCTCTCTTGACTTGTTTGAACACCTAATGAGTACGCGCCCCGAACTCCCGTTGTTCATCATTGCATCAAGCAGACCATCTTTTTTCGAAACTCGTCCTGATTGGGAAACTGCTGTATCCCAAAGTATGCGTATTGACCTGAAACCGCTAACAGAAGAGGAGGGCAAGAAACTGGTTGCTGAAATCCTGCAAAATGTCCCGCATATTCCAACTGAACTTATGGACTTGATTGTCAAAAAAGCGGAGGGAAGTCCATTTTACATTGAAGAATTAATTAAAGTCCTGATTGAAAACGATGTCATTATCAGGGGCAAAAACGAATGGAAAGTGGAAATCAACCGCTTGGCGCATCTCACGGTCCCGCAAACACTAACCGGTGTGTTACAAGCACGTCTTGACAGCCTACCTACGGCTGATAAAGAGACTCTCCAACAGGCCTCTGTCGTGGGACGCGTCTTTTGGACCGATGTGGTAGATCACATGCGCAACCCCGAGTTGCAAGAGTCAACCTCCGATAACACTTCTATCGAACGGTTGAATGAACTTAGAAATAAGGAACTCATCTTTCAATATCAAAATAGCTCTTCGATCGGGATGTCCGAATATATATTCAAAAGCGCAATCCTGCACGATGTGACCTATGAAAGTGTATTGATACGCTTACGTCGCATTTACCACAAGCAAGTGGCAGAAGGATTGATCTGGCTCAGCGGTGAGCGGGTGAATGAATATGCAGGGCGTATTGGAGAACACTACGAAAGTGCTGGAGATTGGCTAAAAGCCGCGGAATGGTATACGCGCGCTGGGAAGCAGGCACGCGATACATTCTCTTCCAAACTCGCCACGGAATATTACGAAAAAGCTCTTGGATTCCTGCGCAAACACGGCAACGCCGAGCAAGTACCTCGGCAATTGGAGATTTGTTTGAGATTAGGCGAAGTGCTGAACTGGCAGGCTCGTTACCTCGAAGCCATTGAAAATTACAAATACATGCTCAGCCTTGCTCAATCATACGGCGACATCCTCGCCCAATCTCGCGCTTTAGAAGGTAGCGCGTTATCACTCACGTATCTCGGTGAACACCGCTCTGCAGTTGAATCTGCGATACTAGCTGAAAACCTTGCAAGAAGTGCAAACGGGAAACTGGAAGTGGCTCGGGCTTTATGGGTGCAGGGGTCAGCTCACTTCAGGCTTGGAGAGACTCAAGCATGTCTCACCCTTGCTGAACAGGCACTTGAAATTACAACGAAGTTACAAGACCGCAATGAAATGGCGCGATGTTTGAACCTGTTGGGCGCGGCGAGTTACTTCCTGGGTCAGTATTCACAGGCACAGGGTCATATGGAAAGTGCCCTTTCTATCTTTCAGGAATTGGGTAACCGTACTTCCGGCATGGACCTCTTGAGCAACCTGGGAGTCATTGCTGATGCCTATGGGGATTATGAACTTGCTCTTCAAAGATATCACAGTGCCCTGGAGATTGCCCATGAGGTCGGCTCACGCAACGGCGAGATTATGCTGCTTACAAATCGCGGAGCCGAGCAGGTTGCATTAAAACGTTACGGTGCAGCGGAAGAGGACACGCGAAAAGCTATCGAGATGGCAGGGATCACTGGTGCTTGGAGTCTGCCCTATACATACAATTATCATGCTGAAGCCATGCTTGGCCTCGGACGGTACGAAGAAGCGTACTACTCTGCGCGCCAATCTCTTGTGCTCGCAGAGGAACATGAGTTGCCTGAAAATACCGGTATAGCATGGAGAACTCTTGGGCTTATATCTGACCGAATCAGCAAGGCCGTGCTAATCCCTGAAAAGGGGAAAGACCGCTTCGTGGAATACGATAGTGATGCATGTTTTAGCAAAAGTGAAAAGATCCTTGCCAAAGCAGGCTTAGACGGCGAACGCGCCCGCACATTAGTTGAATGGGCAAGATATAAAATTAAATCGAATGACAGGGAACGAGGCCTTGAAATGTGGAAAGAAGCGCGGGAAATTTTCACCAGACTAGGCGCTCAAATTGAAGTTGACCGAATGGCAGATGAGCCTACTTAGTGCTTCCACTCATTTGCATCATCTTCTAGCGCCTTAATAATCTTTTCGTAATGTTCAGTGGGCTGGATTCCGTCGTCCTCGAAAACGATGTGATTGAATTCTTCTGCGATTTTGTGCTCATCATCCGGTGAGATGACCTGCTCTGCGAGCTGAAATATGATGGTACGCGATCGGTCAATGTGCTGACGCATCAAGGATGTAAAAGTGCTGGTCGCCCAAATGACATTATTCCGGCCATCTAGGTCCCCGGATTGCCACTGTCTGGCCCCAGAGATGATATCTTCGCTCAGTTCCTGGCTTTGTTTTATTTCATTGAACATCTGGGCAAGTGGCCCATGGTCAGAAGCAACGCCGTTTTCTGCTAGAGATTTCAAGAGAGTCTCTTCCTTTTTGAAGTAACTTGCCTCGATATATCCCTTAATGAAATTGCTCGCGTAGATAAAAAAACCCGGTTTCACCGGCCTGTTTTGCGCGGCATACGTTGTTCCGAGAACAAAGGCGGCCAGAAAACGATCAATCATCTTTTGTTCATCGCGCAGGATCTTAGTGGCTTTCATATGATTCCTATCTTGTAGGTCGTTATTCTTAATGTACCATAAAACGAGGCTTTGATTCAAATGTAAATTTGACCTAACCATCATCCTAAATTTTTTGCTTTTTACAGGAGCTTTTGCCCTCTTCACACAATATGCCTATACGCACCAATGTTTGTTGAAACCGTCAGGATAAAAAGCTCGGAAGGAGAAGAGCGATGATTAACCCAGAAATGACTTTTCTTCAAAAGTTTAACTATTTACCAGAAATCATTAGCAATAAAACTGTTTTGATCACTGGAGGAACTACTGGCATTGGTCGTGCCACTGCCTTTTTGCTTGCCGCTCAGGGAGCACGCGTTATGATTTTCGGACGACATGAGAAGGAGCTACACGACGCCTTGAAGGATATTCAGCTGGCAGATAGCGAAAATAAAGTTTTTGGATTAACGGCTGACGTATCAAATCCGGATGATATTCGCCGTGTTTTTCAACAAGTGGACGAGAAGTTTAAGGGCTTGGATATCTTGGTCAATAATGCTGCCTTAGCCTATGAGAGTATTATGGAAGGTGGTTATTCAGATTGGCAATATATTGTCAATACTAATTTGCTGGGTTACATGGCTTGCGCACATGAAGCGGCTGAACGCATGAAACCGAATGGCAGAGGCCACATTGTCAATATCAGATCAATGAGCGCAGACAGACGTGAGAAAGGAAGCTCTGTGTATGTAGCAACAAAAGCCGGTATCCAAGGTTTTTCTGAAGCTTTGCGCAAGGAAGTTAATCCGATGGGCATCAAAGTAACATTGATAGAGCCGGGATTGGTCGGCACCGATATGCAAGATGAGTCACCAGAAGAACAACGCAAGTTGGAAGAGAAGATGGAAATGCTCAAAGCCGAAGATATTGCGGCGTGTGTCCTTTATGCGCTCACACAACCCAGACGGTGTGATGTTGTCGTTGTGCAAATCCGCCCTCACTTACAAAGTATTTAATAAGCATCAATCTCAAGGTTCTCTCGTACCGCTGAAATTTATCAAGGCATTCTCATCTTGAGGAAGTTGCAGCATTTGTCTCATAGAACAGCCATCGACCTAATATTTCCTCCATAAAAACGATAAGGAAGATCGGGGTATTTGTCCATATCTGGAGAGAATCCGGTAAAAAGACAGTTACCAACGCTATAATAATTCCCACTCGGTCAGACTCAACCGCGCCTGTCTCGCCGTTTTATCCACAGGACGCACGTCTGAAAGAGTCAACAATTCACCCACTAAAAGAAGCGTGGCGACTCTAATCAATAAAGGATCCTCAAACCAAAAGATGAGAGGGGAAGTGATATTTTTCCTAAAATCTGCAACTTCCAGACTTGTTATAATCACTTTCATTCATTGAGCAGGACTGTATGAAAAATCTTCTCAAATCTGCATGGGGACTGATCCAGGAAAACCGTCGCGCCTATATCATTTTCAATATTGCTTACTATGGGCTGGTTATCATATTTATGATCTATGCTGCCTTCAATCAGCAAGTACAAGAACAATTGATGAAAGCAGTCGGAGCGAGCCTTATGACCGGTCCGCTCGCTTTCGTGGGACAGGCTTACGTCAATGCTCGGGTGCTGGTCGCGATAGCAGCTACTTTCTTCGTTAACCTGCTCGTCGGTTCATTTGGAACTATTACATTGCCTTCACTAGTTATTCCCTTTAGCGGTATTTTGGTTGGGTTTTACCGGGCAATCCTCTGGGGTTTGATTCTCTCCCCTGCTCATCCAGATCTGAGATTGGTAATGATCCCACATTCAATAACACTTATCCTAGAAGGCCAAGCTTATATCTTAACAATGCTTGCCGCCTACATACAGGCGCACGCTTTCCTGTGGCCGAAAACTGTTGGGCTTGAGAGCCGCGGCAAGGGATATTTAGAAGGCTTGAAACGCACGGGCAGAATTTACGTACTGGTCATTCTGACGCTCATTGTGGCAGCAATTTATGAGGTGATAGAAGTAATCATCATGATTAAGTTGATGCCATAAATAAATACAAGACCCGCCAGCAGGTATTAATAGCTCTTGTTATAATGATTTAAATTCGCCAAAGAGGGCTCAGATATGGATCAGATCTATGACTACGTAATCATTGGCTCGGGCTTTGGGGGAAGTGTATCCGCGATGCGGCTGACCGAAAAAGGATATTCGGTTCTCATTCTTGAGCGCGGCAAACGGTTCGAGGATCATGATTTCCCAAAAACCAATTGGAATCTTCCAAAATTTCTCTGGTTGCCCGCGCTGAGATGCTTTGGTATTTTTCAAATGACGTTCCTGAATGGGCAATTAGCCTTACACGGCAATGGAGTCGGTGGTGGTAGCCTCACTTATGCCAATGTCTTGATGGAACCGGACGAGAGACTCTTTCAAGCTTCAGCCTGGCACCACCTAGCTGATTGGAAAACCATTCTTCAACCTCATTACCAAACAGCCCGGCGAATGCTCGGCGTGACTCCAAACCCGTGTCTATGGCCCGCTGATGAAAAGATGAAAGAGATAGCCAATGAATTAGGCAAAGGAGAAACATTTTATCCAACAGATGTTGGTGTGTTCTTCGGTGAGCCAGATAAAGAAGGGAAAACCGTTCCCGATCCATATTTCGGGGGTGAAGGTCCGGCGCGCGCGGGCTGCATTCATTGTGGTGGTTGCATGGTCGGCTGTCGATATAATGCAAAAAATACATTGACCAAAAATTACCTTTATTTCGCTGAGAAAGCGGGCGCGCAGATACTTCCAGAAGTAACGGTAACAGATATTCGCACTCTGCCAAACCGACGAAGTGATGACCCACGGTTTGAGGTCGATTATCGAAGCACAACCGCTTTGTTCGTGAGACCTATAAAAAGTGTACGCGCACAGAATGTGATTGTATCAGCCGGAGCGCTTGGGACCCTGGAACTGCTCTTCCACTGCCGCGATGTGACCCGCTCCCTGCCCCTGATCTCCCAACACCTCGGTGACAATGTCCGCACTAATAGCGAGAACATTATGGGCGTCACCAGCCGTCAGAGGCAAACAGATTATTCGAAAGGGATAGCCATCTCCTCCATCTTTCAAGCAGACGATGTCACACGTGTTGAGCCAGTCCGGTATTCTGATGGCTCCTCTTTCATCCGGGTTTTGACCGCACCGCACGTCGAAGGGGACTCCTCGACAACCCGCTTCCTGAAAACCATCTGGGAACTGATACGCCATCCTCTCGATTTTCTCTACGCTAAATTCTTCTCAGCATGGGCGCGTTATACGACTATCCTGCTCATCATGCAGGTTGAAGAAAACCTGACACACATCCGTTTGGGGCGCAATTTATTTACCCTCTTCCGCAAAGGACTGGTGCTCAGGCCGGATGCCTATCATCCCATTCCAAAGCAAATTCCTATTGGAAATCATGTGATAAAGACGCTCGCGAAAAAAGTCAATGGCATTCCTCAAGCAGCTTTCACAGATAGCCTGTTTAACTTTCCCACAACCGCACATCTTATGGGCGGAGTCCCATTTGGCCGCGATGATCAGGAAGGCGTGATTGATTTGGACTTTCAGGTATTCAATTATCCTGGATTGTATGTCGTGGATGGTTCCATTATGCCTGCGAATCCCGGCGTAAATCCAAGCCTGACAATCACTGCACTGGCGGAATATGCAATGAGTAAGGTGGAAAAGAAATGTTGAACCAGCGAATTCGAGGTTGGATGGAATCTTTCTTGATAGAAATGGTTAAGTAACTGCAAAGTGAAAAATAGTGCGCTGCTTCCGATAAAAAGATAAAATTGAATAAAAAATAACAGGAGTGGAAAAATGAATGAATCATCTATTTCCGAAGCAAAACCCTTTACAAATGAATTAGACTTTGACTCAAACCTGATTCTTGGTTTGATAGGCGGTTCCATTGCTATGCTTATTTGCGCAGTCATCTGGGGTATCATTTCCTATTTTCTGGAATACCAGATCAGTTGGATGGCAATTGGAGTAGGTTTCCTGGTTGGCTTAGCCGTCAAAATGTTTGGTAAAGGAAAATCCCTGATATTTGGCGTAAGCAGTGGAGTCTTATCCTTAATTGGGTGCGTACTTGGAAACTACCTCTTTTATATCGGGATCCTTTCAAGGGAATGGGAGGTTCCATTTCTTCGGGTTCTATTCGGAGTAACACTGGATCCCGCTACCATTATTAAAATCTTTACCGCGGGTTTCGACTTTCGGGATTTATTGTTCTATGCAATTGCAGCATATGTGGGATACCAGACAACTTTAGCAAAATCAAAGTAACTTCTGACTCAAGCTCCGTTCGTCCGACAGTTGAACTGTCGGACGATCTTCTATGACAGTCATTTTTCAAAGTGACTGTCACCTTGTATTTGTTCGAATTACTTCTTCCTTCGTTTCTTCTTTTAGCTCAGAAACATCCTCTTGCTTTTTGCGCGTCAGCACGTGAATGAGAATCAGCGCCAGGCCAAAGAATAACGGCAACAACCCGACGAGCATCCAGGGACCAAAACCCAGCGGGAGGTCGGCACTGAACATATATCCTAGCGGCCAGAGACCGATGATCAATGCTACACCGATGGCAGAGAGAATAATGCCCCAGATCAATGCATTATTGGTGTTGCCATTGCGGATGGGTTTTACCAGCCCTTTTTCTGCCAGTGCCAGCGTCTCTTTATAGGATAAGTAACGCATGAGAAGGATGAAGCCAAATACCAGCCCAACAAAACCTAGGCCGCCTACACAGGGAATGATGTCTCTCATAATTTTGCTCCTTTACTTTGAGGTTTGAATAATGATATTGCCGTTTTGGGTAGTGACCTTCAACTGTGCGCCACCGCCGTTGATTGTGCCTGTCCAGTGCTTTTCATCAATCTCACCGGAGATGGTCAAAGGGAGGTCAGATTTGATTTTGCCGGTGCCTGTCTTCAGGTCGAGGTTGAGCGCAATATCAGCAGGAATAGTTAGCGTGATATCACCAAAGTCACTTTGCAGTGTATGTTCTCCATCTGCCAACGAACCATCGAACGACACTTTACCGTTATTGGATGTCAGTGTAACTAACGCGTCCTCTGCAGAGATATCCACATTGCCATAATTAGAATGAGCCGTAATCTTGCCTTGCGCACCACTGACAGTCACATGTCCATTTTGTGTTTTTAAGTCCATGCCATTGGAGAGGACCTCCTCCAGGGTCAAATCGCCGAAATCACTTGTGACATTGACCAAACCACTGACATCCATTTCCTGCACAAGCACTTTGCCATTCGATGAATGAGCATCGAGTGAACGCGCGTTGCCGTCCCGAATCTCAATACCGCCGAAATCGGTGCGAACATCTAGCTTGCCGCTGGAATCTATATTGTTTAGGTTCAGCGTGCCGTTAGTCGATTTGATCGTTACGTCTCTGGCGGAAATACTTTGGACGGTAATATCTCCAAAGTCTGAAGAGAGATCGACGGGCGCGTCAAGCGTATCAACATTTTCCACGCTGATCCCACCGTTTGATGCTGTAACGGACAGGCCGCCGGCCAGGTTTTTCACCTTAACATCACCGAAACTGGCTTTTAGGGTAGCTGTACCCTGTATGCCAGTGAGGGTCAGTTCGCCATTATCTGACTTCAAATCCACATTGGTCTCAACTGGCACAGTAACCGTGAAATTCGCCTGTGCACTCCTGCTCGGGCCAATATGGATCATGTCGATTTCAGCAGGCCGCTGGAGATGGACCCAAATTTTGTCTCCGTCTTGCTCAATGACAACCTTCAGATCTTTCAGCGCCTGTTTGGCATCGTCATCGCTACTGCCCCAACCAGTTTTGTCAGCTTTGATTACCACCTTTCCATCTTCTCCCTGCTGGACGGTAATGAAGCCGAAATCGTTCTCGACCTTTAGTTCGGCCGGGCCGCTGACAGAAAGAGTCTTCTCTTCAGTATCCTTTGCTTCCACCGTGTTGATGGAGCCAACCCTGAATTGAACACCGCTTGACTGCGCCATTTGAACGCCCTGCCAAATAGCAAAAACGCTCAACCCGCAGACAGCGATCAAGGCTACAATCAAAATTCCAGAAACAATCCACTTTCCCTTCATGGGCTAAAAACCTCCAATCGTTTTATTCATAAGGTTTGACCGAGGATTTCAAAAAAAGTTTCACATTTTTTCACGGACTCCAACGTCTTCGCGAAGCACCCCTGTGGGGCCTGACGTTGGACTGAAACTTTTTTGCCCTGGGCTGGTCTAAATTTAGAAGGATACTCATTACTGTGGACGAGCAAGCGCTTATTCGCAAGGCCCAAAAAGGCGACACCGATGCATTTGCCGACCTGTTGGCCTTGCATGAGCACTTCGTCTATAACCTGGCCTTACGTACCATCAGAAGCCCAGAAGAGGCCGAAGATATTGCCCAGGATGCGTTCGTACGCGCCTGGCAGGCTTTGCCGTCCTTCCGCGGTCAATCGTCTTTCCGGACCTGGATTTACCGCATCGTCCTAAACCTGTGCTTCAGTCGCTTTCCACGTCTGCGCCGCGAACTAAACGATCTCGCCACTGAAGATATGCAAGATCTTCCTGAAGCCAGCAAGACCGAAAGCGACCCTGCCGCCAGTCTCGAGCGCCGTGAACGGCGCGCCCTGTTGCATCGCGAGATCGAGCGTTTGTCCGACAGCCAGCGCTTGCTTATCAGTCTACGTTACCAGGATAATATGCCCTACGAGGAAATCGCCAGCCTTGTCGGACTGCCACTTGGAACAGTCAAAACAGGTTTATTCCGCGCTAAGGAACGTCTGCGCCAATCCCTCGCTATTTATGAGTGCCTGGACAACATGTAGAGAAAAGAGATAGGAAGTCAGAGCATGTGGAGAAATTAGTATGAACGAACCAATGATGGAAGAAATAGATGTTATTGAAGATGCGCTGCAAACCTGGCCAATTGCCCAGGCACCACGTGGATTTTCTCGCCGCGTGCTTCAACATGTTGAAACCACTCAACAAAGCGTGCTGAAATTCCGTTTCACCTGGCTGGACTATGCCCTGGGACTATTCGCTGCTTCATTGCCTTTCCTTGTCCTATTTATATGGGATTTGCTCCCCTCTTCATTCATCATGCTTTTGACATATCGCTTGTTTTTACTGGTCAATTCACCTCAATCCGAAGCTATTCTTATCTTTTTCTTGCTGGGGATCATAGGCGTCCTAATACTGATTGCACTCGCAACCTTTTTGTTTACTTATCCCAAAACTGTATACCAAATATTAGCCGATAGTTCATGATGTGGGATTGGAATTTAATCATGAGGTATGTCATGCTGAGCCCTTCGCCTGCGCTCAGGATAAACTCCGCGAAGCATCTCCGTTAGAGTCTCAGAGATCCTTCGGTCGCACCCCGAAATATCATCGGGGCAGGCGGAACGCTCCCTCAGGATGACATATCATGGACTTTAAGCAAGCCCTAATATGATTGTTGCCGAGTACTAGCACTCTTGTTCTACAGATGATAAAATCTCTTCTTACGCGCAGGAGAGATTGACTTTATGCCTTTAGATTCCATTATCGTTGAACAACTGAGTAAAACCTTCCAAGTCCCAGAGCGTGAGGGAGGCTTTGGCGCGGCGGTACGCAGTTTTTTCAAGCGTAAATACAAAGATGTGAACGCTGTGCAAAAAGTTAGCTTTCGAATTGAGCCTGGAGAAGTAGTAGGTTTTCTCGGCCCGAACGGTGCGGGGAAAACCACCACGTTAAAGATGCTTTCTGGTCTCCTTCATCCAACGGGAGGTAAAGCCACTGTACTTGGATTTACACCCTGGGAACTAAAAACCGATTATTTGCGCTCCATGACGCTTGTCATGGGGCAACGCAATCGCCTCTCATGGGATATTCCTGCTGCGGATTCGTTTCTGCTCGACCAGGCCATCTATCGCATCCCCGATGATGATTATCAGAAAACTTTTAAAGAACTGGATGATCTGCTTGAGCTCAGCCCAATCATGAAAAAGCCTGTCCGTAATCTTTCACTTGGTGAACGTATGAAATGTGAGATTGCGGTTGGATTGCTCCATCGCCCAAAGGTTTTATTTCTCGACGAGCCAACGATTGGTCTCGATATCACTGGGCAGGTGCGCATCCGCGAGTTTTTGCGCGAGTATAACCGCCGCACGGGCGCGACCATCTTGCTCACCAGTCACTATATGGCAGATGTGACTGCTTTGTGTGAACGCATTATCATCATTCATCACGGCCAGCTCAAATATGACGGTGGCATTTCCGAACTTTCGCGCAAGATCGCTCCATTCAAGTTGATCGGTGTCAGATTGTCAGAAGATTCGCATGACTTAAGCCGGTACGGCTCCGAGGTCAAGAACGAAGAGGATGCGGAAAAGCGCTATATCCAGGTTCGCGCCGAGGACGTCACCCGCATCACGTCCGGACTTTTAGCTGATCTGCCCGTCCACGACATTACCATCGCCGATCCACCAATCGAGTCTGTGATCGAGCAGGCGTTTAATCAATAAATTGCCGTCATTGCGAGACGGTGCTCTTCCGTCGAAGCAATCTCCTTCACGCCGTTGGGATTGCTTCGTCGCACATCGTCCTGTGTATACCTACCCTGCCGGTAGGCACGGGCGGTGCAGGGAAGAACGCTCCTCGCAATGACGGGAGGATTATGATGCTACTCATCTTCAAACGACTCTGGCAGGTCAATTGGGCGGAACAATGGCAATACCGCGCCAATCTACTTATGTACCTGCTCTATTGGCTAGTCTCGCCCATCGTTTATCTCGCGGTGTGGACGAGCATCGCTAACAGCAAAGGTTCTGTAAACGGATTCACAGCCAACGACTTCGTGACCTATTACATGACTTTGTTGATCGTAGACCAGATCACCAGCAATATTACGATTCATATATTTGCCTACAAAGTTCAGGATGGCACACTTTCAAGCGAACTGATCCTCCCCATCCACCCAATGCTAACGCATACATTAGTCAACAACATCGCCTTCAAAGCGTTAACCATCATGGGACTCATTCCTATTTGGATCGTCCTGTTTTTCCTGTATCGACCTGATTTTAGCAGCGTGACCTGGCAGGGCATCGCATTTTCTATCCCCGCTATGATTCTAGGATTTTTCATTGCCTTTATGCTCTCAGCCTCAGTTACCAGTGTAGCTTTCTGGACAACCAAAGTTTTCTCTATCAGCGAATTTTATTACGCCGTCTTTCTGCTATTTTCCGGGCAATTTGTCCCACTCAAACTGATGCCGACCATTATCCAGGAAATTGCCAAATATCTTCCTTTCCAATTATCGTTGTACTTTCCAATCCAGTTGATTCTTGGAAAACTATCGCTAGCAGAAATTATTCAAGGATATGTCGTTGGGGTCATTTGGCTTATCGTTTCAATTTTCTTATTCAACTGGGTTTGGCGTGAGGGATTGAAGCGCTATTCTGCGGTGGGAGCATGATCATGCATTTCTTGAAATTGCTCTCCACCTTCCTCAAAGTCAACATACAAATGTCTCTGGCTTATCGCGCCGATACTTGGGTGAATATTCTGATCAACCTGATGTGGCTGGGTTGGGAATTGCTCGGCTTAAGCATTATCTTCAACAACACAGATACTCTCGGCGGTTGGGGACCTGGTGAATTAATTGCCCTGCTCGGAGTGTTTCGGCTGGTCAACATGTTGATGGCCGCGTTGATCTGGCCAAACACCGAGAAATTTAACCAGAGCGTACGCGATGGCTCATTGGATTATTCACTGCTTCAACCTGTGAATACCATGTTCCTGGTCACTTTCTCGCGCATCACCGTCTGGAGAGTGTGGGATCTTATCCTTGCAATCATTTTGATCGTAGTTGGAATCAACATGGCAGGCGATACAGCCACGCCACTCAGCATCTTGACCTTTTTCCTTCTCACTATTTCTGGAGCGATCGTCATCTATAGCCTGTGGATTGTGCTGATTGCCTTTACCTTTTGGTTCACCAAATTCGACAACAATGTCACCATTCTACAAGCCCTGCTCGATGCAGGTCGCTATCCTGTGACAGTCTATCCCGTCTGGTTGAGGATTATCATAACGTACATCATTCCCATTGCAGTCGCGACAAGTGTTCCATTGCAAGCATTGCGAGGTGAACTCAATTTAAAGGGAATACTGATCTTTGTAAGCGTAGGGATCGCAAGTTTCTTAGTTGCCTTACAAGTATGGAAAGCAGGGGTAAAACGTTACAGTGGAGCAAGCAGCTAAAATTGACCAGCACAACCACTCACGCGCGCATTCCTAATTTTTCCTTCGCTCCTTCATTACAAGGTGCAAGGCTGGATGATCTACATCAAGAGAGAATTAGCAGGCATCATGACCTATTATTGGACTATCATCAGTTTATCCCTGACATTCCTTCAAAACTCTATGTACGTGATAGAAGGATATATGAGCAACTCGAAGGAAATTATGTTCCACGCAGACTCCGCTTTATTGGAATCGAAGAATTAGAGGTCAGTGGAGTTTATGAAAATTTGAATGAAGTGCCAAACAAACATTCGGCGCGCGAGATTCGCGACATGCTGCGCTGGATTCAAAGTGGCTATAAACATACCTTCTATCTCTTGGTCCACGGGTCACAGGAACCGGCGGACCTCCGCTTTTACGCTCAAAAAGCCATCCAGGAAGAGCGGGCGGGTGAACCCATTCCCATTTCCTTCGAACGCGACTGGTCATCTCCGCCACCGACACGCACGGGACTCATCCCGCTAACGAAAAAACTCTATGAGCGTTTTGGCGGTGATCCAATCATCATACACCTCGATGGACACGCGTTGCACCGTCGTTTGTTTATCGGTGGCCTTGAGCATCAATCTAAAAAACACCCGGTTGTTGACGCAGTATCAAATCTTGGTGAGCAGCCTAGTATATGGGCAATAGATAAACAGTTATTCGAGCATGATCGCTGGGTCAATAAAGGCGAAGGGCTTCAAGGCATGAGTGTAGATGAAATCCGTCATGAAGCAGAATGGGTAATTGAGCATTTAAAAGCAGGCAAGCGCGTTTTGGTCCATTGCGTGGCGGGAATGAATCGATCGTCCACAGTTTGTACTGCGGTATTGATGTTGCTCGAGGGAATTCCTGCAGAGAAGGCACTCGAACGCGTGCGCGAACGTCATCCCTGGGCAAGGCCAGATTCAAATCACTGGCTCGTGCTCCGTTGGTTAGAAAAAACGCTATACGAGGATACATATGGAAACCAAGCCTGACACAATTAAAGTCTCTGCTTATACGCGCGAGGAAATTCTCGCCTCTCATGCTGATTTATTTGTCACAGTGCGCGGTTCGTCTCTGGTTAGTGGAAATGAGGCCATGAAAAAAGCCCGGGAAGTCAGTCAGTTGGTGGATGAATTAACGCGCTTTGGCATTTCATCTGAAAACATCCATTTGCAGGGTGTGCACATCGAATCTTCCAGCGGCACATTGCTCAAATCGTCGAGCGCAATATATCGCCTGAGAATACGGAGCGATAAGTTGGATCAGATCGCTGAACTACTGGATATCGTCACATCCCAGAAGAATGCCAATTTGGAAAGAATCGACTGGAAATATCCCGAGGAAGCCGCTCGCGAGCGTGGACTGGAAGCCGCGATTGCCAAAGCAAAAGTCAAAGCCCAGAAAATCGCATCGGCCATTGGCGTCAAGTTGCTGGGAGTTTATGAGTTTATCGAGAATACATATGACCAGGAAGCACCCATCCCCTTTCAGTCACAAGCTGTCATGATGAAAACCCGCATGGCTGAATCGGCCGAGCCAAGTTTAGGAATGGACATTCAACACAGCAAGACAGTTCAAGTCAATGTAGAAATTTGGTATAGAGTGTCGGAGTTTGGGACATAGAATTTTGCCCCCTCCCAACTCTCCCCCCCGACAAGTGGGGGAGGGCAAGGTGAGCATAAGAATTAGGCGACTCAACCGGGTCGCTTATTTTTAGTCGCCATTAACAACCTTTTCTAGCATCTTGTCAAAATCAAGGTTAATGTTGATAGGGGTGGTAAAGTCCAGCCGATATCCATCGGGATCGAGAATGGTAACCTCGCGCACATTCCAGGGTTGGTCTACAGGCCCATTCACGTTTGCGCCTTTATCTCTGGCGTGTTCAGCGAGGGCATCGATGTTTCCATCGAAACGGTCGAGCAGGTTGAAATTCAGGGATACACCTACACCTCTTGGCTCAGACAGTTCCTTACTATCTCTGGACAAAGCAATTAGCAGATCAGCATACTTTAACCAACGTAAGTGGACGAGAGCGGGTTTGCCGCCAGATCCAGGCATGGTAAAAATATGTTTGAAGCCGAGTGCCTCCTGATAAAACTTGGAAGATTCTTCGAGATCACGAACCACCAGTGTTGCAAATGACGGCATTGGATAAATTTCTTCAGTCATTTTGACTCCTTTCTAGAGAGGGCGAACCAATGGCTCGCCCTTTTTCTTATTTCTTTTTATTTTTAACATAGATCGTCACTGCTTTTCGCATGAACTCTGCAAGTTGCGGATGAATCTTATCGAAGTTGGCTTTGAAGCGCGGATCGTCGTTGTATCCATTCGCTAGTGCCAGCAGCTGATCGAGGTTCGGTGTCCAGAAGTACTCTATGTGGGCGCGCCAGCGTTCCACAATGGCCTGCACATCAGGAGAATTTGCTCCTTTGGGCATGGCTGCGATCATATCAAGGTAGATCGCACTTCCTTCTAACTTAATTTGCTCCTTCTTGGCAGCAGAATAAGCCTTCCACTTCTTGTTGGATGCACGTACTGTTTCGGCATCGTATAACTGCTCTGCCTCGAGTGCATATTTCTCTTGCTCTTCCTCTGAAAAACCCTCAAAAAAACTCTTTTCACTCATCGTTTTATTTCCTTTCAAATGATGGATCGTGTTGTCCACTGTGACAAGTAAGCGATTTAATCGCGCGATTTGCTTATTCAACGCATCCTTATGGCTTTCCAGCGCGCCTAGTACATCGAAATCACGGCGTCCCATGATCTTCTTGATATCTTCAAGCGGCAGATCCAACTCGCGATAAAAAAGGATTTGCTGCAGCCGCAAAAGGGCTTCATCCCCGTAGTAACGATAGCCGTTATTGCCCACACGGGTCGGCTTGAGAAGCCCAATGTCATCATAATAATGAAGTGTTCGCGGCGTTACGCCAGCCAGTTTGGAAAGTTGCTTGACAGTATACATGGCACCACTATAAACCCTAACGTAACGTTAATGTCAAGGGTGGTTTACAACCTTGCGAAGGTTCAAAACCTTCGCAAGGTTATAATCACTACATGGAAAACTGGCTAGCAATCAGTCCTTGGCCTGGACTGAGTTTATGGATCCTTCTTTATATCAGCGATTATTACCTAACGATTTATTCAGCACGGGGATTTCGTGAAATTGGACATTTCCAGTTTGAAGGCAGTTTCGAACTGACGCCGCAATTTCAAAAAGATATTGAAGCTCTCAAACCTGTTTCGAGATTGCATATCATCATGCTCATTCTTCACAGCCTGCTCATTATCCTTATTTGGTGGCTCACGCAAATCTTTTTTAGTTTCCGGTGGGCATACTTGTTTTGTCTTGGAATGTACCTGCTTATCGAAGTAGCTGTCCATCTTCGGCACCTTCGCAACGTTTTCCTAATTAATGAGGCTATAAAAAACGGAGGTGTAGAGGGACAGATCAGCTATCGGCAACATTTTTCCTACAGGATTTCAGCTTTTGATTTCTATGCATATTCCGGACTATTTCTAATTGTCGCGATTTTGACATACAGCCCATTTTTCTTCGGTGGCTCGTTGATGTGCTTTGCGACAGGGTTGAAACACAGCCTACTGGCAAGGAAAACAAAAGCAAATTCTTTGCAAGCGACAGAGTCCCAGGCATGAAAACTATTTACAAAGATGATTATTTGATAGTTGTAGATAAACCCGCGGGGCTGCCTGTGCTTCCCGAAGGTTGGGATAAAGAGGCGCCCTATCTTGTAAAGCAACTCGAAGAAGAATATAAAAAGATCTGGGTTGTTCACCGCTTGGATAAATTCACCAGCGGTGTGATGGTTTTTGCGCGGACGGCTGAAGCGCATCGCGCGCTGAATATAGAATTTGATAAACATGAAACAGAAAAGATTTACCATGCGATTTTGGTGGGCGTCCCTGCATGGAACGAGAAAACTGCGAAGCATCCACTAAGAGTCAATGTGGGACACAAACACCGCACAATGGTTGATGATAAAAACGGGAAACACTCTGAGACGCGCTTCAAAGTCCTTAAGCGATATCAGGCTAACGTCCTGCTCGAAGCGAGACCGATGACGGGACGCACCCATCAGATCAGGGTCCACGCGTACGCGTTGGGATATCCCTTGCTTGGAGATACCCTTTACAGCGCACCCGAAGCTCCACCTGCACTCGGCGGGGAATCAGATCTCATCTCGCGTCCAGCGTTGCATGCTTATTCATTAACATTTACGCATCCTGAAAGTGGGAAACGATTGACATTTACCGCATCCTATCCAAAAGATTTTAAACTTGCTTTGAAACAACTTACACAAACAGTACACATTACGGATGCCGGTTAACAATTAACAGTATTGATTCTTGTGGTATCCTTTCAAAATCATGATCCTAAATTTACCTAAACTACGAATCCTTCCCATTGAATCTGTAGTACTCCATGAAGATCATGATATGCAAAGGTCAACGCCGCTAATCAACAAGTTGCGCGCACAAGGTATCTTGCGTAACCCACCCATTGTCATGCCATTGCAGGATGGTACAGGCCGCTATACTGTGCTTGATGGCGCGAACCGGGTCACCTCATTACAGGAAATGGAATTTCTTCACATTGTGGCACAGGTCGTGGATGCAGATGACCCTCATGTGGTCCTCCATACTTGGAACCATGTCGTTTGGGGTATGAGTTCACGGACTTTGATGAGCGGGATTCGAAAAGTCCCAGGTATTAAACTAAAAAAAATAAACAGGGAAAGATCAACGAAACCGCCAGTGGGCGCGTTTGCGCAGATCCGGCTGGCAGATGGCTCGATCTACCTTGTGATCCTTCCAAATGGATTGTTTGCAGAGGTACAAGCATTGCACGGTATCGTCAATTGCTACAAAGATCGGGCCTCACTAGACCGGACCAGCCAGACGCTGTCCGAATCCATCCGAAGCACATATCCTGATCTGACCGCGCTGATCATCTTCCCGCGTTTCGAGATCAGAACCATTTTAACACTCGCTGGTCGAGGCTCTTTGCTTCCAACCGGCATCACGCGCTTTACCGTTTCGCCGCGCGCTCTGCATTTGAACTATCCGCTGCATGAACTTTCCAGTTGCAAACCTTTAGAATATAAAGAAGCTTACCTGCAGCAGTGGATTCAAGATCGGACAGTAAATAAAGGCGTACGTTATTACGCTGAAGCCACGTTCCTCTTTGACGAGTAGACCAGCGACTAACACACTAGAAAACTAGCAAACTAAAAATGGAATTCTTTTTCCCCGAAGATAATCTTATTCGTGCGACACCAGAAGAAACCCAGATCAGTGATCTCAAAGCGGAGCCGTATCCCGATGGATACCGTTTGCGCATTAACATCGAGATTACACCGTTCCAGAAACGTCCCTACATTGAACTGATAATTACGGACTCCGAGGGTGAAGAGGTCACGTCCACGAGTATTGTTGAGCCAATGGGTTGGAAAATCGAATTAACGATGCATATTCGCGGCGAATTGAAAAATCCTTATACACTCACAGCAAAACTCTTTTATCCAGACGGTCCGACTGCCGAACCGCGCCAGGTTACATTTGATGTGAAACCGCCTCCCGCCGATACCGATCCGGCTACCGATTAATAGTCATCACCTATGCTCTTGCGCAATTCCGCTAAAATCCTAACTATATTGATCACTCTTCTCCTGCCATTCGCCTGCGCACCGGAGATAGGTAATAATTTCACACCTAGAGCCTCACTTGAACCAACGTCCACGCCGCCTCCAGAGCCAATCGAATTCAAAGGTAGTTCAGAACTCATCATTCTCTCCATTGAAGAAGTCGGTTATGCTCATCTCTTTGCTTATCAAGCGGAAAGCCTGCCATTCACGCGCATTACCTCAGGTAATTGGAACGACATCACACCTGCCCTCAGTCCGGATCGCAAACAACTAGCCTTTGCATCTGACCGTAATGGGTACTGGGATTTATACCTGCTCAACCTAGAAAACGGTGAAATTACACAGCTTACAGATACCCATGATTACGACGCAGCCCCTTCATGGTCACCCGATGGCCAGTGGTTGGTCTATGAAACCTATATAGGCGACAATCTTGAAATTGCCTTGCTTTCGCCAAGTGACCTTAGCCAGCCACCGATTCGACTCACGCAAAACGCTGCGTCTGATCACTCCCCCACTTGGGCACCAGATGGAAGGCATATAGCCTTCGTCTCTTCGCGCGGCGGCGATAGTGATATTTGGCTGGCGAATCTCGACTTAGCCGGTGATGACCGCTACCAAAACATAAGCAACACACCGGATGCCTCAGAGGACTATCCGGTATGGAACGATGACGGCTCACAACTGCTATGGGCGTCCATATCACAGAAATTCGGTTTCAGCGGCATTTACATCTGGCAAGCAGACAATCCCACGCGCACTGCGCGTTGGGTAGGTGATGGAAATATCGGCACATGGAACGAAGCCGGTGACCAGATTGTCGCCGTGACCGATGGTCCTAACCAACAATATCTAACTTCTTATGATCTCAAAGGTAATTTGTTTCTTGCGTCCATCCCTATACAGGGACGTGTGCGTGGCATAGTTTGGGGACAGGCCAATCTGCCAAATCCTTTGCCTGCGTCATTTGCTCAGGCGGCAGATATTACGCCTCACGCCCTCTGGGTCCCAGCCATCACGCCCGTGACAGATGTTCCCAACCAGCGTTGGTATCTGGTAAATCTGGCAAACGTGCAAGCGCCTTATCCAGAATTGCACGATCTTGTAGATGAGGCTTTCGTGGCTTTACGAGAGCGCATGGTGAATGAAACTGGCTGGGATGTTCTTGCCAGTCTTGAAAATGCATTTATTCCAATCACGGCTTCACTTGATCCCGGTTATGAAGAAGATTGGCTATACACTGGCCGCGCCTTCGCCATTAACTCTCTCATGGCAAACGCGGGGTGGATGGTCGCGTTGCGCGAAGACGTAGGCGCGCAGACCTATTGGCGTGTATATATCCGTTGCACCATTCAGGATGGCTCGATTGGAGAACCAATCCACAACGCGCCCTGGGATTTAAGCGCAAGGTATGATCTCGATCCA
>WNGA01006345.1_pt1 | contig 20801 bp, 20 predicted proteins | sample 5400061 | NCBI WGS metagenome assembly WNGA01 (sample SAMN13153366, study PRJNA577476) | soil metagenome | isolation source: 100 cm soil or saprolite under grassland replicate 2 | place: USA:California | collected 2016-06-15
CGGGTGCGGCTATCGCCCGCGTGGGCGGTTGCGGCGGCCTCGCTGATCGTCTCTGCCTCGTCTTTGATCTGGGTGGGGCGGTTGGAAGCCGAAGTCGGCCAGCTACGCACCGACGCCGCGATGGACCGCGACCGCGCCGCGCGCTATGACCGCGTGGCCGAGGTGCTCACGTCACCGCAGCTCGCGGTCCGCAACCTCACGCCCGCGATCCAGAACGTGCACTCGTACGGCACGGTCTACCTCGATCCTTCGTCGCGCATGGGCATGATCACCGCCCGTGGTCTCCCACCAGTCGAGGCGGGCCATGCCTGGCAGCTGTGGTTCGTGCGCGGCAACGAACGGGTCAGTGGCGGCCTCCTCTGGCCTGACCACTACGGCAACGGCTACGCGCTGATCCAGGTCCCGCCTGATTTGCAGTCCTTCGAAAGCATCGGCGTCACGGACGAGCCGGGCGCCGGCTCAACGTGGCCCACGACGCCCCGGGTGATGGGCGTGATGCTCGGTACTGGCGGTCAGTAACTCCTAGTGACAGGGCTTGGCGGCGCCGCCGCCATGGCTCGTGTCGAAGCTCTGGCCGCAGGCACAGCTCTTGACCGCGTTCGGGTTGACCACGGTGAAGCCGCCGCCCATCAGACTGTCGATGAAGTCGATCTGCGCGCCTTCGAGGTACTGCAGTGAGAAGGGGTCCACGACCACCTTCACGCCCGCCTGCTCGACGATCTCGTCATCCTCAGCGGGCTCTTGTTCCAGAGACATGCCGTAGGAAAACCCCGAGCAGCCGCCTGGCGTGACGTACACCCGCAGAGCGCCCTCAGGCGCCTGCTGCGCGTCCAGCACGTTCTTCAATCGCTCGACCGCTTCGTCGGTAAGGCTCAGGGTGGTAGGCATGTGCTCTCTTTGCCCCGAAGTATACGCAGGCTGCGTACCCATCGAAACGCTTTCCCTGGCGTTACCATTCCCGGGCAATGGTGATGGCGCGGTCGTACACGCCCTACCACCCTGGGCTGCTGACCGACCTGTACCACCCGGATTCGGCGTATGTGGCGTGGCGCGCCGGCAGAAACGGGCTCACCACGTTTGATCTGTATGCCCGCCGGGCGCCGTTCGGCGGGCCCTACCTGCTGGTCGCGGGCCTGGAGATGGCGCTCGAATTCGTGCGCCACTTCCGCTACACCGACGAAGACGTCGCCTTCCTGCAGCAGATTCGCGACTACGACCCCGACTTTCTGGCCCACCTGCAGCAGCTCAGATTCAGCGGCGAGATCCTGGCCATGCCCGAGGGCTCGATCGCCTTCCCCGATGAACCGCTGCTGCGCGTGACCGCGCCTTTCAACGAGGCGCTGCTGCTCGAAAGCGGCCTGTTGCAGGCCATCAACCTGGCCACGCTGATCGCCACCAAGGCCAGCCGGGTCGTCTGGTCCGCCCGCGGCAGGCCAGTCGCGGAGTTTTCGCTCAGACGCGCGCAAGATCCCTTCGTGGCCACGCGATCGAGCAGGATCGGCGGCTGCTTCAGCACCTCTTTCCTGGGGGCCGCCTTCCGCTTTCGACTCCCGTCAACCGGCACGGTGCCGCACGCTCTGATCCAGTTGTTCGACTCCGAGCGGGAGGCCTTCGAGGCCATCGCCGCTACCTACAACCGCTACACCCTGCTCCTCGATACGTACGATCCGCGGGCCGCGGTCCACACCGCGGTCCATGTTGCGCGCGAGGCCCGCGATCGACTCGGCCACGTCCTGGCGGCAGTGCGGCTCGACAGCGGCAACTTGCTCGAAGATGCGCGGTACGTGCGCGGTGTGCTCGACGCCGCTGGTCTGGAGGACGTGAAAATATCCGCCTCTGGTGACCTGGATGAGTTTTCGATCGCCGACTTGCTCGATGCCGCCGCGCCGATCGACTCCTTCGGCGTGGGGACCAGCCTGGGGGTGGGCGCGGGCTCAGTCGAGCGCGACATCGAGGGCTCCGCGTTGGGCGGCATCTACAAAGAGGTCTTCTACGTCGACGAACGCGGCCCGCATCCAAAGGTGAAGATGGCAGGCGAGAAGAGCACCTGGCCCGGGGTCAAAGAGGTGTACCGCATCGGCGACTTCGAGGAGGATGTGGTGCAGCTCGCTGACGAGCCGAAGCCTGCGCGCAGCGAGCGGTTGCTGAAGCCAGTGGTGCTGGACGGCGAGGTGGTGCCAGGCTCGCTGCCGCCCCTGAGCGAGATCTGGGAGTTCGCCCAGACCAACCTGCGCCATATGCCAGGTGAGTATCGGAAGGTGCTCGGCGCTCGACCCTACCCTGTGCGCATGAGCAATGGGATCCGCGCGATGCGCGACGAGGCGCTCGCGGCGCAACAGGAGCCGCTGGAGGCGACCGCGTGAGCGGCACCGTTCTGCTCGAGCGCGAGGGCCACCTGGCGTACCTGATTCTGAATCGGCCCGAGGTGCTCAACGCGATCAACAACGAGCTCGCCGAGGACCTGTCCGCCGCCTGCGGCGCGCTGGCGGCTGATCCCGAGGTGTGGGTGATCATCTTCCGCGGCGCCGGCGAGCGCGCCTTTTCGGCAGGTGCTGACCTGAAAGCGCGGCGCGAGATGACGCCCGAGCAGTGGACCACCCAGCGGGCGCTCTTCCGCGACATGTTCGTGCAATTGCGCGGCATCCAGCAGCCGATGATCGCCGCGGTCCACGGCTATGCGCTGGGCGGCGGCACCGAGCTGGCGATGCTGGCGGACATGATCATCGCCTCCGACGACGCGGTCTTCGGCTTGACAGAAGTCTCACTGGGCATCATCCCTGGCGGTGGTGGCACCCAGAACCTACCAAGGTTGATCGGCCGCAATCGCGCCAAAGAGCTGATTTTTTCCGCCCGCCGCATCCCCGCGGCCGAAGCGCTCCGCCTGGGCCTCGTGAACCGCGTCGTTCCGCGCGCCGACCTGCTCTCGAGCGCCGAGGCCTTGGCCCACGAAATCCTGCAAAACAGCCCATACGCGGTCCGCCAGGCCAAATGGGCCGTCGACCACGGCGTCGATCTCCCATTCGAAGAGGGCCTGGCCCGCGAGCACGAAGCCTACATGCGCGCGATCGCCAGCGAGGACCGCCGTGAAGGCATCGCCGCCTTCAATGAGAAACGCAAGCCCAACTTCACGGGCCGCTAGTGCGGCCTGCACGCTCGGTGCGCACGAGCACCTCGTCTGAGAGCGCTTCCAACAACAGCACGGGCTCTGTGTAGCGCAGCGTCGCGCCGTGCTGCGCCGCCAGTTCTAGATGCGCGGCGATGCATCGCTCGAGAAACAGCTACCTGCTCGACCGTGGTCGGGTGGTGCGTTCCGCCCGAGCGCCGAGCTAGCCAACGACCCGGCGATACGACGCCATTTCCTCGGCGTCTGACGACTTACTGCTTGATGCCGTCGGGGAAGACCTGGCCGAGCAGCTTGTCGGAGACGTTGAAGGTGCGGCGACGCGCCTCGTGACGCTTGGTCTGCGTCCACGCCTTCAGAGCGACGATGGCCCACGCGGCGCCCGCGGCCAGCCACAGCAGCGACTCCACCTCGCGCGCGGTACCGCGCTGGCGAGTCGTTCGAGCGGCGGGATTCAACCCAGGGTTCGTCACGGAAGCTGATGTTCCTCGGCGCGGCCACTATACGAACCGACCCCCACGCCGACAAGGTGGAGTGAACCCGAAACGGCTGGTTGAAACCACTTTGAGCGCGCTCAAACACGACATCTCAACCAGTTGATACGCAACTGCAACGTCGCGGAGGGCTGGTGACGGTCCTGAGCGACCACGGGCGATTCAAGCGATTGGGGCGGGTTGTTCCACAGACGTCCGAGCTGGCTGAGTCTCAACCAGCTCCCGTAGCTGTTCGGCATAGGTGCGCCACTTGGCTGCGATCATCCGCGGCAACAGCGGTTCGAGTAGGCGGAAGAGACCCAGCGTCCGCACCGTTACCTGGATCGAGACGCTCGTTTGTGTGTCGTGGCTCGAGACCGAGTAGCGCTGGGTGGGTCGAATGCCGAGACCGCCAATCGCCCTCACCTCCAGGGTATTGTTGGCCTCGAACACCTCGACACGGAATCGCTGGGTCTTGCGTCCGCCAAATTGGATCACTTCGTCGAACTCCTGGCCGACCGCACGCAACACGCCATCGCTGCGTGTCTCGAGGACATCGGGTCGCCACTGGGGGATCCTGGCAGGGTCTGCCAGAACGGAGAAAACTTCGTCGACCGGGCGGTTGACGGTGACCGACTGCTGAATCGTGAACATCGAAGCGCCTCCACCTATTGCATCAGCCCGAGTTGGCTCATGAATTGGACCTGGTCGTAATAGATGCGGTGTCTGGTGATGCGATCACCGTCGATCTCGAAGACGTCCGCGACATCCAGATTGAGCGGACGATTCGTCGGCGGGATCTCGCCGTTGGGACCGTGCAAAGGACCGGTGTGGGTTCCGATGTAAGCGCCCTCGACGGCTACCTTGTTACCCGCCTCGATGGCGGACTTGAGGACCAGCTTGCCATCGGGAAAGGCGCGCTGAAACGCCTGCATGTAGGCCTTGAAAGCCGCCAGACCATGCAGCGGGCCGGCGCCCGGGTCGATGGTTTCGACATCGGGGCTGAACAATTCGTCGTCAGCGTCGATGTTTGCCAACGACACGTTGCGATAGTGTTGCTCGACAAGTGCGAGTGGACTGGCCACAGTGATGCTCCTTCGAAAGAACGCGGGAGGAGAAGTTCGTTCAGGGCGTGAAGCTGCGCCGAAGCTGCTGGAATCGGGCCTGGACTTTGCCCATCAGCTCAATAAATAGCTGCTGCTCCGCTGGCGTCAGCACATCCAGCCACCCCTTTTCGTAGGCGTGCAGACGCCGAAGTAGTTCATTCATGACGCGCATGCCGGTGTCGGTGATCTCGACCAGCAGCATGCGCCGATCAGACGGGTGCGGCAGGCGTTTGACGAACGCCAGCTTTTCCAGAGCGTCGAGCGCCTTGGTCATCCCGCCGCGCGTGATCAGCATGTGGTCGGCGATAGCCGACGGCTGGAGTGGTTGACCCGCGCCGCGCAGGATCTCGAGCACATTGAAGCCGGTGCCAGTCAGACCGTACCTGGCGAGCAGGCGATTGAACACTGGTTCCGCCGTGAACCAGGTCACGCCCATGTTGATCATGCACTCGCTGGCAAGCCGACTGGCGCCCGGGTACTCGTCTTCGAACGACGGGGCCACGTGGATGGGGGCGGGCTGCGGGCGGAGCGCGTCGTCTTCATCAGTCATTTACCAGGAAACTATTTCCAAGATTACTACCTGCTCAAACGGGTGTCAACACTGCCGGCCGGTCGCTCGCTACATCTCAAAACGCGCGGTGCCCGGGAACCTCTCAGGGTGCTAAGACCTTAGAACAGACAGGCGACTGCATTGGCGAACGCTGTGCGCCGCCGCCCTCCTGCTGGCGATGGGGTGCGGTCCAAACGCGGCGCTGGTCACCCAGCGGACCACACCAACGGGTGCTGCTACGCAACCGGCTGTCGCGGCAACACCACTGCCCACACCGGCACCAGGGAACACGCCGCGGCTCAACCAGCGTCATGCCGGGCGGATGGGTGGCCCTATAGCGGTCGGTTCCACACTCTGGGCCGACTACTGGGATCCCAACATCCTGAGCGACCACAGCGTGATCGACCTCAAGTTGTGGGTCGGCGGGCCACACTACGAAACCCAGTTGATCGAGACGCACGTTTCGCCGTAGCACGTAAGCAGATAGACTCGGCGGCCGTGGCTGCGCGGGACCGAGTTCGACTGGCCGAAGTGGTCGCCTCGCTCTCGCTGGCGACCGATCTCGGCGCCGGCGGTTCGTTCGAGGACGCGCTGCGAGCCAGCCTGACCGCGACACGGCTGAGCGGGCTTCTCGGGCTACCGGACGACCAGCACAGCGATGTGTACTACCTGCCGCTGATGGCTTTTGTCGGCTGCACGTCGACCGCGCACATGGCATCGACGGTGTTCGGGCCCGAGATCGAGACGTTCAGCCACGCCTACAAAACTGATCCGACCGATGAGATGGCCATGATGCGCGCCATGCTGCCCGCGATCGGCGAGGGACGACCGCTGCTGGAGCGACTGGCGATCTTCGGCAAGATGTTCGCGAACCGCGACATGTTCGCCGAGGGCTCGCGCGGCCACTGCGAGGTGGCCCAGATGATCGGCGCGCGGATGGGCTTCACGACGGGGTTCCAGGCCTGCCTGCTGCAGGTCTTCGAACGCTGGGATGGCAAGGGCAGGCCAAATGGCGTCGCGGGCGCCAGCATCGCGCTCGCCGCTCGCATCGGGATCCTCGCCAACCTGGCGTGCGCGTGGACGCGGGTCTACGACCTCGACACCGCGCTGCGCATGATCGAGCAGCGATCGGGCCGAACGTTCGATCCGGCGCTGGTCGAGGTGTTCAGCACACATGGCCGCGAACTGCTCGAGGCGCTGGAGCCCGAGTCGCTGTGGGACGAGGTCATGCGCGCCGAGCCGGCTCCGCATCGCTATCTCGCAGGCAGTCAGATCGAAGAGGCCTGCTTCGCCATCGCTGACTTTGCCGATCTGAAGTCGCCTTTCACGCTCGGCCACTCCAGAGGCGTGGCCGAGCTCGCCCAATCCGCGGCCAGCGCGTGCGGCCTCCCGCAACAGGATGCCGAGGACCTGCACCTGGCAGGGCTGCTGCACGACGTCGGACGCGCCGGCGTCTCCAACGACGTCTGGGACAATGCCGGTCCACTCACCGAGTCCCAGCGCGAGCGGATGCGGCTGCACGCGTACTACACCCAGCGCATCCTGGTGCGGCTGCATGGTCTGGGTCGCGCCGCGGCGCTTGCGGGCACGCACCACGAGCGACTGGATGGCTCTGGGTACCACCGCGGCGTGGCCGCGCGCGACCTCAGCCCGCCGGCCCGGATCCTCGCTGCCACGGACGTCTATCACGCGCTGCTCGAGGATCGGCCGCATCGCCGCGCACTCGAGCCGTCCGCGGCCGCGCACACGCTCGAACAGGAAGCGCGCGCTGGGCGACTCGACGCGGACGCAGCCAATGCTGTTCTCCAGGCAGCGGGCGTCAACAAGCGACCGCTCCGCCGCATGCTGCCCGCCGATCTCACCGAGCGGGAAGTCGAAGTGCTCCGCCTCATTGCGCACGGACAGAACAATCGGGTGGTCGCCGCCGAGCTATCCCTGTCACCCAAAACGGTCGGCAACCACATCGAGCACATCTACTCGAAAATCGGCGTCTCCAGCCGAGCGGGCGCGACCCTGTTCGCGCTCCAGAACGGGATCCTCGACGAGCCCGAAAAATGAGGCGAACGCCTCACGAGCAACGTGGTGCGCGCGGCCAAGAATGGCGCCATGGAACCAACGAAGCTCTTTGGGTACACGACCGCCGCCGAAATCCGTTCAGACCTGGAACGGACCTGGTCCGTGCTGGACCGCCTGATCGAGGCCGTCCCGCCCGAGCGCTGGAAGACGAAGTACGGACCTGACTGGACCTACCAGGACGTTCCGTACCACCTCGCCTATTTCGACCGCGTCATGGTCGCCGACCCGATCGAGTTCGGCACCGCGCTGCAAGACCGGTTCGAGTGCCTCACGATTGGCCAGCTCAACGACTGGAACCGCGCCGAGTTCGCCAGGCGGCGGCCTGGCCAGACGGCTCAGGAGTCGATCGCCGAGATGCTGCGGCAGCGCGAGCGTATTCGTGCGCTCATTGCTCCGCTGACCGACGCCGACCTGCAAAAGCCGGCTTTCAGCCACTTCTTCGGCGTGGGCTTCAGCACGGTCGGCTCGGCCCTGGCGGGAGCGCGCCAGCACGCGTTCAGTGAGGGGTGGGAGCTGGCGCAGCGCCTCGGGCGACGCGACATCACGATGCCCGAGTCGGTCTTCCACAGTGGGGTCGCCGCGTACGTCGGTCTGATGGGCTCGATGGTGGATCACGAGGCTGCGCGCAGGATCGGCCACTTCACGATCGTGATGGACATGCCCGGCTATGCCAGCGGCGCGTGGACGATCCGCGTCGCGGAGGGCGGCGCCAGTGTGACCGATGGCCGCGCACAAGACGCCGACCTGGTGATGACCCTATCGACCGACACCTTCATGACGATGTTCAAGAAGTTGCGTAACCCCGCGCTGCTGATGCTCACCCGCAAGATCCGCGTGCGCGGCTTGTCCAAAATGGGCACCTTCGGCAAGCTGTTCCCCGACCCACAGCTCGACGCACCCATGCGCCTGGGCGTTGAGAGCGCCGCCGCGGCTGCCTAACGGCGAGATTACGTTTTTGTGAGACGCGGCCGGGTTCCACATACTCGGCCGCGTATGGAATCTCTCCTCGTGCTTACCAGAGTCCCGCTCGGCCTGGTGCTGCTCGCCGTTGGACTCGCCACATTGCTCGATCGCAACCGCACGAGGAATCTCGTCGCCTTAGGTGTGCCGTCGCGCTGGTGCGCGCCGTTTGGCGTGTTGCTGGCGGTTGCGGAACTCGGGGCCGCGCTGTACGTGCTGCCGCTGCCGGCTGACCTTTCGGAAGGACTGCGCCCAGTGTTGCTGGCCAGCGTGCTCGTGGTCTGCGCAGTGTGCGGCGTTTTTGCCGTGACAGGCTTCCGCGCCGCTGGCCGACCTGAGCCTGCGCGGACGCGCGGCTTCCGTGCCGCTGGCCGACAGCAAGTGGTGCGGACGCGCAAAGCAGCAATCATCAGACGCCTGGCGGCGTGACCTTGCTCACTCATGACCACGTCCGCGAGAACTTCGCCACCAGCACGGACCATGGCGGGCACGATGGGCGGGCCGCGCGCTCCGCTACATCGAGTGGACCCACGGTCTCGATCCGACCGATTCCACCTCCGTGGCCGAGTAAGAATCAGAGTAGCCGCCCATCACGGGGGAGGTGTTCGTGGCACGCCGACTGCGGCCCTGATTCCGTATGCAGCTACGCGAAGTGATGACCCGCAACCCCGAAGTCGTGCCGCCAACCGCCACCCTCGAAGAGGCGGCGCGCAAGATGGATCAGCTCGACGTCGGTCCGCTGCCCGTCTGTGAAGGCGACCGCCTGATCGGACTGGTCACGGACCGCGACATTACCGTCCGCGCCACCTCGGCGGGTAAGGACCCACGGTCGACGCCCATCGCCGAGGCGATGAGCAAGGACCTGGTGTACTGCTTCGAGGACCAGGACGTGCGGGATGCCGCGCGGATTATGGAGGACAAGCAGATTCGCCGCGTGCCCGTGCTGAATCGCGAGCACCGCCTGGTCGGTATCGTTTCTCTAGGCGATCTGGCCACAACCGGCCGTGACGATCGGATGACCGGCGAAGTGCTCGAGCGAGTGTCTGAGCCAGGGCAGCCGGACCGCTAAGCGCACGCCAACAAGCCCCCGACTTACAAGCGGCTGCGCAGGCGTCCCAGCCGACAACCGGACGAGCACGCACAGAACGGCGCAGCCGCGTATTCTCACGCCATAGCGAGACGCGGTACGATATTTCGGGAACTTCCGAAGTGCCCGATTGGTCGTATCACACGCTCTTCCTGCCGGTACTCAGACGGCTACCGGGTGCGCGTGCGCGTGACCTGACGCTTGCCGCGGTTGGCAGCCTGGCAAGCCTGCCCGCTGGCGGCGCGCTCTTCCATGTGTTTGGCCATATGGCGCCGCCGCCCGGCGCTGGCGTCGCGGTGCTCGGCTTGAACCTGAAGAGTCGCGTCGGACTGAGTGGCGAGGTCGACCCGCGGCTACTTGGTACCCGTGCGCTGGCCCAGTTCGGCGTGGGCCTTCTGGAGATCGGGCCCGTCACGGTGGACCCGATGCCCGAGGGCATGGGGCCGCGGCTCGGCTCAGATGGCCGATCTATCGTGCTCGACGCCGCGCCCGCCTCGCCCGGCCTGGCTGTGGTCCAGCGCCGCCTTGCGTCGCTCGGCGATGTGCGCGTGCCGTTGCTGGTGCGCATCGCGCCACGGGGCAGCGATGTCCCGCAAGAGACGCAGCAGCTCATCAACGCGCTGGACACCAGCGCGGCAGCGTTCGTGCTCGACGCGCGCTGGTGCCACGCCGTGCCGCACCTCGAGGTGGTACGCGCGATGACACAGCGGCCGTTGTTGCTTGCGCTCCCGCCGGACGCCGATCACGAGGCGCTCGTCGCAGGCGCGTGTGCCGCCAGCTTCGACGGTTTCGTCATCAGCGGTGGTATGGGCCGCGCGGGCGTACTCGTAGTCGGCCCCGCCGACAGCCGCGCGGTAAAGCAGTGGGTGCGTAAGGTGCGCGGCCAGGCAGGAGTGGGCGTCGCGATCGTAGCGCAGGCTGGCGTGGACTCGCCGGCCGCGGCGCTCGAGTTTTTCGACGCGGGCGCCGACATCGTCTTGCTACACCCGGGCTTGATTGCCGCGGGGCCGGGGCTCCCGAAGCGGATCAATGAGTCTCTGGCGCCCGCACGCGTGCGCACGGGACCAGCGGGGGCGTGGCTGTGGCTCGCCCTGCTCGGCGGCGGCATGGTCCTCGGGGGTGTGCTGGCTTGGCTGATCGCCATCACCACCGTGGTGCTGCCGTACGACGAAGCCTTCCTCGGTCTCGGGCGCGACGCGCTAACCGCTATCAACGCGCGGCTGCTGGCGTTCATGACCCACGATCGCGTGACGCTCGCTGGCACGATGCTCTCCATCGGCGTGCTGTACACCCAGCTCGCGGTGTGGGGCGTGCGCCGTCGCGCGCACTGGGCCTGGCAAGCTGTGATGTGGTCAGCTGGTATCGGTTTCGCCGGCTTCTTCTTGTTTCTGGGCTTCGGCTACTTCGACCCGCTGCACGCGACTGTCTCAGTGGTCCTGTTCATGATTTTCCTCCTGGCGCTGCGGGACAGACCGTCGCTGGGCGAGATCGGCCACGGACACCCTGGACTGCACAACACATTTGCATGGCGGCTTAGTTTGTGGGCCCAGTTGTGCTTCGTCAGCCTCGGCCTGGGGCTGCTGATGGCCGGCCTGTCGATCGCGCTGGTGGGCATCAGCGGGGTATTCGTGCCCGAGGACCTGCGATTTCTCGATGCCCCAGCGGCTGTGCTGCAGACGGCGAATCCGCGCTTGCTGCCGCTGGTCGCGCACGATCGCGCGGGCTTCGGCGGCGCCCTGGTAAGCGATGGTGTCGGGGTGCTGCTGGTCAGCCTGTGGGGATTCCGCGAAGGCGCCCACTGGGTGTGGTGGACGTTGCTCGGCGCGGGCGTACCTGGCTTCGCGGCAGCTCTAGGCGTGCACCTGGCCGTTGGGTATCTCGATGTCTGGCATCTGGCGCCTGCGCTGTCAGGGCTCGTGGTGTTCGCCATCGGGCTGGCGCTGAGCTTCCCGTTCCTGCACTGGCAGCCTGCAGACTAGATCGCGAGGCATTCCTGCGGACTGCAATCGGCAAAACCATCGGTGAAGGCCTGCAGGCGCTGCTCGGAAGTGCCGTGCGCGCGCGGGTCCGACCGCGATGTGCCTGCTAAGTCCCCCGCTGCCGAGGTAATCTCGCGTGCCTGCTCGACGCCATCGACGGGTAGCCAGCCCCGCCGAGCAGCATCGGCTGCCCAGACGCCGCCGAGGCAGTCGGCGCCCAGCTCCGCTTGGATGCTGAGCACCTGGCCTGCTCGATTCGGCGCCGCGGCAACGCGAACGCCCGACGTCCGCTGCACGTGATGGCCGATCTCGTGGGCGAGGATCGCGGCCACGCCGTAGTTCATTCCGCCCCGGCCAGAGTTGTTCGAGAAATGGCGTCTGCAGGTACACCACGCCGTCGCCGCTGCAATAGAAGGGGCCCACGTTGCTCGATGGCCGCAGGCGCCGTCCACACTTTCGCGATACATACCAGGCCACTCGAGCCGGCTGGTAGGTGCGCAGCCTGCGCGACCAGAAGGCGTTGGCATCCGCCAGCACGTTGCCTACAAATGCCTGCAGCGACGTGTCGCTACGGGTGGCTGCCTGCGTGGGCGCGGGTGCTGGTCGCGGCGTGGTCGCCGCCGCTGCTGCACGCTGAGTGGGCGGGTCGATGCTGCTGCCGGTCCAGTGCAGCGCGCCCTGCTGCGTGAGGGCCCAGTGGTCGTAGCCGTCGGTGAATGTGGGGGTATTGGTGCTCTTTGCGCCAGAAGGCCAGACCGCGCGTGGTCTTCTGATGCACATCGCCCGTGCCGTTCGGATCGGCAAACTCGCACGTGAGCGGCTGGCCCATCTCCGCGCCGAGCAGCCGCTGCAGCGCCGCGAACCCGAACTCATAGTGCGGGGACTCGCCGCCAGCACACCGGTCGGCGGGGGGCAGCAAAGGTCGAGGCCGGCCCGACGAAGAGTGCACCGACAAGGGCCAGAACCGAGGCGATGCGCAGCATGGATGACCGGTTATCGGCCCGTCTGCCATGGAACCCAATAGCTCTATGAGGCTATGCGCTTCGACTTGCTCTGTAAGTAGTCGACCAGGATGTAGTCGCCGAGGCGCTCCGGGTCGGCGAAGAAGGCGCGCCCGCGGTTGATGCGCGTGATGTCGTCCACGAAGCGCATCAGACCGTAGCTGCGCTCGAGCATGAACGTGTTGATGCGCAGGCCCTCACGCGTGCAGCGGCCAACTTCCAGCAGCGTCTGCTGCAGCGTCCGCGGCGTCGGCGGATACGAGAACACCGGCGTGGAGTGGCCGGGCTCCCAGTAGGCGGTGGGCTCGCCATCGGTGATCACCACGATCTGTCGGGTGCCGCCCTTGTGCCGCGCCAGCAGCTTGCGCGCATGCATCAGACCATCCTGCAGGTTGGTGCCGTACTCCCACTCGCTCCAGCGCAGGGCGGTCAATTGCTGCGGCTGGATTTGCCGCGCGTACAGCGAGAAGGTGACCAGGTACAGGTTGTCGCGTGGGAACTGGCTCTTGATCAGCGAGTGCAATGCCAGCGCGACCTTCTTGGCAGCCAGGAAGCATCCGCGGTAGATCATCGAGCGGCTCAGATCCAGCAGCAGTACCGTGGAGGCCTGGTTCATCTGCTCGGTTCGATAGACCTCGAAGTCCGAGTGCGACAGCTTGACTGGTGTGCCGACGCCATTGCGCACGAGCGAGTTCTGCAGCGTCCCGCGTAGATCGAGCAAGAACGGATCGCCGAACTCGTACTGCTTCGTGTCGTCGCCGCGATCGCCACCGCGTCCACGGTGATCGGTCTCGTGATTGCCGAAGCGGTCGCGCGCGAGGTGCTGGAAGATGTCTCTGAGCGCCTTCTGCCCGATCTTCCTGATCGCGCGGGGCGTGAGCTCGAGCTGATCGCCGCGCCGCTCGACCAACCCTGCTTCCTCCAGCAGCTTGGTGATGCGCTCGAGCTGATCCAGCTGATCGGCCGCATCCTCGCCTAACTGCTTGGCCAGCATCTCGCGGTCAACGCCATTCGGATCGGCGGTATCGATCGCTTCGCGCATCTGCCGCTCGAGGCGGTCCATCTCCTGCAGGTCCTGCATGACCTGCATTGCCTCGTCGAGGCTGAGCGAGTCCTCGCCGCGGAACGGATACCGCCGCCGCAGGTCATCCATCGGCCGCAGCTCTTCCAGGTTGGCCGCGAGCATGGCGAGCTGATTGCGCAGGCCGGGGTCCTGCACGAGCGACTGCATCAGCTGCATCAGCTCGCGCCGCTGCTCGCCACTCATCGAGTCGAGCATGCTCTGCATCTGCGCCTGGCGTTGCTGCAGCTGCTCGATCAGCTCATCGAGCGAGTTCGCACCCGGGAAGAACTGACCCCACTTGTCCATGAAGCCCGAGAAGTCGGGGTCGCCGCCGCGCGCCTTCTCGTCCAGCATCTGGTTGAGGTCGCGCAGCATGTCTTTGACGGTGCGCAGGTCCTCCGGGGTCATGCTTTGCAGCGCCTGCTGCATACCCTGGAACTGCTGCTGCATGATCTGCTGGCGCAGCTGCTCCATCAGCTCCTGGAACATCTGGCGGGCATTCGGATCCATGAAGTCGTAGTTCTGGAAACCCTGGATCTGGCCCGGGACGTCGCGCGGCAGCTGGTCGAGCTGGTCGAGATGCTCCTGCGCCAGGCGCTCGAGCGTTCTCTGCAGCTGCTCGGGGATGTCGCCCGCCTGCACCTTGTCCTTGCCGTCAGTGACTTTGTTGTCGATGCCCTGACGTTCGGTCTTCTGAACCTGCTCGAGCTTTTCGCGGACATCCTTGAGGGTGTCGCCGAGGTTCGAGCGCTGCAGTTGTTGCTGCCGCTTCTGCCGTAGCTGTTGCAGGAGGTCCTGGAGGCCGGGCATGCGCTGGCCATCCTGGTTCTGCGCACCCTGCCTGAAGAGGCGTTGCAATGCTCTCAGGAGGTCCCCCTCTTCGAGCAAGTCGTCGCTCATCGCTTCCAGCAGCGATTCGGCATCGAGGTCGAGGACGTGCTGCGAGCCGTCCCAGAAGGAGTAGCTAAATGCGTGTGGCATCTTAGTCCATGAGCCTGTTTGGAACGCCGCTCCGCGGCGAGGGGGCTCCGCCCCCTTCACCCCCGCACAAGCTGGGTGCGCTCGCAGTGTTGAAAGCCCACTGCGGCAGAGCGCTCGAGAATTGTGGGTGGCTGGCGACGTTTGATCCTGTGCGGGGGGATGAAAGGGGGGCGGAGCCACCCTTCGCGCCGAAGGCGCGAGCCAGGTCGGCCAAAAAACCGAGAGCGCGGCTCATGAGCGGTAGCGCATCCGACCCGCGGAGCGATCCTTGTTGAGCTTGCGATTGAGATGCAACCCTTCGAGCACCAGCTCGATTGCGCTCGAGATTTGCGCGGGGTTGCCCTGCCCGCCGAGCTTCTTGATCGCCGGAGTGAAGCCGCTGACTTCGGCGGCCTGCCGCACGTACTCGAGGCTGGCCAGGCCATCGCCGACCTCGACTTTCAAGCCGTTGTCGAAGTTGGTCAGCAGCTCGTCGAACTCGTGCAGCGCAAAATGCCTGTTGAAGACGTTCAGCACCGCCTTCTGCAGCAGTTTTTCGATCACCTTCTCTTCATCTCGATCGCCGACGGTCTCCAGTTCAATCTTGCCGCCCGTACTCTGCACCGTCGCGATCAAATCGGAGATGCGCGGCGCGACCTGCCGCTCTCTGAGCCTGATTGCTCGGCGTAAGGCCGAGGAGAGCATGTTCTCGTAGTTGGCCACGCTCACGCGCACGCTGACGCCGCTGCGCTGCGAAATGTCGGGCGACTTGCGAGCCAGATGCGTGACCTCGGCCACGATCTCGCGCATGTACGAGGGAACGATGGTCTCGTACTCCACGTCGGTGAAGACTCCGCGCTCCTGCTCCATGATGTCCATCTCGTGCTCGACCGTGCGCGGATAGTGCGTACGGATCTGCGAGCCGAAGCGGTCCTTGAGCGGGGTGATGATGCGGCCGCGGTTGGTGTAGTCCTCGGGATTTGCCGACGCGATCACGAACACATCGAGCGGAAGTCTGACTTTGTAGCCGCGGATCTGGACGTCCCGCTCTTCCATGATGTTCAGCAAGCCGACCTGGATGCGCTCGGCCAGGTCGGGCAGCTCGTTGATCACGAACACGCCGCGGTGGGTTCTGGGCAGCAGGCCGAAGTGGATAGTCAGCTCATCTGACAGGTAGCGACCCTCGGCGACTTTGATCGGGTCGACCTCGCCGATCAGGTCGGCGATCGTGATGTCTGGGGTGGCCAGTTTTTCGCCATAGCGCCGCTCGCGCGGCAGCCACTCGATCGGCGTATCGTCCTTTTGTTCGGCGAGGAGCGCCGTGCAGCGCCAGCAGATGGGCTTCAGCGGATCATCGTTGATCTCGCAGCCCGCAACGACCGGCAGCCACTCGTCCAACAGGCTCGGGAGCGTTCGTGCGAGGCGTGTCTTGGCTTGACCGCGCTCGCCCAGGAAGATGATGTCTTGCCCGCTCAGCAGCGCGTTTTCGACCTGCGGTACGACCGTCTCTTCGAAGCCGACAATTCCTTCGAAGAGCGGGTCGTCGGACTCCAGCTTGCGGATGAGGTTGTGGCGCAGCTCCTCTTTGACCGACCGCGACTGGTACCCGGCAGCGATCAGCTCGCCCAGTGATTTCGCCAGATTGGCCGGAGCGTCGGACGCGCCGCGCTGCGCCGATTTCGCCATGTGGTGTGACTCCTTGCTCGGTGCGCCCTGTGTGTGCCTCGTCGGGTCGGTACGGCCAGACTATCAGCCCAGCGTCCCGCGCGTGTCAATCAACCGACGCCCGCGCGCGCCCACTCTTCAGCTTCCGTGATGGGTGCCGATATTGAGATCGTGATGGATCACTCGTCCCGCGGGGTGGTGGACACCCGCGACCGCTGGTTTCTCTTTGGTTTGCTCGCCCACGCGCCCGCGGCGGCGCTGATCGGCATTCTGTTCTCGGGCGAGAGCCTGCTGCACATACTCGGCGAAGCCCTGAGCCTGGCGGTCGTGGCGGCGGTGGCGTACGCCCTCTTCAAGAACACGCGCGTCTTCCGCGTCGTCGGCGCGGTGCTGATCATGCTGTACTCGGGCGTGCTGATCCACCTCGGCAACGGCTGGGTGGAATGGCACTTCCACGTGTTCATCATGATGGCGGCGCTGATCCTCTACTACGACTGGCTGCCCATCGTCGTCGCCGCGGCCACCATCGCGCTCCATCACATCATCCTGGACGAGTTCCTGCCGCAGGTGGTCTTCAACCACGGCACCGAGCCATCGCGCGGCTTCGTCGTGCTGCACGCGTTCTTCGTGGTTATGCACACCGCCATATGCGTGTTCATGGCCGAGCGGCTCCGCCGCAGCGCCGCGGCCGTCGCGGACGCCCTGCAGCACATGATCGATCGCTCCGCCAGGGACATGGCCACCGGCCTCGAGGCACTGGCAGAAGGCGACCTCACGGTCAAGGCGCACGCCGAGCAGGTGAGCGTCCCTTCATTCGGCAACGATGAGATCGGCCGCATGGCCGCCCTGATCAACAAGCTGGGCGTGTCCTTCGAAGCGATGGTCGAGCACTACGAGCGCGCTCGCCACGGTCTCGGCGAGATGATCGAGCGCGTCGATGGAGCCACCGAGCAGCTGCTCGGCCAGGCGGCCCGCGTGCGCACCAGCACCCAGGCGATGAGCGACGATGCGGGTCAGGTTGGCCAGGCTATCGAGCATGTCTCGCGCAGCGCCTCCAGCACGAGCCACAACGCGACCCAGACCAACGAGTCGGTCGCGCAGTTGCGCCAGGCAATCGACGGCATCGCCTCTGGCGCGGCCGAGCAGGCGCGCCAGGTCCAGGCCGCGAGCACGACCGCTGCGCAGATGGCTTCGGGCGTCGAGCTGGTCGCGGCGAGCGTCCAACAGGTCACTGCCGAGGGTCAGCGCACCCGCCACGCCGCCGAGGTCGGCGCCGAGGCAGTCCGCGCCACGGTCGCCGGGATGGCTGACATCCAGACCGTGGTTGCGCAAGCCGCCGAAAAGGTCCGCGAATTGGGCAGCCTGGGCGAGCGCATCGGAGCGGTAGTCGAAACGATCGACGACATCGCCGCGCAGACGAACCTGCTGGCGCTGAACGCCGCCATCGAGGCGGCCCGAGCAGGTGAGCACGGTCGGGGATTCGCGGTTGTCGCGGATGAAGTCCGCAAGCTGGCCGAGCGGTCGAGCCGCGAGACGCGCCAGATCGCTGACCTGATTGGCCACGTGCAACAGGGCACCGCCGAAGCGGTGGCTGCCATGCAGCGCGGCTCTGATGAGGTGGCCGAAGGCTCACGCCGGGCGGACGAAGCTGGCGAGGCGCTGGGCGAGATCCTGCGCGCGGTCGACAACACCGTCCAGCAGGTGACTGAGATTGCCGCCTCAGCGCAGGAGATGGCGCGCGACGCTCGCAGCGTGACCGATGCCATGAACTCGATCAGCGCGGTGGTCGAAGAGAACACCGCCTCGACCGAGCAGATGGCTGCGCAGTCAGGCCAGGTCGCGGCCTCGATTCACGAGATCGCCGCGGCGGCTGGTGAACAGAGCGCCAGCACCAATCAGGTATCGGCCAGTGCCGAGGCGATGGGTGCGCGGGTGGTCGAGATGGGCAGCGAAGCCGATCACCTGGGGAGCACCGCCGAGGCGCTGCGGCAGATGGTTGGGCGCTTCAAGCGCGCCTCCGACGCTGTGCCTGCCGTCGTGGCTCCGCTGCGTAAGGCTGCTTAGGGATAGCAGGCGCGGACGGTCGTTTCGATCCCGCCGCGGACGTTCCATCTGGAGACCACGCTCATGCGGCGTGGCTCCAGTGTTTGGACCAGGTCGTCGAGCACGCGGTTGGTGACGTCCTCGTGGAAGGCGCCTTCCTGTCGGTAGCTCCACAGATACAGCTTCAGACTCTTGAGCTCGACGATCTTCTCACCCGGGGTGTAGACGATCGTGAACGTAGCAAAGTCAGGCTGCCCGGTCATCGGGCACACGCACGTGAACTCGGGGCACACGCACTCGACCTCGTATTCCCGCTGCGGGTGCGGATTCGGGATCGCGACCAGTTCGCGCGACGGCTCCGATGGCATTGTTTCGCCAACAGCTTACGCGGCACGAGAGATGCCAAAGGAACGGTGAGGTGTTCCGCTACCGCTTTCTCCGCGGCGTTGCTTTTGCGCTGTGCGCCTACGGCGTCCTCGGAATCGTCATCACCGTGGCGATGCTCGTGGTCGGCTCGAGCACGTTCACCCAGGTCGACTCATTCCAGGGCACACTGGAGCGCGAGCGCGCCTCGCTGGTCCGTTCGCTCCGCACGGTCTCGGCCACCGTCAAAGACACCGCTACCTCGACCAACGACTTCCAGACCAGCATCAGCGGTGCGCGAACCTCAGCCGATACCGCCTCGAAGCTCGCCAATGACACGGCGGGCACCTTCCGCGACCTCGCAGCCAGCCTGAATATCCAGATCTTCGGTCTTCAGCCACTGGCGGGCATCGCGCCCCAGTTCGATCGCTCGGCCGATCAACTCCAGCAACTGGCGATTTCGCTCGGCACCACCCGCGAAGCGCTGTCCATCAACCGCAACGACATCCAACGTGTCGGTACCGACCTGACCGCGCTCAACGCCGAGCTTGACAGCGTTGCCGCGTCCCTCGATAGGCCAGGCCTGCTGAGCCTCGGCACCCAGACCCTGTGGCCGTTCCAGCTGGCGTTCTACGGCGTGTGCATGCTGGTGCTCTTGCAGTCGGCGTTCAGCATGGTCGCCGGCGTCGCGCTCTATCGGCTCCAGCGCGCGATGGGCGCCGAGCCGCTCTTTCCGTTCCTGGCGCAGCGCGCACTGCCCGCGCCAAAAGAGGTCAGAATGGCCACCACCAGGGTCGGGAACGGCGACGTTCGAGATCGCGCTCCATCGTCGTGACCAGCTCGACAATATTGGCCAGGTGCTCCCGCCGCTCTTCGGCGGGCAAGTCGAGCGGCACCTCACCCAGCGGCTGATGGCCCAGTGCGTGCCGCGCTACCCGGTCGGCTGCGTCGCTCGCCGCGAGGCCGCCGTACCACTCGCCCTCGGGATAGAAGGCGACGTTCGGTCCGTAGTCGCACTGGCCAAAGCACGCGTAGCCGAGCAACAGCGTTGATGGCTCACCCCGCAGGAGCTCACGCAGCCGCTTGCGCAGCGGCAATGCGCCGCGTTCGCGGCAGTTCGGGCCGCGACACACCACAACGTAGCTGCGTGCGCCGTCCATTCACCGACATTGTGCCTCTGGCAGGTGCCAGGTGAGGCGCCGTTGTAATCCTTCTCATGACAGAACGTGGTCGGTAATATCCCCGGGCAATGCAGGGTGGCGAGTTGCATCTCCGCGAATATCGGCTGACACGATCGCGGCGATGGCGGTTGCCACTGGTGACCGGGCTGGTCATCCTGGTGATTGGCGTCGCCGCGCTCGAGCCGCTTGCGCCCACGGTATTCGCGCCCAGTCCGCTAGTGGCGCTCGCGCCTGCGCCTGCCGCGGTCGCCGTCCCCGAAGCCCCAGCCGTCGTCCAGGTCCTGGTGGCGCCCGCGGCGCCAGCCAAGGCGGCGCCGCTCGCGCTGCCCACGGTCGCGCCCATTCCGACGGTGGCGTCCACGCTGAGCCCGAGCGCCCTGGACTTTCTGGCGAAGGTTCGTGGCGATCTGACCGCTCGTTGGCTCAAGAATCACGCCGAGACGGCGCTGCGCTCGGGGCCGAACGATCAGGCGCAGACCTTCACGATGCTGCCGCAGTGGAGCACGCTGCGGGTCCTTGAATCGCAATCTGACTGGCTGTTCGTGCAGTACGGCGGCGACGGTGCTACCCGACAACCTGGCCCTGGCTGGGTCAAGGCGGCCGATGTGGGCGCGATCGGTGCGCCCAGCGTCTGGCTCAGCAGCACCCGCACCACCGCGCTGTGGGGCAGCTTCGACGCCGCCGCGAGCCGCGCGCTCGATGTGCCCGGCTCCGCGCTGATGGAAGTCATAGGGCCCGAGTTCGTCAATGGCAATCGGGTACACGTGCGACTGCCCGGCGATGGTCGGCAGGTACCGCCCGCCCAGGGGTGGGTCGATGGCGATGTGCTGGCGCGCACGCGCACGCCCGGGTTCAGTCAGCTGCCCCGCGCGTACCCCGCTATCCTGGCCGCGGATGTGCGGCTGAGGGTGCCGTATCGCACGCAGCTCGATGGCTCCAACTACGAAGGCGCGAACTGCGGCCCGACCACGCTGGGCATGGCCTTAGAGGCCTTCGGGTTGAACATCACGCCAACGGATCTGCGTAGCGAAGTGCTCGCGTCGGAAGACTTCCCCACCGACGACGACGATGCCGGCTCGTTCATCTGGGCGCTCGAGCGTGTGGCGCAGAGTCGCGGACTGCGGACGTTCGGCCTGTACGAGACTGACGGGGACTATCACCGCTGGAGCATTG
>WNGA01004376.1_pt1 | contig 20797 bp, 23 predicted proteins | sample 5400061 | NCBI WGS metagenome assembly WNGA01 (sample SAMN13153366, study PRJNA577476) | soil metagenome | isolation source: 100 cm soil or saprolite under grassland replicate 2 | place: USA:California | collected 2016-06-15
AGGAGTCTCAGCTGCGGATCATCGCCCCGGCGGTCGGAGGCGGCTTCGGCGCCAAGATCGAGGTCTCTCCCGAACACATCCTCGTGGGAGCGCTGGCCCTGCACTTGGGCCGGCCGGTGAGGTGGATGGAGACCCGCTCGGAGAGCATGACCGCGATGGTCCACGGGCGGGCCCAGATCCAGCACGTGGAGATCGGCGCCAAGAAGGACGGCACGATCACCGGGGTGAAGGTCCGCTTGATCGGCGACGGGGGCGCCTACCCGGGCCAGGGTGCCTATCTCCCAGGCCTCACCCAGCTGATGCTTTCGGGCGTCTACCGCATCCCCGCGGTCGCGGCAAGCCTGGCATTCGTTGCCACGAACGCCACGCCGGTCAATGCGTACCGGGGGGCGGGACGGCCGGAGGCCGCGGCGCTGATCGAGCGGGCGGTCGACCTCCTGGCCGGCGAGCTCGGGATGGATCCGGTGGAGGTTCGCCGGAAGAACCTCATCCCGAAGGACGCGTTCCCCTACACGACGGCGACCGGGGCCCACTACGACGTGGGCGACTACGAACGTGCCCTGGACGAGGCCCTCCGGCTCGCCGACTACGAAGGGCTTCGTCGGGAGCAGGGCGAGCGACGCCGGCGGGGCGACCTGCATCAGCTGGGGATCGGGATCTCGTGCTACGTGGAGATCACCGCCCTCGCGCTGGGAAATGAGTTCGGGGCGGTGGAGGTGCACCCCGATGGACGGCTCACCGTCCTGACGGGAACCTCGCCCCACGGGCAGGGGCACGCCACCGCGTTCGCGCAGATCGTCGCCGAGATGCTGAAGGTGCCGTTCGACGCGGTGACCGTGGTCCATTCGGACACCGCCCTGGTGCCACGGGGCGAGGGGACGATGGGGTCGCGATCCGCCCAGGTCGGGGGGAGCGCGGTGCTTCGAGCGACCGAAGGGGTCCTGGAGAGGGCCCGCCGGCTGGCGGCGCACCTTCTCGAGGCCGGCGTGGACGATGTGGTGCTGTTCGACGATGGCAGGATCGGGATCGCCGGCGCGCCGGACCGGGCGCTGTCGTGGTCCGAACTGGCCGAAGCGGCGAGCGACCCCTCTCGGGTGCCCGAGGGCATGGAGCCGGGACTGGCGGCCAAGGGCGACTTCTCGCAGTCGGCGGACGGCACGTTTCCGTTCGGGGCGCATGTCGCGGTGGTTGAGGTGGACACGCAGACCGGCCGGACGCGGTTGATCCGGCACGTCGCGGTGGATGATTGCGGCCGCATCCTCAACCCATTGCTGGTCGAAGGACAGGTCCATGGGGGGCTCGCGCAGGGGATCGCCCAGGCCTTGTACGAGGAGGTCCTGTACGACGAGGACGGGAATCCCCTGACGAGCAGCCTGATGAACTACGAGATCCCCAGCGCGGCCGAGTTTCCGTTGTTCGAGACCGCCCACACCGAGACGCCCACGCCGCTCAACCCGCTCGGCGCGAAGGGCATCGGCGAGTCGGCCACCATCGGCTCGACCCCGGCCGTCCAGAACGCCGTGATCGATGCCGTCTCCCACCTCGGGGTTCGCCACATCGACATGCCGTTGACCCCCGAAAGAGTGTGGCGCGCCATCCGCGAAGCCGCAGGCTGACCCGGCCGTTGCGGGCGCCGCTTTCCAGGGCGCAAGCTAGCCACGATGGAGCTCGACGTGATCGTGACGCCCGGTTTGGGTGACAACAGCTACCTCGTCGCTTCGGGGGACGAGGCTGCGGTCGTCGATCCGCAGCGCGACGCCAGCAGGTTCCTGGCCGCGGCCGAAGCCCGCGGGGTTACCATCCGCTACGTCCTGGAGACGCACGTCCACAACGACTACCTCTCCGGTGCGTTGGAGATCCGGGCGGCCACCGGAGCCGTGATCGCCGCGCCGGCGAAGGGGCGGTACGAGTTCCCCATCGAGCCGATGGCCGAAGGCGACGAGCTCAAGGTCGGCGACCTGAGATTCAGATCCATGGAGACTCCGGGCCATACGCCGGAGCATCTTTCGTATCTGGTGTTCGAAGGAGGGTCGGACGCGCCCACCGCCGTCTTCACAGGCGGCAGCATGATGGTGGGGAGCGCCGGGCGAACCGACCTGCTCGGGGAAGACCTCACCGACGAGCTGACCCGCCACCAGTACCGAACCCTTCGGCGCCTGGCTTCCCTGCCGGATAACGTCCAGGTCCTTCCGACGCACGGAGCGGGGAGCTTCTGCGGTTCGGGCCCGGCGGAGAAGGACCGCACGTCGACGCTCGGGAGCGAGCGGAAGCGCAACCGCGCCCTGCGGGCGCCGGACGAGGACGCCTTCGTCCGCCAGCAGCTGTCGGGTCTGATGGCCTATCCCACCTATTACGCCTCCATGGCGCCGATCAATCGTGCGGGGCCGAGGCTCCTGGCCGGGGTGCCCGGTCCCGGCCCCTTGAAGCCCGAGGAGGTGACGGCCCGCCAGCGCGCCGGGATGTGGGTGATCGACGGCCGGTGGCGGGTCCCGTTCGCCCGGGCCCACATCCCGGGCTCGCTCAACGTGGAGCTCGACGACACGTTCGGCAGTTATGTGGGATGGGTCGTTCCGTTCGGCGAGCCGCTCGCGCTGGTCCTCCCGGAGCCGGAGAAGGAGTCGTTGCATGAGGCCGTGCTGCAGCTCTCCCGGATCGGGTACGAGCCCATCGACGGTTACCTGGAGGGCGGCATCGACGCGTGGCGAGCGGCCGGGCTCCCCGTGGATTCGTATCGCACGGCCGGGCTGGAAGAGTTGTGCCGGGCTTACCGGGCCGGCAAGGTCCCGCACCTGCTCGACGTTCGCCAGCAGGTCGAATGGGACGCCGGACGCATCCCGGGAAGCACCCACACATTCGTGGGCGACTTCCCAGCCAGGATCGACGACGTCCCGAAGGACGCGGAGGTGTGGGTGATCTGTGCCAGCGGGCACCGCGCGGCGCTCGCCGCGAGCCTGCTCGATCGGGAGGACATCCCGGTGCGCCTCGTCGAGGGCACCGGGGTCACGGACTTCCTCGAGCACTGCGCGCCGGCCCGATGACCGATCAGTATCGGATTTCGGGCGAGTTCAGGGCCGATGAGCTGTACTCGGAGAGTGGCCTATGAGAAGGGCTTCGAACCTGGGATTGGTTCTCGTAGCGGCTGCTGCCGCGTCGGCCGCATGGGAGGCAGGCCTCCTTGTTTGGCCCCTGGACTCTTCAGTGAATTGTCTGTTGGTGGACTGCGAGCCCTACATTTCGATGATGCTCGTGCCCGTCTTGGTGATTCCGTTTGTCGTTGGCCTCCGCGTGGGACTCATCCAGCCTCTTAGGATGAGCCACTCAATCGCATTGGGGAGTTGTACTTCGGGCGTCGCCGGCCTAACGGCGGCCCTTATTGGCTTCTTTCAGATTCCGTCGAGCGATCCAGACAGGACGTTCACCGTCGGAGGACTCGTCGTCGCGCTGGTCATTTTCGGCACGGCTCTTGCTTCTGCGCTCGCATGGCTCGGAAGCCACCTATCTCACAACCTTCGACACCGGAGGGCAGCGTCTTCAAGCTTTGAAACCTAGGCGCGATTCTTCTTGAGAAACACCACCTCGGAGCAGATCGGCTGGTAGCCGGCGGCCAGGAACGCCCTGACCGACGCGGTGTTCCCCGGAGAGACCTGCGCGAACAACGTCTCGTCCCCTGGAACCAGACTCCGGGCGGCGCGGATCAGCGTTCGGCCCAGCCCCCGGCCTGGATGCTCGGGACGGATCTCCAGGCCGAACTCCCACCGTTCGGCCAGGCCTCGGCCCACCACCATGAGGGCGCGATCCTCGGTATCCGAGTAGCACCGCAGGTCGGTCCGGTACTTCCGCGATCGGGCAAGCCTGGGATGTTCGATCAGATCGTCGCGCACGATCAGCTTGGGGAGGTCTTCCTCGTTCTCCGGAGGCGGCGCCACCATCACGAGGTCGAGTGCCCCGGCTCGTGTGGTCAGCCGACCAGCCAGCCAGGCCAGGAACTCGGCGCTCATCGGCGCGCCGTAGTCCCGGGGATCCAAACGAGCAAGCGCCTCGTCGCGTTCGAGGCCCGCTGCGATCACGTTGTGGGCCGAGAAGGCGATCACCGCGTCGGATCGCCCGGGGCGGGGAGGGCACCACCACCTCGACGCTTCCATCGGCGGGAGGAAACACGCCCTGCGCGGCCTCTGTCAGCAGCTGCGCTAGCCGGTGCTGCCCCCTCATCGCGGCCACTCTAACGAGCTGCGCCTGCGGTAGCCTAGGGCCGCGTGGCTTCCCTCACCGATCCCGATTCGCTGCTCGCCGACCGCCGATCAGGCCCCGGAGAGACGGCGCCGCCGGCCGTCCGGCTGTCCGGCGTCACCAGAGTGTTCGGCGTAGCTCCGGCGCTCATCCGCGCCGACCTCCTGGTCGAACGCGGCGAAGTCCTGTTGGTTCGCGGCCCCAACGGGGCCGGCAAGTCGACCCTGCTCCGAGTCGTCGCCACCGCGCTCTCGCCGACGTACGGGTCCGGCTCGGTGTTGGGGTTCGATCTCCTGACCGGCCGCGAGCAGATCAGGCGACGCGTCGAACTGCTGACGCATCGCACGCGCCTGTACGAGGACCTGACCGCCAGGGAGAACCTCCGGTTCGCCTCTGCGCTGTTCGGCCTCGACGCGGACCGGATCGATCCCGTGCTGCGGGATGTGGGCCTGTCCGACGCCGCCGGCGAACGTGTCCGTGGGTACTCCCAGGGGATGCGTCAGCGCGTGGCGGTGGCTCGGGCGCTCCTTCGATCCCCCGAGCTCCTCCTGCTGGACGAGCCGTACGCGGGACTGGACGAGGAAGGGAAGGACGTCGTCGACCGCGTCATCATCGCCGCCCATGCCGAGGGCCGCACCGTCGTGCTGGCCACGCATGATCCCTCCAGGGGGACGGCGGCCAACCGCACGGTGTTCATGGATGGCGGCCGGTTGCTGCCCGAGCTTCGTGCGGCGGGCGTGCGATGACCTTCCTCGGGCAAACCCTCACCGTCGCTGGGAAGGACCTTCGCGTCGAGGTGCGCGGGCGGTACGCCCTGGCCGCGGTCCTGCCGTTCACGGTCACGCTCCTGATCGCGTTCGGGCTCTCGCTCGGGCCCGGTCGCACCTTGCTCCAGCAGGCGGCGCCCGGCCTGCTGTGGCTGGCCGTCCTATTCGCCTCGATCCTGGCGTTTCGTCAGGCCTATCAGGCCGAGGGCGAGGACGGTGCGATGGAGGGACTGTTGCTGGCGCCTATCGACAAGGGAGCCGTCTTCCTCGGCAAGGCGGCGGCCGTGACGCTCGAGCTGCTCGTGATGGAAGCCGTGGTGGTCCCCATCGTCACCGCCATGTTCGACCTCTCGCTGGGTGACGCCCCGCTCGTGCTGGCCGGCGCCTTCGTCCTCGGCACGATCGGGCTGGCCGCCGTGGGGAGCCTGTTCGGCGTCCTGGCGGAATCGCCCAGGGCGCGAGAAGCGGTGTTCCCGCTGCTGGTCCTTCCGCTGGCCACGCCCGTCCTGGTGGCCGGGGTCAAGGCCACCGAGCTGGCCGCGACCGGCCGAGGCGGAGAGGCCGGGTCGTGGCTGAGCCTGTTGGTGGCGTTCGATCTGGTGTTCCTGGGGGTCGGCATGCTCCTGTTCGGCCATCTCCTGGAGGACTGATGCAAGGGGGCCGCGGATGAGCTCGGCCGAACGCATGATGGCGGCGCTGACCGCCCGGCGAGGGGAGCGAATCCTCGCGGTGCTGGCGGTGGCGTCCCTCACGGCGAGCGCGATCCTCTCGCTGGTGGTCTCGCCGCCCGACGCAGAGCAGGGGAACCTGATCCGGTTGATGTACGTGCACGTGCCCGCGGCGTGGGTTGCCTATCTCGCGTTCGCCGTCGTCTTCGTGTCGAGCATCGCCTACCTGGTGACGAGGAAGACGCGGTGGGATCGGCTGGCGGCCGCCTCGGCTGAGATCGGCGTGCTGTTCACGGCCCTGACCATCGTCCTGGGTTCGATCTGGGCCAAGCCGGTGTGGGGGACGTGGTGGACGTGGGACCCGCGCCTCACCACGACCGCCATCCTGCTGTTGATCTACGTGGGTTATCTCACTCTTCGCCGGCTCCCCGACAGCCCGGCTCGAAAGGCCCGATGGGCGGCCGTGGTGGGGATCGTCGGGTTCGTCGACGTTCCGATCGTCCACTTGTCCGTTCGGTGGTGGCGTTCCCTGCACCAGGCGCCGGCGAGGCTGATCGGTATCCCGGAGGTCTCGCCGATGATGGGTGCGGCCCTGGGCATCGGCTTCCTGGCGTTCACCATCGTGTACGTCTATCTCATGGCTGTTCGTCTGCGCCTGGGGCGGCTGGAAGAGCGAGCGGTGGCCGAAGCGCTCTCCCCGCGGGTGGGTCAGCCCGTCGAAGTCCTGATGGAGGAGCCGGCTCGTGGGTGACCTCGATGGGTGACGTCGTCGTCGGCGCCGCGAGCTACGCGGGCTACGTCGTCGCCGGGTACGTCATCGCGGTCGTCGGGCTCGGAGGCTACTTCAGCTCCTTGCTGTACCGGGCCCGGCGGGCCAGAGCCAGGGCCCGGGCCATCGCCGCCCACCGGACTGGGTGACGGCCACATGAAACGGGGCCGCGTCCTCTTCATCCTCGCGGTGGTGGCGGCCAGCCTCGTGTGGGTGGCGGCCAAGGGACTCTCTGGCAGCCTCATCTATTACCAGACCCCGACCGAGCTGCTCCGACAGGGATCGACCGCCGTCGGCGCGCGGCTTCGGCTCGGCGGGCTGGTCGCGCCCGGGTCCGTGCAGCGCTCGGGATCGACCGTCCGCTTCATCCTGACCGACGGGACGACCCGGATGACGGTGGTCGACACGGCCGGCGTGCCGTCGCTGTTCCGCGACGGCAAGGGCGTGGTGCTGGAAGGGACGTACGGGACCGACGGGGCCTTTCACGCCGACACCGTCCTGGTGAAGCACTCCGACTGCTATCGCCCTCCGAGCGGCGGGGCGACCCCCACTTCGTATGACCCTCAGGAGAAGTGCGGCTGATGGACCGGCTGGGAACGTTCGCGCTCTTCCTCGGATTGGTCCTGGCCGTGTACGGGGCCGTGGCGTCGGTGATGGGAGCGCGCAAGGGCCGTCCAGTGCTGGTCGAGAGCGCCCGCACCACCGCCTACTCGTTGCTGGGTGTGGTCGCTGCCGCCAACGGGGCCATGCTCGCGGCGATCCTGGCCAACGACTTCTCGATCACGTACGTGGCCGAGAACTCGAGCAGGGCCACGCCCACCTTCTTCAAGGTCCTGTCGCTGTGGTCTGCCGACGAGGGCTCGCTCCTCCTGTGGAATCTCATCCTGGCGGGGTTCGTCGCCGCCGTGGCTTTCCGCTTCCGCCGGCGGCGTCCCGAGACGCTGCCCTGGGCGATGGCGGTCATGTACGGGGTCTCGGCGTTCTACCTGTTGCTCGTCCTCGGACCGACTTCACCCTTCGAGCGGCTCTCGGTGACGCTCGCCGACGGGCGAGGCCCGCTCCCTCTCCTGCAGAACCACCCGCTCATGGCCGCGCACCCTCCCTTCCTGTACCTGGGCTTCATCGGGTTCACGGTCCCGTTCGCCTTCGCCATGGCCGCGCTCATCACGGGGCGGGTGTCCGATGCATGGATCCGGATCACGAGGCGATGGACGCTGGCCGCGTGGATCTTCCTCACCGTCGGGCTCGTGCTCGGCGCGCTGTGGTCGTACGGGGTGCTCGGGTGGGGAGGTTACTGGGCGTGGGACCCGGTGGAGAACGTCGCGCTGCTGCCCTGGCTGCTGGCCACCGCCTTCCTGCACTCGGTGATGATCCAGGAACGCCGAGGCATGCTGAAGGTCTGGAACCTCTCCCTGATCGTGGGGACGTTCGCGCTCACCACCTTCGGCACGTTCCTGACCCGGGGCAGCATCTTGTCCTCGGTCCACGCGTTTGCGCAGTCGTTGGTCGGGCCGATGTATCTGGGCTTCTTGGTCGTGGTCCTGGTGGCAGGGTTCGGCCTGATCGCCATGCAGTCCTGGCCGCTTCGGTCAGAAGGGCGCTTCGATTCCCCCCTGTCCCGTGAAGCCGCCTTCCTCGGCAACAACCTGGTCCTGCTGGCCGTGACCTTCGTCGTCCTGCTGGGCACGATCTTCCCGCTGCTCGTGGAGGCACTCACCAATCGGCAATCCACCGTCGGCGGGCCGTACTTCGTCCAGACCACCGTGCCGTTGTTCTTGCTGCTCCTGTTCCTGATGGGGGTGGGGCCGTTGCTGCCCTGGCGCAGGGCATCGGCCGAACAGGCCCGGACCAAAGTGACCGGCCCGGCCGCGGTCGGGGCGGCCACGGCCGCCGCGCTCGCCGGGGCGGGGGTGCGCAACCTGGGAGCCGTCGGCGCCTTCGCCCTCGCGTCGTTCGTGCTCACGGCCAACGCTTCGGAGCTGTGGCGCGGGGTCCGGGCGTTCGCTCGTGCCACGGGACGAGCGATCCTGCCCGCTGCGCCCCAGGCGGTGGCCCGGAACCGCCGGCTGTACGGGGGGTTGACCGTTCACATGGGCCTGGCCATCGCCGCCATCGCCATCACCGCCTCCAGCTCCTTCGCCCGGCAGACGGAGGTGAACCTGGCCGGGGGCCAGCAGGCGTCCTTTGCAGGGTACGTCCTGCGCTACGAGGGACAGCGCGTCCTGCGTCAGCCCCAGCGCCAAGTGTTGGTGGCCGAGGTCAGCGTGTCTCGGGACGGACGTTCCCTGGGACGGCTCACCCCGTCGCTCAATCTCTATCCGGCGGCGAGCGAGCCCATCGGCTCGCCGTCGATCCGCTTCGGGGTCCTCAAGGACCTGTACGCGTCGGTCATCGGATTCGAGGGCGACGGCGGCCAGCACGCCACGTTTCGGTTCTTCCTCAACCCGGGCGTGACGTGGCTGTGGGTGGGGGGTGCGGTCATGGCGCTGGGCGGCCTGATGGCCGCATGGCCGGCGAAGCGGCGTGTGGTGGTCCTGCCGCCTCCCATCCGCGAGCAAGCCCTCGCGGAGGTCAGGTAGATGCGACGCCATCCCTCCACGCTCGAACCGGCCCGTCCTCGCCGCCACCGGAACCGCTGGGTGCTGGTGGGAGGGGTGCTGGGTGGGGTCGCGCTCCTGACCATGCTGCTCGCCTTCGGGCTCTCGCGAGATCCCACCGTGATCAAGTCGCCCTTGGTGGGCCGGCCCGCCCCTGACTTCTCGCTCAACACGCTGAACGGCTCGGGCACCGTGCAGCTCTCCCGCTTCCGCGGACAGGTCGTGGTGATCAACTTCTGGGCCTCCTGGTGCACGGAGTGCCGAGTGGAGCATCCTGCGCTCATGGCGACATGGGACCGGTATCGCGATCAGGGTGTGGTGCTCCTGGGGATCGCGTTCGGAGACCGTACGGCAGACTCGAAGGCCTACCTCGCGGAGCTGGGAGGCGACTGGCCGCAGCTGGCCGATCCGGGCGAGCGAACCGCCCTCGCCTACGGCGTGTACGGCGTGCCGGAGACGTTCGTCATCGGCCCCGACGGGCGCGTGGCCTACAAGCGCGTGGGCGGCGTCGTCTACGGGGACCTGACCGACCAGATCGAACGGCTGTTGGCGGGGCGACAGGCGTGAGCTCGGGCCGGAAGCTTCCGTGGAGGGCCTCGGCTCTCGCCGGAGTCTTGCTGGTGGCGGCGGGCGCCCTCGCCGTGGTGGCGCTGCGCGGACCGTCGGCGCTCTCCACTATGACCGATCGGGTCCGGGCCGTGGCCTCCGGGCTGCGGTGCCCCGTTTGCCAGAACCTCTCCGTTGCGGATTCGCCCTCGCGATTGGCGCAACAGATGCGGGCCACCATCGCTGAGGAGCTCGGGGCGGGGCGAACTGCCGAACAGATCAGGTCCGAGTTCGCGGCCTCGTACGGCGAGTGGGTCCTGCTCGCCCCTCCCAAGCGCGGGATCGGCCTGATCGCGTGGTTGGCGCCCCTGTTCCTCGTGGTGGGCGCTCTGGGGACGGGCCTCATCGCGGTCCGGCGGTGGACTGCGGGCCGTGCGATCGGCTCCGAACGCGGCACGGTCGATGCCGAACGGGCCTCGTCGCTCACGACGGCCGATCGCCGCCTCCTGGAACGGTCGCTTCAGGCCTCCCTGGAGGACTCCGAATGACCTGGGTGGTGCTCTTGGCATCGGCGGTCCTGGCGGGGGTCGCGGCCGCCGGCGTGCTTCGTCCGTTCGGCGCGGCCAACAGGGCCGTGGCGCTGGAGCGGCTGGCCGACCCCCTCGACGACGAGCGGCGGGGTCTGTTCCGGACGCTTCGTGACCTCGACGAGGAGCGCGCCACCGGCCAGCTCACCGACGAGGCCTACCGCGGCCTGCGGGCCGAGACGGAGGCCAGGACGGTGGCGGTGCTTCGTGCGTTGGAAGCCAGGGACGAGGCCGGCGAGCTGACCGCCGACCTGCGTTCCCTGCGATCGCCGGGGAGGGGGAACGGGGACGGCTCGGCGGAGCGGCAGGGAGCCGATCGCCGCCGCGTGCTGCTCGGCGTGCTGGTGGGGACCCTCATCGTGGCCGCCGTGGTCCCCGTCCTTGCGCGGGCGGTCGGGAACCGCGCCGCGGGCCAGCCGATCACCGGCGACGCCGCCCGCGGGGGGCCGCTCTCGTTCTTCGAACAGCGCGTGGCCGAGCATCCGAACGACGTCGCGGCCCGGCTCGATCTCGCCCAGCGATACCTCGAGGCTGGGGACGCCAAGTCCGCGGTGGCTCAGTATCTGGCGGTCCTCGAGCTCGCCCCGCGCAACGCCGAAGCCCAGGCCAACCTCGGCTTCGTCCTGTTTCAGGCGGGCCGTGCGGAGGATGGCCTTCGCATTGTGGAGCAAGCCCTCGCCGCCGATCCCAACAATCCGGAAGCGCTGTACTTCAAGGGGGTCATCCTGCTGCGCGGCCTGCATCGGCCGGCCGACGCGACCGTGGCCTTCCGGGCCTACCTCGATGCCGCGCCCTTCGGCTCGCATCGAGCCGAGGTGGAGACCCTCCTGAGGGAAGATGGGGGCTGAGTCCTCGGCTGAACTGACTACAAGATCTCCCGACACAGGTTCTGAAGGATGGGGATTGACCGCCCCGGGAGGCAGGGAGTCAAGTCGAGCCGGGGTATCCGGGGGGAGGGCTCGTGCCGCTGGCTGCCGCTCTGCGCTCCGGCGGGACAAGAATGGCCAGGTGGGCTCCCGGAGTTCGTCTTTGCCAGCGGCCAGTGCCCAGGGAGGACATAGAAATCATCACAACGATCCCACTCTGTCCTCCGTACTAGAGCAGGGGGAAGGGTCCTGGATGCACGATTTGGATTTCGAGAAGTTCGTGCCAATGCTCAAAGATCTGCGGGAGCTCTTCTTGAAGTACGACAAGCTCTTCAACGCGGACGTCTTGTCTCGTCTGGTCGACATGGCTCACCTTGGATCGTCAGACTTCGTGAAGGAGCTTCAATCTGGCGCCATCTGGGGAAGCGCGGGATCGATCGCGGACACGGTGCTGCTATACAGCGCGATCGGTTCCCTTGACGAACGTCGAGGAGACGATAAGGAGCTTCTGCAACTGCTGGTGTGTCTGGGCGATGAGATGGAGGCCCAGGGCATCGCCACGGAGCGCATCCGGACCATAACGGAAGGGTTCCGCAGAACCATACAGAAGGAGGATACAAAGGACGTTCCGCCCGGCACCTCGTCAGCCAAAGCTTGAGCGGCTCGGCCATCTGACGCATGTAAAGCCAGGGGGAAGGAATAGGAGCGCAGCTCCCTCCTTCTCGAGCTCGGCGATCCGCTGGCGCTCGGCGCTGATGGTGCCCGGACGGGTGCTGGCGTCGATCTCTGCCTGACGGATCCAGTGCCGGAGGGTCTCAGGGCCGATGTCGAGCTGCTAGGCGATGCGCGAGACGACGCCGTGGCGCTCCCCTTGTTGCTCGATCGTGCTCAACACGACCTGGACTGCCCGCTGCTTCGCCTCAGGCTGGTAGCGCCACGATGAGGGGCGCTTGGTTCCCATGGTCCTTCCTCCATTTCCAAGGTGGGAAGTCTCCATGAAACCCAGGGCGCTTCAGCTTCACCGGGTCCTTGTGCCATCGCGAGCCCTGCATTCGGCGCCTACGAGCAAACCGCAGACCAGGCTCGGCCGTACTCCCAGCGTGAGACGTTCCCGGGAGGAGCCCACAGGGCTCCAGGGAGGAGGAGGGATGGAGCTGCCGAGGATCTCCCTGAGGAGGGTGGTGGGAATCGCATCCGTGTTGCTGGCCGTGGGCCTGGCTTTGACCCTCCTACCGGCGAGACAGGCTTCTGCCGCCCACGACGACTGCACGCTGTCGGTCTCGGGACCTTTCCTCTACGCAGGCCTGGTGTTCCCAGTCATCGAGGTCAGGTGCGATTCGGTCAAACAGAGCATTCGCATCGATGCGGCGCTGGACATGGACGGATCCCAGGTGGCAACGGCCAGCCGCACCTGTCGCAAGGCCAGCAGCTGCGTGACCGGGCTGGCCAGAGATGGCATCTTTGCCCAGGACGTCCCGGGCGACCAGCGGTGGTGCGGCCGGGGGTCAGCTTCGATTCACACGAAAGGGCCGACACACTTCCTTCCCGAAGCAAGCTCGTGCGAATCGGAGAGTTTCTGACCAGCTGAGGGCCGCGGCGGCCGGTTTCCCAAGGGCGCGCAGTCCAGTCTGGTCCGGAGCCGCGCCAGGCCGCGGTACCTGCTGGCCGATCCCTTACGACGAGTCAGACTCGATGCAGGTGATGGTGCGGGTGATGCCCTCTACGGCATGAATCTCGGCTGTCACGAGCCTACCCAGATCGTCCAGCGTCGTAGCCTCCACACGTGCGATGACGTCATAGGGGCCGGTGACGCCCTCGGAGGAGAGGACACCCTGGATTCCTCCCACCTCTCGAGCGACCTGCGGTCCCATGCCGACGCGGGTCTGGATGAAGACGTAGGCTCGAACCACTGGAACCTCCCCGCGCTCGCCATACTCCTGGCGGTCCCCCCGGCGGCTGGGCGGGGGAGGGATGTGCCGATCCCTCCACCCAGGGGGATGTCAGCCCTAGATAGTCACGAGCCGTGCAAACTCAGCGGCTTCATCATCTCGCCCGAACCTCAGGACCCAGTCGGCGTCCGAAAATCTAAGACTCACGTAGCCATCCCCAAGTCCCCCTCTGATCTCGACGTGAACCGCTCCGGGTTTCTTGGAGGCTCCAAGCCTGAGAGGATGGATCCATGTCACGACAGCGGGGGGTTCCCCACCGGAGGTCCGTGAACGGGCGATGCGGATGCTGATCGACTGCCGCGATGATTCCCCGCAGTTGTCGGCGGACCCACTCGATCGCGGCCTCACGGCAGGATTCATAGAAGGAACTGGCCGTGATGATGAGGATGCGTTGCTACATCCCCGCGTCAGTTCACCCTAGGCTTGTGACGGCGCGGTATCCAGCGAGATGTCGAGCGCCTCGGTGAAGGATTCGCCCGACCGGAAGGTTCGCCACTCTCCGTCTTGACGGAGCTGGGCGCCGCCGGACCCCATCACGCGCCACTCCCGGCCGTCGCCGACCACGGCCGTGTATTCGTCGATGGCCAGGAGTCCCCTGTCGGGCGGCACGGCGGCGATGAACATGGCCTGCAGCCCCGGCACGTACTTGTCCAGGGCGTCCCAGTGGGGGCCGAACTGGAGGTTCGGGAACATGCGAAGCCCCGGTTTCCATAGATCCTGATCGCCGCGGGCGTGAGCGGCGCTGTCCACGGCGAGCTCTCCGAGGCAGGCGACCCCCGCGCTGCACCCCGTGTAGGCCATCCCCCGTCGCACCGCGGCCAGGAGCTCCTCCCAGAAGAGCGATCCCTGGAGCACGCCGGCGAGGTAGGCGGGATTGCCGCCGGAGAAGTACGCCATCGACGCGGTGGCGAGCTTCGCCGAAAGTTCCGGCCGTTCCGCGTCCGCTCCGGTCTTGAGCGGGACGACCTCGGCGGGAACCCCCAGCTGGGTGTAGTGCAGGAGCCCCATCTCCGCCCACCGGTCGAATACGGCGTCGCCTTCGGGCGCGCTGGCCGCCGGGAGGATCAGCACGGTGCCGTAGCCGGTGGCTCGACCCAGCAGCCACCGGTCGACCTCTTCCGTCCACGGCTCGAACTCGCCCGAGCCGAGGAGGGCGATCGAGAGTCCGTTCGCCGGCGTGCCGCTCATTCCTTGATGGAGGCCAGACGGAAGAACTCGGCCTTGTTGCCTTCACGGAAAACGTCCTCGCCGAACGCGTTCATCATGCCCTCGACCTGGCTCACGTGGGCCGCGATGGCCCGGATCTTCAGATCCAGCACGTCGGGCGGCAGACGGAAGTCGATGGCCAGCTCGTGGCGAGGCGTGACGGGCGGCGTCCCCGGCTCCATGAACACGTTGAACTGGTTGAAGCGGGGAACGAACTCCTCGGCCCACTCCGGAGTCATGGTGGCGTAGTAGAGGGAGGCGCCGGTGGGGGCGGCGCGTTCGAAGGCCTCGGTGGTCCAGGCACACACGGCCTTGTGATCGTCGTGACCCGTCATCCCGTCCGGGCCGAACGTGAACACCGACCGCGGGGATGCCTCCTCCATGATCGACCGCACCCGCCCGACCCCCTCGTCGGACAGCACGTCCTTGCACGTGCCGTCGTAGTAGTCGAGCCAGTGGTGCTCCGTCACCCCCAGGACCTGTAGCGAGGCCATCATCTCGGCTTCCCGAACCCTCCCCATCTCCGAGGTCGGCCACCGCTCCTCGTCCCAGGAACCCTCCTCGCCGCGCGTGGCCGTCACACACACCACCCGTTGACCCCGCCGGGCGGCATCCGCCATCAGGCCGGCGCTCAGGTAGGTCTCGTCGTCGGGGTGCGCCCACACCCCGAGCATGGTTCCCTCCGGCGGCATCCTCGACGTGGCCGCGCCTCCGCCTCGATCCGTCTTCACGTCACCTCGCGAGTGGGGTTTGGTGAAGCATGCTACGAGAAGACCGAGGGGGAAACGAGGGCCCCTCGCCCGGGGGAGGAGCTAGCCGACCGCGGCCGGGACCGCGCCGGCGGTGGGCGCGATCTCGACCATGCGCTGGACCGCCCGGGCCGCTCGCACGCGGACGTCCTCCGGCACGGTGACCTCGAAGACCCCATCCCGCAGAGACCGCAGGAGCTTGTCCGGCGTGATGCGCTTCATGTACTGGCAGACCGCGTACTCGTTGATCGCCTCGAACTCGGCGGCTGGGTTGCCCTTCCGAAGCTGGTGCAGGATCCCGGTCTCCGTGGCCACGAAGAACTTCCCGGCAGATGAGGCCTTCGACTCCCGGACCATGCCCCCGGTGGACAGGATCTTCGTGCGATCCGACGGAAGGACGCCCTCTCCCAGCAGGTACATCGCCGCCGTGGAGCAGCCGCACTCGGGATGGATGAGCAGCTCTGCGTCGGGGTTCGCCTCCACCTTGGCTCGCATCTCCTGGGCCCCGATCCCCGCGTGGACGTGGCATTCCGCGAGCCACAGGTGCAGCTTCCGCCCGGTCTGCCGCTCCACGTGGGCGCCCAGGAACATGTCGGGGAGGAACAGGATCTCCCGGTCTTCCGGGACGGAGCGAACCACGTCCACGGCGTTGGAGGAGGTGCAGCAGATGTCCGACTCCGCCTTCACTTCGGCTGTGGTGTTCACGTACGCCACCACGACCGCGCCGGGATGTTCCTCCTTCCAGCTTCTAACGTCCTCCGCCGTGATCGACGACGCCAGCGAGCATCCCGCGTCGAGGTCGGGGATCAACACCGCCTTGTGCGGGGAGAGGATCTTCGCCGTCTCGGCCATGAAGTGGACGCCGCAGAAGACGATGGTTCCGGCGTCCGTGTTCGCGGCCTGTCGAGAAAGCTGCAGCGAATCGCCCACGAAGTCGGCCACGTCCTGGATCCAGGGCACCTGGTAGTTGTGGGCCAGGATGACCGCGCGGCGCTGGGATGCCAGCCGGCGGACCTCCTTGGCCCACCGCTCGTAGTCAGTGGACATCCGTCACCTCGAGTGAGAGGTCCAGCGAGGGCGCGGAGTGGGTGATCCGACCCACGGAGATGACCCGCGCGCCCGCTCGTACCAGCAATGGTACCGAATCCAGGGTGATTCCTCCCGACACTTCCAGCCTTCGGGGGTCACCGACCCGGGTCACCGCCTTCCCGACCAGCTCGGGCGAGGGGTTGTCGAGCAGGATCCGGTCCGCCCCCGCCGCAAGGGCCTCCTCCAGCTCGTCGAGGGTCTCGACCTCGACCTCCACCGGGACCCCGCCGTGCCTGGCTGCCCGGACCGCTTCGCGCACGCTGCCCGCCACCCGCAAGTGGTTGTCCTTGATCAGGACCGCGTCGGACAGCGAGGCCCGGTGGAGCGAGCCACCTCCCGCCGCCACCGCTTCTCGCTCCAGCGACCTGAGGCCCGGGGTGGTCTTGCGGGTACACAGGACCTCCGCCGGGCGAGCGGCCTCCACGAACCTCCGAGTGAGGGTGGCCACGCCGGACAGGTGGCCCAGGAAGTTGATGGCCACCCGCTCGGCTCGCAGCACGGACCGTGCCGGGCCCTCGACGACCGCCAGGGTGTCACCCGATCGCACCGCATCGCCGTCTCGAACCTTCCACGAGACCTCGACCGCGCCCAATCGATCCTCCGCGGCCACGATCTCGAAGGCAGCCTGTGCCGTCCCCGTTCCGGCCAGGACGCCTTCGGCCTTCGCTCGCAGCTCGGCTCGGCACCGCGCGGTCTCGGGCACGACCGAGGACGTGGTGACATCTCCGGAGGGGGAATCCTCCCGGAGCGCGCGTTCCACGGCGTCTCGCACGCCGTCCTCTGTCGGTGCCATACCGATCGAGTGTGGCAGGCGCTCCGGTCGTCCGCCGCCCGCCCAAGTGGTTCCTGTTCCTCATCGTGTCGGCATTCTGTGGGGCGTCCGCTTGGCGCCCCAGCGCTGGAGACAGAACCGATCACGCAGGGAACCGGTCTTCCGCCAGCAACCGGGTGAAGCTCTCGACCGCCGCTTGGACGCGAAACCCCAAACGTTCGTACAGACGCTGCGGCTCCCCATCCCTTTCCGCGAGCAGGAACAAGTGGCGGTCGCCGCCCGACAGGCTGGCCTGGACCGCCGCCGTCACGGTGGCCGTGGCCACGCCCCGCCGGCGAAGGCTCGGCATGGTCACCACATGGTCGAGGTACCCCACCCCTTCCAGCGAGAGCAGGCTGGCGTATCCGACCCGCTGCCCGTCGAGGAGCCCCACGTAGAACCGCAACCCGGCCGGGACGAACACCTGGGCGGTTCGATCGGTCATCTGGTCGAGCAAGTCCTCCGACTTCGCCGTCCCGAACTCGTGCAGACTTTCCCGGTACCAATCCCAGAACGAGCGATCGGGCCGCGCGACCTCCAGGGTCTGCACGCTGCCCCCCCTGCCCGGGAGCGCCAAGCGGTCGAGCACCATCACCATGTCGGGATCAGGTCGTTGGCCGCTTCGCCGGTACTCCTCGAGGGCGGGACCTCCCGCCGAGATATCCCAGAATTCCACGTGTTCGAACGGCGCTCCGGCCGCGTGCAGCGCCGGGGCCAGATCGGCCCGGATGGCGGCGGCGGTGAGACCCTTGGCCGGCTCCAGGACGGTGGCGTTGTTCGCGTCCCACACCAGCGGGTACCGTCGGTCGGTGGTCACGGCGCCCCAGGGAGTGCGCGCCGTCCGCTGCCCCAGCTCGATCGAGGCGTACCAGAATCTCCGGACGAAATCCGGGAGGCTCACGACGGACGGCGGTGAAACTCGGTGGCGGTGGCTTGGTCGCGCGGCCGGACCACGATCTCGTCGACATTGACGTGCGAGGGTCGGGTCACCGCCCACGCGATGCAATCGGCCACGTCCTCGGGCCCGAGCGGGGTGAGGCCCTCGTAGACCTTGTAAGCCCGCTCCATGTCCCCCCGGAACCGGACCACGCTGAACTCGGTGCCGCCCACGAGCCCCGGGTTCACCTCGGTCACCCGGATCGGCTTGCCCAACAACTCGAGGCGAAGCGTCTTGGCCAGGGCTCGCTCGGCGTGCTTGGCTCCGGTGTAGCCCGCGCCGCCCGCGTACGGTTCGAACCCGGCGATGCTGCCGACGATCACGACGTGGCCGTCCCCGGATCGCTCCAGCGCGGGCAGGAAGGCCCGGGTCACCCTGGCAGTTCCGAGGAAGTTCACCGCCAACATCCACCGCCAGGCGTCCTCGTCGGCCTCGGCCACCGGCTCGCGGCCGATGGCCCCCCCGGCGTTGTTGACCAGCACGCGAACGTCCGGAACCTTCGAGACGAAGGTTCGGACCGATTCGCCGTCCGACACGTCGAGCTGAAGCGCGCGGGCACCGATGTCGCCGGCGATCTCCTCGAGCCGGTTGAGCCGCCTGGCCCCCAGGACCACGTCGAATCCCGCTGCCGCCAGCGCTCGCGCCGTGGCGGCGCCGATCCCGGCCGACGCCCCCGTCACCACCGCCACGCCTCGATCGCTCACGCCGCGCCAGCTTATACAGGCCGTTCGCGGAGGTACGCTGGGCGGGCATGCTCGAACGCCCCGACCGCGGGATCCGGGAGCACCTCGAGGCCTTGATGCCGCCCGGGGGCGGGGCCCGGAGGCTGGTGGGCTGGGGGGTGGTGGCCTGGGCCGGGATCGGGGGCGTCATCCTGCTATGGGCCGCCTCCCGCCTGCTCTCACCTGTCGCGGGTGTGTTTCCTTACCTCGTGATGGCGGCCATGGTCGTGTTCGTGTTGAACCCGGCCGTGCGCAGGCTGACCGGCTTGGGTCTGCCGCGCCGGTCCGCCGCGACGATCGTGTTCGTGGCGGCCCTCGGGCTCACGGTCCTGATGCTTTCGTTGCTGGTTCCGGTGCTCATCCATCAGGGCCAGCACTTCATCACCAGCTCGCCGCGGCTGATCGAGAAGGGCGGCGGATTGTTCCAGCGGTTGTCTCGCTCATCCAATCCCTTGCTCCACGGGATCGGCTCCGCGGGGTCGACGTGGATCCGGGACCATGCGGGCAGCGCGCCCCGGGCCCTCCAGACGGCCACCGACGCGGGTCTCAAGCTGGCACAGGCCGGGCTGATCCTGATCGTGGGGGGGTTCCTCGGCTTCCTGCTCCTGTTGTCGCTCCCGGAGACGACGCGCGGAGTTGCGGCCATGATCCCGCCGGCCGGCCGGGGTCGCCTGGCAGCCCCCCTGGCCGAGGTTCGCCGCATCGTGGCCGGGTTCGTGCGGGCCCGGCTGATCGTCTCGGCCGCGGTCGGGGTCGTAGCGACGATCGGGCTGTGGGCGATCCACATGCCGTTCTGGCTGCTGCTCGGGGTGATCGTCGGGGTGGCGAACCTGATCCCCATGCTCGGCTCGTGGATCGGCGGCATCCCCGTGGCGCTGGTGGCCCTGGTGACGAAGCCGCCTTCCTACCTCCTGATCGTGATCCCGATCATTGTGCTGGCCCACCTGATCGACGGCTGGATCCTCTCGCCGATCGTCCTCCGGGAGACGACCGACCTGCATCCAGTGGTGATCCTGCTGGCCGTGCTGGTGGGCGCCGAGCTGCTGGGGTTCTGGGGGATCCTGGCGGCGATCCCGGTGGCGGGCGTGGTCAGCTTCTCCGTCCGCGAATGGCTGGTCCCTCGCCTCACGGGGATGACTCCGACAGCGGAGCCTGTCCACCTGGGCGAGCCGTCGACCGGAGCGCCAGGGTAGATGTGCCGGGCTCTCAGAGTGCTCTGCGGGGCTGCCAACCGAGAGCGTCTGGCCGAGCTGAAGCGAGCTTCCGTGGGCGCGCACTGGGAGCTCGTCGGGGGCGCGACCTCGCTGGAGGAGCTTCACAAGCAGATCGGCGAGTTCGAGCCCGACGTGGTGATCGTCGATGCGGGCCTGGGCCACGGCGCCGTCCAAGGCCTCCGCCTCCTAGGCCGGACCGTACGCCTCGTATCCCTCGGCTCCCTGCCGGGGGCAGACGCGGAGGTCTCCGAGCTCGGTGACATTCGGTCGGCGGTCCTGGGATTTCCCCGCCCCGGCGGACCCGTGCGGACCTGACTGGCCGGTCGTGGAGAGTTCGTGCTGGAAGATAGGCGGAGCGGGCCCAGGGGTACCATGAAGTCGTGCCCAACCGCATCCTTCTCGCCTGGCCACGCGGCTACTGCGCCGGAGTGGAGCGGGCCGTGGACACGGTCGAGCGGGCCCTCCGCATCTACGGCCCCCCGGTGTACGTCCGCAAGCAGATCGTGCACAACATCAACGTCGTCCGCGACCTCGAGGCGAAAGGCGCCGTGTTCGTGGAGGACGAACGCGAAGTCCCCGAGGGCGCGGTGCTCATCCTGTCAGCGCACGGCGTTGCCCCGGAGGTCTACGAGCATTCCGCCCGCCGCCGGCTGTCCGTGATCGACGCGACCTGTCCGCTGGTCACCAAGGTTCATCTGGAAGCCAGGCGGTTCGCGCGGGACGGCTACACGATCCTGTTGATCGGCCACGAGGGCCACGAGGAGGTCGTGGGGACCAGCGGGGAGGCCCCCGACAACGTGACGTTGGTCGGCTCGCCCGAAGAGGCTCGGTCGATCGAGGTCTCCGACCCCGATCGCGTGGCCTACCTCTCCCAGACCACCCTCTCCGTCGATGAGACCAACGAGGTGATCGAGGTCCTGAAAGAGCGATTTCCCGGGATCGAGGGACCCCCCCGCGACGACATCTGCTACGCGACCCAGAACCGTCAGGAGGCGGTCAAGCAGCTCGCCTCGGAGTCCGACGTGATCCTGGTGATCGGTTCGGACAACTCCTCGAACTCGAATCGCCTCGTCGAGGTAGCCCGTTCGCTGGG
>WNGA01004377.1_pt1 | contig 20790 bp, 15 predicted proteins | sample 5400061 | NCBI WGS metagenome assembly WNGA01 (sample SAMN13153366, study PRJNA577476) | soil metagenome | isolation source: 100 cm soil or saprolite under grassland replicate 2 | place: USA:California | collected 2016-06-15
ACGCGGGTCGTCACCTACGATCCCGATCCCGAGACCGGCTTTTTGCGAAGCACGACCACCGACCCCGATGGATCCGCCGAGACGAAGGTGACCGTCTCCTACCAAAGAATCCCCTCGGGCCAAGTGAGCCGCATGACGGCGACCGCGCAGGACCCGCTCGACACCGGGACGGTCATCACCCGCACCGAGAGCTTCGGTTTCGAAGGTGGCGACGGCGTGTTTCCGTCGAGCGTCACCAACGCCATGGGCCACACGACGCGTATGCTTTACCACCCTGGGCTCGGCGTTCTCGGATTCGAGATGGATCCCAATGGCGTCAAGACCGCGTTCGAATACGACGGCTTCGCACGCTTGCGAACGCAAGCCACTGATGGTCGTGGCCCAGTCCACGTGAGCTATAGCAACGCCGGGCTGCCGCAGGCGGCTCTCGGTGCGCGCCTCACGGTACAGACCGAGCAAGTAGGCGGCGGCAAGGAGTTCATCCTCTACAATGCGCTCGGCCACCCCGTCCAGCACGAGACGCGCACGCCCAATGGATCGTTCAGCGTCGTCGAGACCCATTACACCGGCAAAGTGAGCGGTCAAGTCGCCGCCGTGTCGCGCCCCTACTTCTTCGCGATCGGGCACGCTCCCGACCTTCAGCTCACGACGCTCGAGTACGATCCGCTGGGACGCCTCACCAAAGAAACGCTGCCCGACACGAGTGCAAACCGCTACACGTATAGCGGCCGGATCACGACGGTGACCGATCCGAAGGGCAACGTGTCGTCGAGCACATTCGACGAGCTCGGTCGCCTTGCCACCAAAAACGAGTTCCTCAGCCAGGACCCTCGCGCCACCGCGAAGATCATCATGCAGTACGTGTACGGCCCGTTCAGCACCGTCGAACAGGTCCAAATCAGCCGCTTTCCCGTATTGACGCCCGATGGCACGTTCGGAACCGAGCTGCTGCGTACGACGCAGATGAACTACGACGTGCTGGGTCGCCGAAAGCGCCTCGTCGACCCCGACTCGGGGGTATCCGAGCGCATGTACAACGCCTTCGGCGAAGTCGCGCTCGAGCAAATCGGGGACCCCGCTACATTGCCGGCGAGCCAGATCGAGCGGATCGCCTACGACCGCGATCCCTTGGGACGGGTCTTTTCCGAGCGGCCATCGAGTCAGCCGCCGAACACCTTCCAGTGGGACACCCAGCCCTTCGGCATCGGTCGACTCGCCCGGAGCACCAGCTCCGACGGCACCGGCCGCACCTACGCGTACGACGCGACCGGCCTTGTTCGGCAGGAGACGTGGAGCATCCCCAATGCCAACCCCAGTACGTATGTCGTCGACTACGGGCACGACGCGTTCGGGCGTCTCAATACCGTGAACTACCCCGTCGTTGACAATCACGCACGGTTCGCCGTTTCCTACCACTTTGACCAACGAGGCGTTGCCGACGCCGTCTGCGACTTCAGGAGCGGTCAGCCCTGCGGGCCCGAGAGCGCGATCTGGCGAGCCGACGACAGACAAGCCGACGAGCAGCTCACCAAGGAGACCTTCGCGGATGGCGAGGTCACCGTTCGCACGTACGACCCGAAGCGCGGGTTTCTCAAGACCATCGATACCTCCCTCGGCACGCAACCGACGCAGGCGCTTGAGTACGGCTACGACCCGAACGGCAACCTCGCCACCCGCATCGATCACTTGGTCGACCATTTCGGGGAGTCGTTCGACTACGATGCGCTCAATCGTCTGACGCAATGGAACGTGCTCGCCCCCGGCGCTGCCACGCAGACCACCTTCCGCTACGGCGAGCTGGGCGAACTGACCTCGCGCTTCACGAAGGCCGGCGACGTCGAGCTCTCCCGTCTCGACATCGCCTCCGTCGGCGGCTCGACGAGCCCCCACCGCGACCTGCTCGTCGGCGACACCCGCTACTCCTTCGACGGCAAGGGCCGCAATACGCGCGTCGGCACCGAGTGGAGCCCGCGCCGCGACACGACGTATACCGCCTTCGACCTGCCGAGCGAGATCAAGATCAACGACGGAAGCCAGCGTTTCAGCTTCCAATACGACGCCGATCACAAACGCGTTTTGAAGAAGAACTTCAGCACGCCCGTCGCCGTCTACGCCGGCGACCTCTATGAAAGGCACGATCAAGGCGGCGACGGCGCCATTCGGCACCTCTTCTACATTCACGGCCCGGAGCGCGTCGTCGCCCAGTTCGAAATCAAGGTGTGGGGCTGGCCTGAAGAGCAGTTTTTCTACCTGCACGACGATCACTTGGGCTCGGTCGAGACCGTCGTCGATTCACAAGAGGGCAACGTTCAGAAGTTCAAGTACGACCCCTTCGGCGCACGCACCCCCAAGGGCTCTCGCGACGTGCGCCGAGGCTTCACGTTCCACGAGCCCGACGACAACATCTCCGAAAACGCCGACGACCCAGGGCTCATCAACATGAAGGGGCGCATGTACGACCCGAAGATCGCGCGCTTTGTCACCGCCGATCCCATCGTCTCCGCACCGCTTTCGAGCCAGGGGTACAACCGGTATGCGTACGTCTTCAACAATCCACTCGGTTTCGTCGATCCGAGCGGGTTTCAGGAACAGCCCCCCAGCGTGTGGCAGCAAATCTGGAAGGCGATCACGGGAGGGGGCGGCTCGAAGCCTTCGAGCCCGGCTCCAGCTCAGGCCCCAGCTGCAACTCCGGGCGGCACTCCGTCAGGCGCCACCGGACCTCAAGGAGGTTCAGCTGGCGACCAAGCCAAAGCAGTTGCAACCGCGCAAGCCCAAGCAGCAGCTCAGGCTGCTGCACAGGGCGCAGGCGCACAGTCGAGCTACGCCCCGGGTGCGCCCGTCGCCGGAAGCGACGGACCGAAAGTTGCTCCGATGGGTGGTGGACACGGGGGAGCGACCGGACCATCTCAAGGCGGCGGAACCGAGGGCGGAACTAGCGGACCGAACCCGCAACAACCAGCACGCGGCGCGCAGAACCCTGGTGGACCTGGACCGAGCGGCGGTGGCGGTGGTCCTGGCGGGCCGGGCGGAGGCGGCTACTCAATTCCGCAGTCGCGGTTCGAGCGACAATTTCTCCAGCAGCCAACGCGGAACGGTGGCTATTGGGAGCGGGTTTGGAACGACTTCGTTACAGCCAACAAGGTGCTTCCAGGATTGATGGCGCCCACTGGATTGGGTCTCGCACTCGGGGCGGGGGGGGTGATTGGACAGACGCTCGGACTTCCAACTTTCGGAGCTATCGCGGCAACTTCGTTTACCGGCGCAGTGACGGTCGGTGGCGCTGTGGACGCGTTGGGCGGTTCATTCGGACTTGTTATGAGTGCAGGTACGGCTGGTGCCGTAGCGGGATTTGCGGAAGCGGGTGGCTGGACAGCCGTTGGCGGTGCTACCGTCGTCGGCGGGCTCAGCTTTATTTTTGTTGGCGGGCTGTTCGAGGGCGGTCTGCTTGTTGGGTCCATGATTACGGGAGCGCTGCCATAACGGAGATGTAGCTCATGCATTTCGTCCCTCGTGATTCCGTAGTAAAAAAAAGTGGACAGGACTGGAAGCTTCTTGTCGGCTCGATCGGGGTCTGCGCCGGTGGTGCTCTGCTGTGGTGGGGGCTTCATGCAATTTGGCGAGATAGTCATCAGGCTCAAGCAGATCCGGTAAGCACCGTGGGCGGGATGCTGCTTATCATCATTTCGGGGATTGCAACCTGCCTGTCGATTCGCTGCCCTCAATGTGGTCTAAAATGGATGTGGGTTGCAGTCAGCACACAGCATTTTGCTCGATGGTCGTACTGGCTCTTCGCAATGAAAACATGTCCCCGTTGCGGGTATGATCAACGGATACAGCAGGGACAAACCCGTCGTTGATGATGGGATCGCGGGTGCGTTACCCTTCGCGACTGGTCACGCGCGGGTTTGCCGTCGCGTACCAGTTTGACACGCGAGGCGCTGCCAACGCCGTCTGCGACTTCCGCAATGGTCAGCCCTGCGACCCTTCCAACGCAACATCTGGCGAGCGGACACCCGGCAGGCCGACGGGCAGCTGACCAAGGAGACGTTCGCGAACGGCGAAGTCACCGCCCGCACCTACGACCCCAAGCGCGGCTTTCTCAAAACGATCGACGGCTCGCTTGGCACCAAGCGGATCCAGGCACTCGAATACGGTTACGACGCCAATGGCAATCTCGACCGCCGCATCGACCATCTCGTCGACGACTTGGGCGAGTCGTTCGAATACGACGCGCTGAACCGCCTGACGCGCTGGAATGTGCTCGCATCGGGTAGCGCAACGCAGACCGACTTCACGTACAGTGAGCTCGGCGAACTGACCTCGCGCTTCACGAAGGCCGGCGACGTCGAGCTCTCCCGTCTCGACATCGCCTCCGTCGGCGGATCGACGAGTCCCCACCGCGACCTGCTCGTCGGCGACACCCGCTACTCGTTCGACGGCATGGGGCGCAACACGCGCGTCGGCACCGAGTGGAGCCCCCGCCGCGACACGAAGTACACCGCGTTCGATCTGCCGAGCGAGATCAAGGTCAACGACGGAAGCCAGCTCTTCAGCTTCCAATACGACGCCGATCACAAGCGCGTTTTGAAGAAGAACTTCAGCACGCCGGTCGCCGTCTACGCCGGCGACCTCTACGAAAGGCACGACCAAGGCGGCGACGGCGCCATTCGGCACCTCTTCTACATTCATGGCCCGGAGCGCATCGTGGCCCAGTTCGAGATCAAGGTGTGGGGCTCGCCCGAAGAGCAGTTCCTCTACCTGCACGACGATCATTTGGGCTCGGTCGAGACCGTCGTCGATTCACAAGAGGGCAACGTCCAGAAGTTCAAGTACGACCCCTTCGGCGCACGCACCCCCGCAGGCTCTCGCGACGTGCGCCGAGGCTTCACGTTCCACGAGCCCGACGACAACATCTCCGAAAACGCACCCGACGATCCAGGCCTCATCAACATGAAGGGGCGCCTCTACGATCCGAAGATTTCGCGCTTTGTCACCGCCGATCCGATCGTCTCCGATCCGCTTTCGAGCCAGGGGTATAACCGGTATGCCTATGTGCGCAACAATCCGCTGGCGTTCGTCGATCCGAGCGGCTTCGACTGCGCAGCGGCAAGTTCTGGCGGACCGGGATTTCCGCCGAGCGGCTGTAGGACGGAAGCAGGCGCTCGCGCCCAGCTAGGAGGCCATGGCTCGGGCACTACCCGGCCCGGGGGTGGAACGGGGACCGGCAGCGGCAACAAAGTTGGGGAGGGCGGTAACCGGACAAACCCGAACAACGGTCCCGGCGGGGCGCCCTCCATGGGCCCCGGTTCTGGCGGCGGCCCAAGCCTCGGCCCTGGAGGCAGTGGCGACGACGATCGAACGGGGAGTGCTGGTGGTGGCACCGGGCAAGGGACCGGTGGTCCTGAATCACGCGGAGGCGCACAGGGCCCAGTCGCTGACAGCGGCGGACCGCGAAGCGCGCCCATGGGCGGCGGCTACAATCCAAACCAGGGTCCGCATGGCGACTCGTTCGGTTACTGGCTGACGCACGCCAGCTTCCCCGGCAGCGATCTGTTCCAAACCGGGTGGGGCGATCGCGCGCTTCGCATAGCACAGAATGTCTCGCTCGGCATTGGACTCACTGCGGGGGCAGCTGTAGGATCCTACTATGCCTACGCAGCCGTTTACGCCAAGGCGGGCCTCGCCGGCGTTTTGAGTGCCGCGGGGGCCAAGGGCTTGGGTGGCGCCATCTCCGGCGGGCTCGGACCTGTTCTCGCGAACAGGGGCTGGGGCGCAGGCGGTCGCGGGGCGGTCGTGGGAGGCGTGGCGGGGGCAGTCAACCCGTTCGGTGGACTGGGAGCATTTGGGGCGTTCGGGCGGAGCGTGGGCGCAGGACTCAATTCGACTTTGGGCAACATCATCACGCAAACAACAACGCCCACGGATGCGGCCGGCGGTGCGATTCCAATCAGCTTGCCGTCGGCCTTTGCAAGCGGTGGAATCCGGTTTGGCTTTGGAATGGCAGCGGGGGGATTCAGTTCGAATGCACTTGGCCCCAACGTTGCGTTTGGACTCGCTGGCGGTGTGGCCTCCGGCCTCGGCAGCGGCGCTGCCTCGGCCGCTGGAGCAGGCAGCATTGGCGTGATATTTATTGCCCCATGAAGCGGCCGATCTTGTTCGTACCCCCAGCCGCGATGCTCTTAGGCGCGGTCATGATAGGGGGTGGATTTTTCCTTGGGGGGGCCCCCGGTAGTTGGTTGCTGCCCATCGTTGTTACAGTTGTGGAGAAGGGTTGGTTTGGAATACGCGAAATTCCCGCAGAGATGTACGTCTTTCCAAAAGACCCCCTATGGATCGACACCCAATCAACACTCTTCGTTGTGGTGACGTACGGGAAGGCGGTTTTGGGCACAGTGACCGCGGTCGCAGGAGCTTTTTTAGCTACGAAGTTATGGCGCTATCTCGTCGTCAAGAAATTGCGATGGATGACAGACCGGGAAGTCGACGAATACCTCCATCGAGCCTCAGAAACATGACTCGCTGACGGTCAGGTATCGCAACAGCTCGAGGTCGGGCGCATGGCAGCCTCGAAAATCCGCGTCGATCATCTTGTCGCCGAATTTGGAGAATCGTCGGCTTGTGTCAGCTCGCAACCGTCCGGGATAGCGAGCCCGACGCCGGCTTGCAGCGGACCACCAGCGCCGCGAGCGTGGATCCATGCACGCGCGCCGCCAGCCGAAGCCCGCCCACTATAAATACAATTCAATTTTTCAATGTTATGGAAAACGTGCGCGACGTCTCGCTCTCCACTCCCCTTCTTCCCTTCACTCCTCGGCTAACCTCTTCTACCTCGCCTCCCCTTCTCTCTCGTTCCCTCCCCTTGCGCTGCCTTGCCGTTCACCTTGACGAAGCTCGACCCGATGGGGCGCATTGCCATTAGGGACGAGCGGCTCGCCCGCGATCCCGCTTCTGGCGGGGAGGCGGCTACGCGTATGCTGGCATCTATGCGGAGGGCGGACTCGGCGCGGTCTTCAGCGCGGCAGGGGCGAAAGGCGTTGGTGGTGCCATCTCCGGGGGTCTTGGTCCATTGCTAGCGGGTCAAGGAGCGGGTGCTGCCGGCCGTGGAGCGCTGGTCGGCGGCGCAGTCTCGGCCATCAACCCGTTCGGTGGATTGGGGGCACTTGGACTGGGTGGGCGCATCGGCGGGCGAGTCTGAATTCGGGTTTGGGGAATACTGCCAACCAGCTTCTCTTTAGCGGGGGAGGCGGTGCGCCAGTCCCGTTTAGTACCGGGTCAGTCGTTGCGAGCGTCCTCGGCAGGGCCGCCTTTGGAGCCGCATCCCTGGGGATAGGCTCGACCACGCTTATCGGCAACGTTGGGTTGGGAATCGCAGGTGGTGTCACAAGCGGTGCTGCCAGTGGCGTGGCCACCGCCTCTGGACTGGGCGGTATGGGCGTTGTATTCATCGCACCATGAAGCGCCCGATCCTACTTGTGCCGCTGCCCGCATGGATACTGGCGATCGCAATGTTTGGTTTTGGCGGTCTGCCGCTTGCTGTAGCATGCACATGGCTACTGCCCATCGCCGTCACGGTCGCAGAGAAGGACAGGCATTCAATCTGCGAAATCCCTACGGAGATGTACCTATTTCCAAAAGTCCCGACATGGATCGATCCGCATTCCACACTCTTCTCGATCGTAAATTACGGCACCCTCATCCTGGCACTTGGGAGCGCATCTATCGGGGTCATTCTTAGCGTCAAAGTCTGGTGTTACCTCGTTGTCAAGAGGTTCCACTGGATGACAGAGGAGCAGGTGCAAACATATCTGAAGCGTATTGCTGATAGGGGTTGACGAAGTTGTCACCAACCTGGAAAACGCCTCTGCCGGGCCGTCGCCCCGCGAATCTTCGGAGAAGCAATCGCTTATCGTCCATCGGTTGAAAGGGTTGCCCGGCTTCACACAATTCGCGGACGGTTTTTACATTGATCCGTATCCTCTTGACCGAGACCACTGGACGGACGGTTTTGGTGCTCCCGACTAAAGCCGGTATCGATGTGGACATCATTCCCATGGAATGATGATTTCGCGCGAATGCCAGGAATCTCAAGGAGAGACTCGTCGCTTCTTCGGTGTGCTTGCGGCAAGTATGCGGAAGATCGCGGAGCGCGCCAAGTGTCGTAGGTGGGGAGGCCCCCTGCGCGGCCCGCATCAGCGATATTTTCACCGGCGTCAGCGGCTCCGGGGAGCCCGCCGAGTCGTCGCCGCGGGCGCGGTTGCCGCCGTGCCGACGGTGCACCACCGCTCGCTTGCTGAGCGGAAGTGGGCCGGACAGCTGCGACGATCGACCGTCGGGCGGCCGCCTCGTTTTCCGGTCGTGGTCCGAACCATCGTTGCCCGAATCGCAGCGAGCTCATCATCACGGCTTTGGCGAGACCGCTGGAAACCTTGCCGGCAGTCGTATGGAGAAATCGCTGCCGGCATATTGGCGACCGGCGCCGCAATCCTGAGCCTCAGCGAGCAGGTCAAAAACCGGCCAGTCGTGAGCACCTCAAGGCGGCCAATCGTCGAGCGCCACGAATCACCTGAAGCGAAATTGACCCGAGCGCGGTGGACGAGGAAGAAAAAAGTCTAAGAATCGCGTGGTTACCAGCCGAACAGAAATCAGGAAAAAATCATCCTCCGCTCAGGATTCTCATGGGGGTCACGGGATATAACCGGCCAGCACGGTCGAAGGGAGTTCGCGCATTGCTCGGCTCGACACAGGGGCACCAAACAGGCCATCGACCGACACACGATCGAGCTCGATTCCGGATCGCGTTCAGACCATCTTCGAAGCACTCCTGCACATGGTCGAGGCCGGCGAGCACGCGCTGGAGGGCCTTCGCGAGCCGATGGAGGCAAACCGCGGAGTCGCGACACGAGATCGAGATGTAAGGGCGAAGACGATGAACGAATTCAAATCGGGTAATGGCCGCCAGAAGGACGTGACAGGATTGTCGGTGGGTTTCCGCTCGGCGTCGGACAGCGAGGTCGTCCGGCACGCCATTGTGCGAACGCCGCATGACCTCGCGTTAAACCTCGACGACATCATCTATTACATCGAACAGGTGCTCGCCGGCGCTATCGAGATCGATTCCGGCTTTTCGGCCAGGGCACGCGACTTCACAGAGAACTGCGTGATAGACGCCGAAGCTTGGCTGAGAGAATGGCTCGCCGCGCAAGAGGAATCTGCGAAAGAGGTCGCCGAAGGACGGCTCGTCCGATTGATCGAGCTTTTGACCTACCTGGGGCAGCCGGACCTCACGCTCGAGGCGGTGAAGGAAGTCGCCGAGGCTGCACTGTCGCTCGTTGGTTCCATGCGCGAAGCAGGCGGCTAGAAGCGGCGGCACGCCGCGGGGCCAAGTCGCCCCAAATGCCGAGTGGTTAATGCTCAGCCTTCGCTTCGGTGCAGGCCGTCTTGAACTCGGCCAGTTGGCGTTTCAGCGAGCGGGCGAGCTCCGAGGATGCGTTCACATCATGCTGAAGCTCGAGGGCGTGCTCCTCGTGAGCGATCGCGCTCTCGCAGCGGCCTGCTTGGAACAGCGCAACCGCATACGTGTCGATGATCGCGCCATCGAACGGCGCTCGCTTGAGGGCGCGCAGGGCCAGGGGCAGAGCTTCCGCCACCTTGTGCTGCTCGAGGAGCAGCCAGGCCAGGTTGTTCAAGCTTCCCGGATCGTTGGGGTCGAGCTTCACGGCTTGGCGGTACGCGTTTTCCTGCTCGGAAATATCGGCGCCCGTCATTTTCGACAACGCGCCGAGCAGGCGAAAGACTCTCGGGTCGTCGGGATGGACCGCCGCAGCGCGGCGCGCCCTCGTGAGCCGATCGCCCGCGGGAGCGCGGTCTTCCATTTCGAGAGCTTCGACGTTCGTGGGGTCGAGTTCGAGCGCCGTCTTGAGCTCACTGGCCGCCGCTTGCAGGTGCGGCCCACGTTCGGTCGGGCTCGCGAATCCAAAAGCGGCGCGGAACAAACGCGCTCGAACGATGTGCGTCTCAGCGGGTGTCAGCGGCTCGGCCGTAGCTGCCACGGGTGTTGAGTGGAGCTGTACGGGAAATTCGACATACTCCCCGCGCCGCGAGTAATTGCGGATCTGGCTATCCAAGGACGAGGCATCGAGATTTGGAAACGCGATCTCCCAGGCCCGCCGCGGGTCGGTGCCTTTGGCCAGCTCGACCTGGTAGCGCGCGAAGGGCTCGGGCTGCGTGTTGTAGAGAAAATGGACGAGGACCCAGCTCATGCCATAAAAGCCGTCGGTTTCGGCGTCGGACATCGTCGTGTTCGCTTGGGTCCATTCGAGTGTTCCCTTGGCCGTAATCGTGCGAAACGTGTTGTACTTGCGCCACGCTTCGATGTTGACGGAGCCCACAATCACCGCTTTGTGATCTTCCGACTCGTGAACGGTCTCGAGGAATTGAGCGAGTCCCTCGGAAAACCACCGTGGCTCGCGCGCATAGACGACTGCAGCGAGCTGGTGGGCCATTTCATGGCGCACGATGGACGTCGACTCGAAAGCAAGCGACCGGCGTTGATCCCATCGGCTAGGAGGACCGTAGAGAAAGAAGGTTGGGCGCCCACGCGGACTGAAGAAACCGGCGGTCATGCGTCCGAACAATCGCTCGAAGTCGAGTCCATTCGCCAGCACGTACACATCGGTCCGAGTTGCTTCGGGGAACTGGAAGGACGGCCAGGCCGCCGAGACAAGCGCGTCGCGCGTCGCTTCGAGTTTCATGGCCGCCTCGACGGCGGTCTCGTCGTCGAAGTCGGTGCGAACCCTGAAATGAGGTGTCGTGACTTGATGCCAATTGCTGTCGGAGCTTCTCCCCGCCGCGCGAAACGTGGCGCAGCCAGCAAGAACAAGCACCAAGGCAGACCCATGGAAGGCTGTGGTGAATCTCACGGTGCCCGATACTAGCGCGGGATGGTAGCTGCGCCGCCCTTGGCTATCTCGCGAACCGGTGATTTTCATCATGCGCGCCTGCGTCGCTCCACGCTGTTGACGGGCTCGTCGTCATTGCGTCGCTCGAAAATGGCGACCTCCTGCGTGGCGGCCCGCCGATAGTCCAGGAAACTCCGCAGCTTACGCGACGTGAAGAAATCAGGAAAAAATCAGCTTCCGCTCAGGATTCTCGGTGGACTCTTCCTGTATGACGTTGCCACGTTGAAAGTTGGCCGCTCCCAAAAAGTCAGTCGCAACGCCCAGCTTACGAGCGGCATCGTTCGAGTCGATCTTTCGCCGATGTCGTTCCGGCGCAGCGGGCTTCAATCGTTTTCGCGCCAGCTCAGGACCTTGCGCGAGCAATTCGGCGGCAAGCAACTTTGGCTCGCGCACGCGGTCGGTTGCACGGAAGCCGCGGTGTCTTTCTGGGAAACGGGCAAACGCATTCCCTATCGATGCACACTCAGCCGAATCGTCGATGCTTTGATGGAGGCGGGCGCCTCCGCCACCGAGGTTGCCGTGCTCTGTCGCTGCTGGCGCGAGGTAGCGGCCAACAGAAGCGATATCAACTCCTTTGCCAACGCGAACATCGAGAGCAACACTCCTTTACGAAGTGCTCCGTCCGCCGCCTCTCCCTATTGATGGATAGCGGTCATCCAACGAAAAAGAGAAACGCATGATGAGACGTGCTGGCGATATCCAGACGCAAAGGCAGCGGATACACTGGTGGTTGTATTTCTTTCTTGCGCAGATCGTTGCGGCCGCGGGCTGTCTGGTGCCGCCGCCCCCTGCTCCTCCATCCGCACAGAAATCGTCATCGAAAGAAGCCGACGTCGTCATCGCGCGGCTGACAGAGCTGCGGCACGAGCGGGGGCTTCAGCCTCCCAAAGTCATGTTCGATATCGAAGAGATGGCCGCCGATGACGGTCTCGCGCTCGAGAAGGGCGAGTGCGACGCGGACTCCGCGCTCCATCGGATGCTGCAGAAAACGCTGTGGAAGACCGATAAAGGTGGCAACACCGTCGTGAGAGGATGGTTCTTTGCGACGAACCAACTCGATCAGGTCGGCTTTCCTCCTCCGGTTCTGAAGAGCCGCGTGATGAACGTCGCCGTCGTCGTGGTTCGTCACTACAAGGGAGACCCCGACGCCTATGGCGTGTTGCTCACCGCGGAACTGCAGGGAGACTCGCTCGGTGCAATGGACGACAATCGTTAGCTTGAAAGAAGATTCAGTCGTGGTCATCGCCACTTGAAGGCGGCGGCGTCGGATCCTCGGAGAGACGTTCCCACTTGCGTTCGAGGGCCTTGCGGTCGAGCCCGATGATGCGCGCGGCGGCGCTCTTGTTGCCACCAGAGACCTCGATGGCGTGGTGGAGGATGGCGCGCTCGATGACGTCGAGCTTCGAGCCTAGATGGGACGGCAGCGCGAGGAGCGTTCGCGCAATGCGATCGATTTCCCCGCTCCAGTCGCTCCTCGAGCGTTCACGCACGAGCTCCTCGAGCACTGGCACGTCGATGAGATCGCTCTCGGAGAGGAGCGCGATGCGCTCGACGACGTTGCGTAGCTCGCGCACGTTTCCTGACCAACGACGGCGGCAGAGCCAGGCCATCGCCTCATCGGTGAACCGAATTTTTCGCGGAAGATCGGCGCAGAAGGAGAGCAAGAGCTCCGTCAAATCGTTGCCGCGCTCGGCCAGGGGCGGGATGTCGATGCTCACGACGTTGAGGCGATAGTAGAGGTCCTCGCGAAAACGTCCTTCGCCGATTCGTTGCTCGAGCTCGACGTGGGTGGCGGCGAGAATGCGAGCCCGCACCGGGAGCTCAGACTCCGCGCCGAGCGGACGAAAACGGCGATCTTCGAGCACGCGCAAAAGCTTGGCTTGCAGCTCGGCGGGCATTTCCGCGATTTCGTCGAGCAGGAGCGTGCCGCCGCGGGCCAGCTCGAGCTGTCCGCGCACCCGGCGATCGGCGCCGGTGAAAGCGCCACGCTCGTGTCCGAAGATGAGCGACTCGATGAGTGCTCCCGGAAGTGCCGAACAGTTGACGGCGATGAAAGGCTGATCGCGACGGCTGCTCATCTCGTGCAAAGCGCGCGCGACCATCTCTTTGCCGCTGCCCGTTTCGCCTCGGATCAGCACGGCGCAGTTGGCATCGGCCACGCGTGCAACGAGCCGGCGCACGCGCTCCATGGCCGCCGACGAGCCGACCAGGGCAGCCATACCCCACGACCTATCGACACGCTCGCGCAGCCTGACGACCTCGCCGCGCAGCTTCATTCGTTCGCGGATGCCCTCCACGATCGGCAGAAGCATCTCGGGAGAGAGCTCGTCCTTGAGGACGTAGTCCTGGGCGCCGTGGCGCATGGCCTCTCGGATTTCGGCGATCTCGCTCGAAGAGGTGACGATCACCGCCGGCGTCGTGCGGCCCGTGGCGCGCACCGCCCGAAGCACCTCCAGGCCGCCGCGATCGCGGGGATCTTCGGACAGCCGAATGTCGAGCAGCAGAAGATCGGGCGACGACGCCTCGATGGCGGCGTTGGCCTCGGTGACGCTGCCGGCCTCGACGATTTCGACGTCGCCGAGATCCGCCAACATCTGCTTGAGGACACGTCGCGCACTGCGCTGGTCATCCACGACCAGGATTTTCATGCCACCTCGCCTTTTTTGCCTTGCGTGAGTTGCCGCGTTTCGCTCGAGGACGTATCGGTCGGGGGCCGATCGACGCCCGAAACCAGATCAGCCGCGGGTATCGTGACGACGAAAACGGTTATCGAGTCACGCCTACCAGCTTCGATGTTCCACCCATGCGCCCGCACCAGACGATGGGTGATGGCGAGGCCCAGTCCCGTGCCTCGGGGTTTGGTCGTATACCATGGAGCGAAAAACCGCGAGGGGTCTCCATGGAACCCTGGTCCCGTATCCCAGACGTAGAGCTCCCCTCCCCTCGGGCTCGAGCGCCATCGGACGCCCACCTCACCGTGCTCCTCGATGGCGTCGAGTGCGTTGGCAAGCAGATTGACCAAAATCTGTGTCACTTTGTCGACGTCGCAGCGGATGACACCCCCCGCTCCCAAGTCCGTTGCCATGGTATGTCCGCCCATTCGATCACGCAGGAGTACTTCGGCACGACTACAGAGCTCGGCGATATCGACGACGCGGCGCTCGACGTGCTGGGTGGCCATGCGGCGCAGTCCCGACACCAGGCGTTCGAGGCGGTCTACTTCCTCGCAGCCGATTTCGATGTCCTCTTGATCCAAGATCCGGTTGTCGGATGCCCGCTTGAAGATCGTTCGGAAGAAGTTGATCGGGTACCTGATCTCGTGCGCAATCTCCGCCGATAACGTCTCAACCAGAGCTTCACGTTCATCACGCCACGCGGCCGCCTGCTGTTTGCGGCGCCGCTCGAGTTCCGCATACGCAATTGCATGTGCGAGGGCCAGGGCTCCCTGGTTCGCGATGGTCTTCAAAAGATCGAGATCTTCGCTGGTGAACAGCGCACCCTGGCGTTTCTGACTGACGCGCAGGTTACCCAAGATCACACCACGGAACAACACGGGGAGGATCAGGCCCCCGGCATCCACTTTCGTAGGAGAATCGATCGAGATTTTGTGGGCACCGCTTTCTTGCGTCGTCAACACCGGAACGTCCATCTTTTCGGGATCCGAAGCAAATGCGAATTCGATCGTGTCGCATCGCAGCCATCGACGCACGGTGCGCTCGACGGCACGGGCAACCTCGTTCGGAGAAGCGATCGATGTGAGCTCCTCACTGAGTTGTTCGACGGTTGGCTTGTACTGGGCGAGTGATGGGAAGAAAGCCTTGTCTCCGAAGGCGAGCGCCAGGATCACCAACGCAGCGGCCATCACCGCGCCGGCGAACGACGCGAGAAGGGCTTGCGCGAATGGCGCACCGAAAAAGACGGCGATTGCGGCGCCGAACGCGACCGCAAGTATGCAAACGATCGCTGCAATGACCGCACGGGTGGCAAACCGCGGTAGGAGAGTACGAGATTTCCATATGTCGTGTCGCACGAAAGCGACCATCGTAGCGAGCGGCGTCAGCGCAAGCGTCGGAAACGTGATCATATCCGCCACGGTCTTGACCGGCCCGTGCATCAGGAATCCACACGCGATCACGGCATGAGGCACAACCAGCGTCAAGATGAGCGGTCGGAGCAAGTCTCGCCGGGCACCCCGCGCTTTGATGAATCTCCCAGTCACCATACCGCCGAGAAACAGAAATCCGACCGGATAAAGCGCCATCGTCGCAATCTCGAACGGTGCCGCAGTCTTTCCGAGCGCATTCATACTCATGAGTCCCGCAGCGATGAGGAGCCCGAGACCGTCCAGGACCCAGGGAATCCAGCGACGTGACTCGATGAGCGGAACGTCGTCCGGGAGACGCAAACCCAGACTGATGAATGCCATTGGGAGCATCGGCTTCGCGAGCCACAGGAGCGGCGCGAGCACTCGCGTCGTGTGATAATCGAAAAACGTGAATAGGACGAGCGATCCGAAGACTGCGAGTTTGATGAACGTGCGCGCGGCCGAACCGCGACCTGCCGACATCGCAATGAGCGCGGCGATGACGTAAAGCGCGCCCGCGAAGAACATCACGCCGGCGTACGTCCACCAAGCAAGCGGCCCGAGTGGTTCGATGTCGAGTTCGACGTCCTTCACGCCCTCGGAAGTCTCGACTCTGACTCGAAGGGAACCGCGCCCTTCGCCGGCAGCCCTCGAGACGGCTCGGTCGAGCGCCGTAGCCGGATACTCGGCGCGGGGCGGGTGTTTGATATCCTCACCATCGACTTCGATGATCCGATCTGGAAAGCGGAGCCCCTGGCGTATGCCGCTCCACGTAGGGAGACCCGAATTCGAAACGGTCGCGTCTGGTAGGACGAGGATGCCGGCGATCGGCCGGCCGTAGCAAAGAACTGCCTCTCGTAAAGCTACGCTCGCCAAGCAAAAAGCGAGGACGCCCGCCAAGTAGACGGGCCATCGCAGTCGACGAGCACGGGTTTCCATTGCTTCGTTCCGCTCCAGCCTTATATCGAAACCAGGAAGCGGGACTGCACTAGTGTATGCCCCAATCGAGCCGGAGCCCAAGCACTTCTCGGCAACCGTCGCGTGCCTCGGCGCGCGGCCGGGAGCCCCTCTTATTAGCGCCAGGTTACACTGGAGGGGTCAGCCGCTTTCGGGCGCGCGAGTCCAGTCGATGGGCGTTCGTCCCACAATAGCGCTATGAAGTCACAGAGCATGGCTTCCCACCCTGGGTCGGCGGTCGCTTTCTGGAGTTGGCCAAGAAGGTAATCCAGCTCGAACAAAACGCGACGGGATGCGCGCGGGGCGGTGCGGCTCTGCATCGCTGCCCGCAGCAGGAGCACGAGCTGACGAACAAGCGCCCCTCGTCGATGCGCCCGTCGTCGGTTTGGATGCCTCGCAGTCAGGCGCACGTGGCGCACCAGCACCTTGGCGGACTGGAACAACGTGACGTCATTCAGGAACGCTCGAACTAACCATCGGCCGAGCCGCCGCGAATATGCATCACCAATGCGCCCTTTGATTCGGCGCTGACCTAGATACGCGGCTGCAGCATCGTCTTCACCCATGGCAACGAGGGCTGCGCAGACCGGATCCGCTGCGCTCAAGCAGGCTCGCCCGGCGTGCAGCCGTCCGTATCCATGTTTCGCGTTGTGCCTGTCGCGATCCTGCCCGAGTGGCATGGCTTCGAACGCATCGGCCAGCACGCCTGACGGAATGTCATTCGGGCGCACGACTGTTGCGGTGCTCGTGAGGATGGAATCAAGGTCGGCGAGCCGAAATCGAGGATTCGCGGCCAGAACCAGGAGCATAACCCCTGCCGCAATCGCCGAAGCGCCGCTCGACTCCGCATGCCCCAGCTTCTCGTCCCGCGCAAACGGAAACGTGAGATCGTCACCAGGTGCCAGCCACCGGACGCTGGGACCGCGGTTGGCAAACGGGCGGAGTCGTCCCTTACGGTCCTTCCAGAAAAACCATCCTCCCTCTCTTCCGCTCGGCCCGATCGCAAAGATGCGAGGATCACTCGCGGGGTCCTCGAGAGCGAGCGCTAAACTCGCGTGTACGGAGTTCTCCGGACTCGAGGCCTGCCGACCGACCGGGAGTACCACTGCGGCGCCCCTACCTCTCCGACCAAAGCGAGTGGCAAATTCCAGCGCATCATCGAGCATGGGACTGCCCATTGCCTCGACTTGCGTCGCACAGACAATCACGTCGGCACCATCAGCGGCAGCCCGGACGATCGCGAGCGGAAGAGAGACGACCTCTGTACCGGGCTTCGGCATGCAGTACAAACGCGGTGACGCATGGGGGGCAACGCCGTAAAAAGGCTCCCAGCGCTGCTCCGCACGTGGTCCCTGCCGCGTCCCGACGGCGAGGGCGATCATCGTGGCACCGTGCAACGAGCTACGGGGCGCTGCCTGGACATTGACGAGTACCTCAGCGTCGAGATCCAGCTCGCTTGCCCCAGCCGCGTCATCATCGAGCACCGCCAGTCGAGTTCCGGCGCCGCCGAAATGGTGGCGATTGACGGCTATACCGGTCTCACTACGCAAGAACCATCGGCCCGGGGAATCGGGATCGGGAGACGCCGCACCCCGTCGAACCTTCCAGTTTTCTCTTTTGAGGCGGCCGTTCCTGAGAGGTGGGAGCGTTGGAGGAACAGCGAGACTGGGACGCAACGACGACGCCACATAGCGGACGTCCAGCTTCGCGCGCCGTAAGCACTCGGCGACGTTTGTGCGTCGGATTCCGTGACACGATCGGACCCGCCACCAAAAGATGGGGGCGAAGGAGAAAAGGCTCTCCGTCTGAACGTCGGGAATTGTATGTTGCAGCGCGCGAGTGAAATCGTCCCGCGTCGTTGATGACGAGAGCGCGACGACGATATCGCCGCCGTGTCCGTCGTCATCAGCGGTCCAGGCGGACACCGGCACATAGTCGAAGTCCCAGGGTCTACTCACGACAGTACTTTCGTCACCCACGGCGAAAGCGCCTGCAGGCGCACTGCATAGCCAGAGTTTTGCCTTTCTTGCTGGGCGAGCCACATTGCATAATCTTCTTTCGTACGGGCCCATGCGGCGAGTTCACGCGCGCCGAGTACCTCGGCGCGTTTCCGCGCAGCACGAAAGTAGCGAAAGGACCTCTCCAGCATCTGTGCCAGGATACCTGACTCGAACACGAGCGCACGGGCAGATTCGTGTCCACTTGCGCGCGGAGTGGCCTCTCCGCGCGTCACCTCGCGAGCCAAAACGACGGCCCAGGAGCTGTCACGCTTGAAGTCGTCCTCCCAATCGAGCACGTCGTCATGATATTGCATACCGAGCCAGACGGCCGACAGCGCCCTAGCGACTGCATGACACCGGTACTCGTTCCAACCCGCAGCTCGCGCCAACGCGACCGAGGCGGGCGAGCCAATCGCCGTTTTCCCGCCAGCTATTCTTTCGTAGATCGCGAAATCGGCGAATCCATGCTCGGACATGATGCGCTGCTCATCATGAATGGCTTCAAGCATGTCACATTGAGCTTTCTCGAATTGAATCGGCTCACGACTGGTACTGCTCGCAACGCGCGCGAGTGCACGATCGCGCGCGTTGCGAATGTGCGAGAGGATCTCACGGATTTCCGCGGAAGCAGGGATCTGTCGGTCTTCGAGACGATCAGTCCCAAAGCCATCGATGACCGCCAGTGCGTGCGCGAGCACAGCATCGCGCACTTTTGCTGGTGCGATCCCGGGCATTGCCTCACTGAAGACGGCAGGTGCAGCGAACGTCACTTCGTGACCGAGTACCTCGCTCCACGGAACTTCGGGACTGATTGCCATTCGAAGTCGGTACGGCAGCTCGCGCGCACCTACCTGCAGCGGCGACGGCAATGTCTCGCAGAATGCCGCGTACAACTGATCGAGCTCTTGCCTCAGCAGCACCCGGTCCTCCCTAGGTTCGTCGGCGCTCGCCGTTACTCGAGCTCAGTACCGATCGCGCAAACGGAACGAAATCGCACGTCTCCAATCTACCAGCCGTTCGATTCTTTCCACGGCGAGAGGACGACGTTGAACCGCTCCTCGACGACGATCGCGCGCCATTGCAGCACTTGGACGACGTTGAGACCATTGAAGCCGCCGCCGATCCACTCGGAGATGCGCGAGTTGAGACGTTCGCGAATCATGGCCGCTTCTTCTGGCTCCTCAGTCGTCTCGGGAAGGGCCTGCGGGTAGAGCGCGAGCAGTTGTTTGAATTCGTCGAAATGCGACTGGCGCTCGAGAAGCGAACGGTACAGGGCTCGCAGCTGAGCGTGCGGATCACGAGACTCGTCGTCCATTTTTGTCTTTGCTCCTTGATGGCGGACTGGGCCGCAGTTCGCACGTGCTGGGTGCACGAAGCGTGCAACGTGTCATCGCGTTCGCAAACCGCCGATTTGCTTTCGATTTGCTCCTCGCTGGGGTGCGGCAAAGTGCCCTGATTCGCCCAAGCTATGCCCGCATTCGACCAGAAGCTCTTGTGTTGAGCGAGACGACACGCGTAGAGATCGCCCGGGAACGAAACGCGGAAGGCGCCAACGTAGGGTCAGGTTTCCCGCCGAGGCAAAGTCATTACGTGCCGCGCATCGCGCGGAGGCGGAGGCGGAGGGCGTTGAGACGGATGAAGCCGGTGGCGTCCGCTTGGTCGTAGACCTCGTCGCGCTCGAAGGTGACGAAGTTTTCGTTGTAGAGGCTCTTCGGGCTTTTTCGGCCGACGACTTGAACGGAGCCCTTGTAGAGCTTGAGGCGGGCGGTGCCGCTGACGTGCGACTGGGTCGCATCGATCATCTGCTGTAAAGTTTCGCGCTCGGGGGAGAACCAGAAGCCGCGGTAGACGAGCGCGGCGTACTCGGGAACGAGGCCGTCGCGGATGCGCATGACTTCGCGGTCCATGGTGAGCGACTCGACCGCACGGTGTGCCTTCTGTAGGACGGTGCCGCCCGGAGTCTCGTAGACGCCGCGCGACTTCATCCCCACGAAGCGATCTTCGACGATGTCGACCCGGCCGACGCCGTGCTCACCGGCGATGGTGTTCAACCGGCCGAGCAGCGCCGACGGGCCGAGGCGTTCGCCGTCCACGGCGACCGGCCCGCCCGCTTCGAAGTCGATCTCGAGGTAGCGGGGCTTGTCGGGGGCTTTCGCCGGGTCGACCGTGAGGAGGAACATGTCGGCCGTCGGCTCGCGCCAGGGATCTTCGAGGATGCCCCCCTCATAGGAGATGTGAAAGAGGTTGCGATCGGTCGAGTAGGGCTTTTCAGCGGTGGCCGTCACGGCGATGCCATGCTTTTTCGCATAGGCGATGCAGTCGGTGCGCGAGCGCAGGTCCCACTCGCGCCAGGGCGCGACGATGGTGACGCGCGGGTCGAAGTGCAGGGCCCCAAGCTCGAAACGCACTTGGTCGTTGCCCTTGCCCGTCGCGCCGTGCGCAATGGCGTCGGCGCCGGACGCCTTCACGGTGTTCATCATCGCCTCGATGATGCACGGGCGCGCGAGGGACGTTCCGAGAAGGTACTCCCCCTCGTAGACGGCGTTGGCGCGCAGGGCGGGGAAAACGAAATCGCGAACGAACGTCTCGCGCAAGTCTTCGACCACATAGCTCGACGCGCCGGTCGCCAGGGCCTTTTCGCGCAGCGGCGCAAGCTCTTCACCCTGACCGAGATCGGCGCACCAAGCGATCACCTCGCAGTGGTAGGTGGCTTTCAGCCAGTGCAGGATGACGCTCGTATCGAGCCCGCCGGAGTAGGCGAGAACGACCTTTTCGACGTTTCGTTTCATCA
>WNGA01004379.1_pt1 | contig 20785 bp, 19 predicted proteins | sample 5400061 | NCBI WGS metagenome assembly WNGA01 (sample SAMN13153366, study PRJNA577476) | soil metagenome | isolation source: 100 cm soil or saprolite under grassland replicate 2 | place: USA:California | collected 2016-06-15
CCTCGGGCATCTCGAGCAGCGCCCGGATCGCGGCGGCACGAACGCGGGGGTCTGCCTCCTCGCCGACCAGGAACTGACGATTCCTGTTGATCAGTACGACCGCGACGACGGCGAGGAGCACGCCGACGAGGATGGAGCCTACGGCGTCGGGCGTCGAGGAACCCGTCGCCTGATGCGCCGCCAGACCGACAGCCGCGATGACGAGGCCGACCAGAGCGGCCGAGTCCTCGAAGAAGATCGCTCGGAGCGTCGGATCGGAGGTGGCCATCACCTCCTCGATCACGTCACGACCGAGCAATTCGGCCGTGGGCCTGGCTTGACGGACCGACCGCAGAAAGGAGATCCCCTCGAGCACGAAGGAAAGCGCCAGCACGACGTAGCCGACGACAAAGTCGGTCGCCGGCTCAGGCCTGATCAGCTCCTGGACTCCGTGGGTGACCGAAACGGCGGCGCCGGCCACGAATAGGCCGAGCGCCGCGAGCAGCGACCAGACGTACGCCTCGCGCCCGTAGCCGAGTGGATGCGCACGGTCGGGCGGTCGGTATGACGAACTGCGTCGCCGCGACGACGTCGTCGCGGCGGACAACTGAGCAGGGTGCCGCCGTTCGAGGTTGGCGACCGGGTCGAAATCGCTGGATACGACGGGATCGTCAGAGAGGTCGCTCCGTCGCTGAGCGTGGGCGAGTTCCGGCTCGTCGTGCAGCTCCCACGCGACCTGGAGAATGAGCGATGAATCGATCGGTTTGTTCGCGAGTAAGCGCAGACACAAGTAATAAGGACAAGCCGAAGAGGTGGACGAGCGCACCCATCCACGCGTTTCCTAGGCGTTGCTGGATCGGGGCCGCGCTCACGGCAAGCGACTCGACCGCGACGACGAGCTTCTCGACTACGTAGTCGGTGGCCACTGCGGTCGACCGCCCCCGGTTGGTGGACACGTAGACGTTACATCCCCCTGCAATCGTCGACCGGGTAGCGCCGAATGTGCGGCTGAGGGTGTGGGGTGCGCAGTTCAGGGTCGGCGTGAGCGACTGGGAGAGTGTGCCGAAATGATTGGCGAAACGGCGTAGACTCACCCTATGGCCAGCCTGATCGCAAAGATCCGTGAGTGGTTGCGGATCGGGGGGAAGAAGAAGTCTTAGCCGCGCCCGCGCTCCAGAAGAGCTAGGGTGGGTCAACTGGCCCTGTGGCCAGAACCCCGGCCGAAAGCCCGCATTCTCCCGACGCGCCTCTGGGCGCGCGAGACGAGGGACCCAGGCGAACAGAGTTCGACTTGCAGGGCCAGCTTTTCGTGTACGGGAGCGCTTGGGGTGCCAAAACTCGGGTCCGACACGCGCGACGTGCCGATTGGCAGGGGGAACCGATTTTGGCACCTCACACCCTCGTGTCGCACATTCAGCGTCGCGCCAACGTCGGCAGCGAACCGGCGCGATCGACGCCGTGCGCGCCCTACGCTCGTGATCGAGGCCGTCGATGACCGACCAGGAGACGTTTCGGTGGTGGGAGGTGCGCCGTGCGCAGAACCTGAAGCCAACGACCTACATTTGCCCGCTCTGCGATCAGCAACTCCACGCAGTGAGGGAGCACATGCTGCTCGTTCCGGAGGGGGATCCGAGCCGGCGCCGACACGCTCACACGGACTGCGTCGCGCAGGCGCGCAGTGCGGGCAGGCTCCCCACATACGACGAGTGGCGCAAGACGAAGCCGTCCTCACCGGGCTCACGCAACCGACGACGCCGAGGCAGCTAGACCGGCATCCCGCAGACCGCGACGCTTCGGTGCCGACGAACCGGGCTTCGTCGACGGCAACCGCCTCGACCCCGGCGAGCGAGCCCACGATCTCGGCCCTGTCGCTAACCGGATCGCGTCTGGGTGCACAAACTCGGTTCGGGTCGGGGAACTCGCATGTTCGCAGGCTAAACCGAGTTTGCGCACCCCACAGGATCGGATGGTTCACGGTCACGTTGGCGACGGCCGATCCACCCTCGTTGTTTCTGTCTGATGATCTTGAGTGGCGGACGCGACGGGAGGGGCGAGCCCTTGCCGTCATCGGCCACCCAGAGGCACTGAGAAATCGCCGGCGCCGCCGAAGGTGAGGCGCAGACGATCCAACTCACTAAAGTCATCTCCATCAAGGTCGTCAAGAACTGCGATTGAGCTTCGCGGGGTGCCAGAGCCTCGTTCGCGTGAGGGAGCCGGAGATGGCCGCGGAGCCGAGTCTGGGCCAAGAGGGCGCTCCTCTCCGCGGAGTAACGACAACGCTCTTGGGAACTAGGGGAGGCTTGCGCTTGCTGCGTCAAGGCGTTTCCTCATGCCGATGAACGTCTCCACATAGCCCAGTGAGCGGTAGAGGGAGCGCGCGACGGTGTTTCCACCGAAGACGTTGAGCTCGATCGAGTCGATCCCTCGGGCACGTACTTCCTCCTCGAGTAGCTGCATCGCCAGGCGTCCGATGTGCTGACCTCGGAAGGCTTCGTCGACGTAGAGGTCGTAGACGAAAGCGCAGCGCTGTTCGTTGTGTTCCCGGTCGGCGAACCAGAGAGTGCCTCTGCCTGCGCCGTCTTCATCCTCGATCACGTACAGGAACTGTGCTGCTGAGCCGAGTCCGTCCGGAAGCAGTCGCGCGTAGTCGCGGTCGGCCTTCGCTTGCGCTGCGTCGGGATCGAGGCCCGCGCTCTCAACCATGTCGCGGGCGTAGCGGCGCTTGCTTTCGACGACGAACGTCGTGAATTCGCCGTCGCCCATCGGCCTCAGCTGAATCGTCACGGACGTAACGCTATCGCCGCTGGCGTCGATTCGACCCCCCGCCTCTGCAGGCCCTCCGGAGGCTTCCCAGCGCCGGTCGTGGTGCTCGCCTACAGGCGCCGTAGAAGTTCGTATCGCCGAGACGTAGCCTTAGTGCATGGCTCGCTGCGTCAATTGCGGTAGGAACGGCGTCGACGGCGCTCGCTTTTGCTTCGCATGTGGAGCCTCGTTCGAGACGCCGACTCCGGAACGGAGGAAGTTGGCAACCATGCTCTTCTGCGACGTGTCCGGCTCGACCGGCCTGGGCGAGCGTCTGGACGCCGAGAGCGTGCGGGAGATCATGCTTGGCTACTTCGGCGAGATGCGCCGGGCGATCGAGCGCCACGGCGGCACGGTCGAGAAGTTCATCGGCGACGCTGTCATGGCGGTCTTCGGCGTTCCTGTCGCACACGAGGACGACGCGGTGCGAGCGGTTCGTGCTGCGCTCGACATGGGCGACCGCCTGGTCGAGCTCAATGCGCAGTTCGACGAGCGTTTTGGAGTTCGGCTCGCCGTTGGCATTGGCCTGTTTTCCGGCGAGGTCGTTGCCGGCGACGCGAGCCGGGGCGAGGCACTCGTCACGGGCGACGCAGTCAACATCGCGGCGCGGCTCGAGCAAGCGGCTTCCCCCGGTGAGATCCTGCTCGGTGAACCGACGTACCGGCTCGTGCGGCACGTGGCCGAGGTCGAGCGCGTGGAGTCGATCGATGCAAAGGGGAAGTCCGAGCCCGTGCCGGCTTACAGGCTCCTTTCGGTTGCGTCGGGGCGGTCTGAAAGCGTCAGACCCGCCGGAGGACAGATGGTGGGACGGACCAAGGAGTTCGGCGCGCTGAGAGCGGTGTTCTCGGATGTCGTCACGCATCGCGGCTGTCGTCTGTGCGTCGTCCTCGGAGAGGCTGGCATCGGGAAGTCGCGCCTCGCCGCCGAGTTTCAGAAGACGATCGCCGCAACCGTTGTCTACGGGCGGTGTCTGCCATATGGGGAAGGCATCACGTACTCGCCTCTCGCGCAGATCGTCAAACAGGCCGCGGGGATCCGCGATGAGGACTCGGTCGAAGCGGCGCGCAGCGGGATCTCCGCGCTCCTCGCGAGCGACCCGCAGGGATCGCGGATTGCCTTGGTGCTCGCGCAGGCGCTCGGCCTGATGGCGGGTGCCGCATCGTCCGAGGACATTGCGTGGGCGGCGCGCAAGTTCCTCGAGGCGCTTGCTCGTGATGGGCCTGTCGTCGTCTGCCTCGACGACCTGCAGTGGGCGGAGACGGGCTTCCTCGATCTGATCGAGAGCACGGCCGCCCTCTCGTCAGGCCTCCCGATTTTGCTCCTGGGCCTCGCGCGACCCGAGTTGCTTCTGCAGCGTCCACGCTGGGAGGCCTTGCGTCTCGAGCCGCTCGCCGCCGGCGAGGCGGCGCAGCTCGTGGTCGAATTGGCCGATCTGGACGACGGGACCCGCTCACGGGTGATCGCGAAGGCCGGCGGGAACCCGTTCTTCGTCGAAGAGCTCGTCGCAGCGGTCGTTGAGGAGCCTGAGCTCGAGCTTCCGGCGACTCTCGACGCACTGCTCAGTGCTCGCCTCGACCGGCTTCGTCCGATCGAGCGGTTGCTGATCGAGCGGGCGGCCGTCGAGGGCGAGGTCTTCCATCGTGGTGCGGTGGAGGCGCTGTCCGACGATGTCTCCGGCCCCAGCATCACTGCGGCGTTGGACGCGCTTGCAGCCGCGGAGCTGGTTCGTCCCGCGCAGTCGAGCTTCGCGGGGGACGTCAGCTTCCGTTTTCGCAACATCCTCATCCGCGACGCCGCCTACCGCGGGATCGCGAAGAAGGTGCGCGCTCAGTTGCACGAGCGTTTCGCGAACTGGCTGCTGGAGGCTGTCGGCGAGCGCGTCGCCGAGCACGAGGAGGTGCTTGGATATCACCTCGAGCAGAGCTACCGCTCTCTGACTGCGCTGGGCAATGCCGACGCGCACGCTCTGCTGGTCGCCGGTCGTGCGGCGGGATGGCTAGCCTCGGCTGGTCGGCGCGCTTTCGGGCGCGGCGATATGGCAGCGGCCGCGGGGCTGCTACGCCGAGCCGCGTCCCTCCTCCAAGTCGATCCGCCCCGCCGGCTCGAGCTTCTGCCGGAGCTGGGCAAGGCCTGCCGCTTCGCGGGCGACAGAACCGGAGCCGAAGCGGCCTTGCGTGAGGCAGTTGATCAGGCCGCAACACTCGGCGACCGCCGACTCATGACGCTGAGCCGAGTCGAGCACACGTTCATGCGCTTGTACACCGACCCCGGCGTCGAGACGGAGGATGCGATTCGCGTCGCGGAGGAGGCGCTCGGCATCTTCGCCGAGCTCGACGACGAGCGCGGCTTGGCGCAGGCGTGGGCGCTGATCGGGCACGCGAACTGGCTCCTTTGCCGCGGCGCACGGATGGAGGAGGCGTTCACACGCGCGCTCGAGTGCACGCAGCGCGCAGGCGACCCGCGCGAACAGGGTTGGGTCCTGCGGATGCTCGCGCTCGTCTACTACCACGGGCCGACGCCCGTGGAGCGTGCGATCGAGCGTTGCGAGGACATCGTGCGCCTCGGCCAGGGCCATGGGGCGATCGAGGTCTCGACGCGGGCGAAGATCGCTGGGCTCGAGGCGATGCGCGGTCGCTTCGACATCGCGCGCGAGCTGTACTTGCAGTGCAGGAAGGTGGGAGAGGAGTTCGGGCTGGGTCCTGTCCTGGCAGCCCTGCCGAACTATTCCGGTCCGATTGAGTTGCTTGCGGGAGATTTGGACGCCGCGGAACGCGAACTCCGCACCGGTTTCGAGGCGCTGCAGGCGCTCGGCGAAACGTCGACGCTGTCGACGAACGCGGCGTTGCTTGCGCGGACGCTCGAGCTCCAAGGACGTCTCGACGAGGCGGAGCGGTTCACGATCCTCAGCGAGCAGAAAGCGTCGGCGGATGACGTGGCCTCGCAGATCACGTGGCGTGGAGTCCGCGCGCGCATCCTGGCACGGCGGGGCCGGCTCGAGGAGGCGCAGCGGCTCGCACGTGACGGCGCCGGCATCGCGGCGCGGACGGACTTCCTCGTCTGGCGCGGCGAGGCTCTCCTCGACCTTGCTCAAGTGCTTTGGCTGAGCGGGGACGCGGCGGCGTTCTCGGCGAGCGCCGAGGAGGCGCTGCGATTCTTCGACGCGAAGGGCCACGTCGTCCTGCGCGACCTGACGCGTGCCGTGATCGCCAAGCCTGTCGCACTGGGCACGGCTTGACGAGCGTAGGCTCCGCCGATACTCTCGCGCCCCCAAACGGAGGAGTCGCCGATGGCCATGTCAACTGAGCCGCCGCGGAAACCCGAGTCTGAGCCGGACGAGGAGGTCGGCACGATCGAGCCGCCACAGAAGCCCGGCCGTGAGCCGGACGAGGAGGTCGGGACGATCGAGCCGCCGCCGATGCCCGGGCGGGAGCCGGACGAGGAGGTCGGCACGATCGAGCCGCCGCCCTAGCCGGGCCACACTCCTACTCCGACCGCCTTCGCACTGCATTACGTCCGCCGCACCCGGTACCTCTTCCTCCGCGCTCGGGACGACGGCTCGCTCGTTGCCGTCTCGGTCCTGAAGGGACAGGAGCTACCGCTTCCGGACGACCAGGCGCGCCGTCTCCTCGCGATCCCGGCTGATCGCTGGATCCGCGTTGACGACGCCGGTGAGCTTCCCGCGGTACGCGAACTCGCCGTCCACGGCCTGATCGTGAGCGACGACCGCGACGAACAATTGGCTGAGCTGCGCCGGCGCGACGAACAACTATCCGCGCCGGCGTGGAACCGCTACGCGGCGCTCTACCATTCATTCACGCGCTGGGCCGACGTGCGCGCCGTCGTCGCGGGGGAGGCACCGCTCCCGAGGGGGCAAGGCCGTTGGCCGCCGCCGCCCCACTTCCACGCTGTTCCGGAGCGCGTCGCGGTGAACGAGCTCCCGCTGGTCGAGCCGAAGAGACCGCTCTACGAACTGTTGCTCAAGCGAAAGACGACGCGAGGATTCGACGCGAACGAAGCACTCAGTCTCGACGAGCTCTCCACCGTTCTTCGCTACGTGTGGGGCTGCCACGGAATCCTCGAGGTCCAAGACGAGCTGACGATCTTGAAGAAGACGAGTCCGTCGGGTGGCTCGGAGCACCCTGTCGAGGTGTACCCACTGGTGCGGGCGGTCGAGGGCGTTCAACCGGGCCTCTACCACTACGCCGTCGAAACCCATGCGCTCGAGCTCATCGAGCCCCTGACGGGAGACGAGGTAACCGCGCTGAACATGGAGTTCACGGCCGGTCAAGCCCATTTCAGCCCGGCGCAGGTGCTCTTCCTGATGACGGCGCGCTTCGGCAGGAACTTCTGGAAGTACGCCGCGCATGCGAAGGCCTACCGCGTGCTGTACCTGGATGCGGCGCACCTGAGCCAGACGCTTTACCTCGTCTGCGCGGAACTCGGCCTAGGAGCGTTCGTATCCGCAGCGATCAACGAGCACAACATCGACCGACGGCTCCGCCTCCAGCCGTTCACCGAGGGAGCAGTCCTGATCTCCGGCTGCGGCCGGCCCGCGGCCTCTGAACGCGAGCCGCAGTACCGACCGCACACTCCGCGCGACCCTCGACCACGGAGGTGAAAACCAGTACCGCGCTCTGCTGCGCGAAGGGGCGCGAGTCGGCCGCACGAGTCGGCCGCCCTCTCGTGCGAGGCTCAGTAGGGACGCGTGTGAGCGGTTTCAAGAACCGGTTCATGCCGCAGCCCGGTATTCGTGGATGAGTCCGCCAAGCAGATCGTGGCGTTCGATCTTTGCGTTGGCTGGTCGAACCGCTGTGTTTCCCGCTTCGGGCGGGACGAGCGCGAGCGCGCGATGCGGCCGCTCCGCGTGGGAGGGGGGTCACGTAGCAGCAGAGCACGTACTCGAGGTGGCGCCGGCCGAGGATCAGCAGCCAGTCGAGACACTTGGCGCGGACGGTACGCACGAACCCGTAGGGTTCGCAAACTCAGGCGGCCTCGTATTCGTGGATGAGTCCGCCGAGCAGATCGCGGCGGCGAAGGTCGGCAGGCGCTGTCAGCGGCGTCGGGTCGCGCCCGTTCGGTGGGAGCAGTTGCAGCGCGCGGTGGGGCCGGTGCTCGTTGTAATGGCACCGGTAGGCGCGGAGCACATGTTCGAGATGGCGGCGGCCGAGGATGAGTAGTCGGTCGAGGCAGTCGGTGCGAACCGTGCGGACCCAACGCTCGGCGAAGGCGTTCGCGTTCGGCGCCTGGACCGGCGTGCGGATCACTCTTATGCCTTCAGCCCGGAAGACGTCGTCGAAGGCGCGGCCGAACTTGGTGTCGCGATCATGGATGAGGAACCGGAACGGTTGCTCGTCCGCGAACTGCATGGCGAGGTTGCGCGCCTGTTGGGTGACCCAGCGTCCGTCCGGGTTCGCGCTGCAGGCGACGTACTCGATCCGTCGGGTCGCGAGCGAGATGAAGAAGAGGACGTAGATCCGCTGCAGGAAGATGGTCTCGACGGTCAGGAAGTCGCAGGCCAACATGCTCGCCGCCTGCGCTCGCAAGAAGGTTCGCCACGACGAATACGTTCGTTGTGGCGCCGGCTGGAGACCGGTCTCGAGTAGCACCTTGCGGACGGACGTCGCCGAAACCGAGATGCCGAGACCGTTGAGTTCGCCGACGATCCGCTTGTAGCCCCAGCCCGGGTTCTCCCGGCGAGGCGAAGGATCAACTCGCGGAGCGAACGCTCGAGCGGCGGTCGCCCAGGCGCCCGGTGCGGGTATGTCCAGCGGCGGGCGATGAGCTCGCGGTGCCAGCGAAGCAGCGTCTCCGGCTTGAACGAGAAGGCCGCCCAAGCCGCCCGGGGCAACGAGCGGCTCAGCGCCGCCAGCAGCGCACGATCCGCTCGTGTCAGCCTCGGCCTTGACCGCTGTCGGCGGAGGATCGCCAACTCTTGGCGGAGGACGAGGATCTCCAACTCCTTTGAGCAACGGCGCCGCGCCAGCAGCCACACCAGCGCGAACAGGTTCCGGACAATGAGATACACAAACGACCAGAGCAAGCGGCCCTCCCTCGACCACAGCAACAGAGCGCCGAACCTACCGAGCCGAACGCTCCAGAGAACCGCGGACGAGTTTGCGAACCCTACGCGATCCAGGGCACGAGCACGATCCCAGAGAGCGTGAACAGCGGAACGACCCAGGATGCTGGCTTCCAGCGGCCAGTTCGAGTGCGCGTATCGAGGTCGAGTGTCGTCACTACGCGAGTGATCAACGAGCGGCCTTGGCAGGATATTTCGCTCGTATGAGTGCCCTCGAGTTCCGCATGTCTTCGCCGGGCGGACTCGCTGGTAGGCGCGCAGCCTTGCATCATGTTGGGTGCGCATGGCGACCCGTCGATCGGCTGCGTAACGCAAAGCTCGGACGGGAATGATCAGGCTCGCGCTATTGCAGGCGGGAAACGTCTCGTTGTAGTTCGAGGGTCAACGCAGGCACGGCGCTGGACTTCCTAAAAGGCAGCCCGACCAGCGTCTGCGCTCAGCGAAAGCGACTTCGGTGCGCGGACGTTGAAAAGTGGGAAAAGTGAGGGAGCGCCGGGGCTCAGGGTCGGGCGGGGGCGAGGCGGCGGCCGGCCTGCCAGAGTCCGGCGAAGAGGACGATGGCCGCGCCTGCGAGGATGATCAGTGCTTGGGCGGCGACGGCGAAGGCGATCGCCTGGGAGGCGTGGACGCCGGTCGCGATCAGGATGGCGGCGCCGGCGCCGGCCTGGGTGGCGGCACCGGCGGGGGCGATTGGCAGGGCGGCTGAGGCGGCTGAGGCGCAGAGGAAGGCGAGCGCGATCGGCAGGCTCGAGGCGCTGGTGCCGACCGAGAGGGCGTGCAGGAGCACAACGAGTGCCGCCCCTCGCAGGAGCCAGGAAGCCGAGACGAACGCCCACGCGGCTGAGGCCTCGCGTGGGGAAGCGCAGTGCTCCCGGACCCAGCCGGCGGCGCGGAAGCGGACGAGGCGTCCGATGCGGGCGATGCGTGGCAGGGTGAGCACAAGTGCGGCGGCCGCGACCCCGGCCACGGAGACCAGGATCAGGCCGGCGAGAAACCAGCCGGTGGTGCCCGATACGACGGCGGCGATGCCGGCGAGTGGCGAGAGCGCCGCGCTGTCGATCAGGCCGAGGAGGAAAAGGGAGAGGCAGAGCGCGCCGATGCCGGTGCGCTTGCCGCGCAACCGGCGGACGACGGCGATCCGGACGGCCTCGTCGAAGCGTCCGGGGAGCGCGATCCCGGTCAGGGCGGCTGCACCGCCGGCAGTCGCAAGTGAGAGTGGCGAAGGTCGCTCGCTGCGGGCGAAGAGGCGACCCCAGCCGAGCGCCTTGAACGCGTAGGCCGCGAGGAAGAGCCCGGCCGCGGCGGCGACGAGCAGCACGTTTGCATGCTGGAGCGGCCAGCCGTGCCGGAGGAAGTGACGCACTGTCAAGAACACGACCACCGCGACGAGCACGACGGAGATTGCGTTCAGAGTACGGCGGGCCGAGCGCGAGCGCGCGAGCAGTAGGCATCGCTCCATAAAGAGGTGTGCCGATGGTGTGGGGGTGAGTCTCAAGTCGCTCGGAGCGGCGCTCTCATACGAGAGGCGACGGAAGAGGAGTTCGCCCCGGTTCACGCGCGCCGTTCAGCCACGATAGCGCGACTGCGCGTTTGCTAGCCGGTTTCGCCACCCACGGCGCCGTGCATCCCTTGCCCGTTGGAAGCGAGCGGAGCGATGGTGCCGCTTACCCGTTTGTGCGCGAGGCTGCATGCGCACGGCGTTGCCAGAGTGGCGCAAGCAGCGGATCGGTGAGTCGCTCGACGAGCCGGATAAGCCGGGTGAGCAGCGGGCGGCCGAAGCGGACGACGACGACTGCGACGGCGAGGCCGACCAGCAGTCCGGCGCCGATGTCGGCGGGGTAGTGGGCGCCGATGAAGACGCGGCCGACCGCGATCACGAGAGCGGCGACGAGAAATAGCGAGCCGGCGAGCCGGTCGAAGAAGAGGACGGTGAAGGCGATCGCGAAGGCGGCGCTGGCGTGGTCTGAGGGGAAGGAGGGGTCGTGCGAGCGGCTGCCCCAGACATGCGCGGAGGGGTGGGCCGCGAACGGTCGGGCGCGGTGCCAGAGCTTGCCGATTGCCTGGTTGACGAGCAGCGCGAGCGCGGCGGAGGCGAGCGCGGAGGTCGCGCTCAGCTTCCACTTGCGGGATCCTCCCGGAGGTGCGAACAGCCAGAGCGCGACGGTCGCGGCGGCGTAGACGGGGATCGCCCATTTTTCGAGTGTCGCGAGGTCGCGGCCGAGCCAGGCGTGGTGGAAGACGAACTGGTTGATCGCGTGGTAGAGGCGGTAGTCGATCGCGCGGCGCTCCTATGGGTGCGGGTTGTGGGGTCTGGGTCGTGCGCGTAGTCGGGGTTTGGGTAGTTGGCCTTCGAGCCAGAGGGCTGCGAGCGCGACCCGGGGGAGGGCGAGGACGCCTTCGTGCATCAGGTAGCGGGGTTCCCAGCGGGGGAAGAACTTGGCGTTGAAGCGGTAGAGCCGCTCGATCTGGAAGACGGCGTCGGCCCAGCCGAGCGCACGCCCGAGCAGCCGTTGGAGCGGGCGTTGCGGGTTGTGGAGGAGGCGGGCGAAGGCGGCGAAGTTGAGCGAGATCTCGTCGATGCCGCGCTCGCGTAGCGCCTCGATCGCCTTGGCGACCATGAACTCGTTCAGCCCGTTCGGGGTTGCCGGGTCGCGACGCATGGAAGAGAGCGAGACGGCGGCGCGGCCGTAGCTGGGGACGAAGTGGAGAAAGCCTTGCACGTCGCCGCCGCTGTCGCGGGCGATAAGGAGGAGTGTGTCGTGCTGGTCTTCGCGGCGGAGCGCGTCGAGCGCCATCGAGAAGCCGCGCTCGGCGCGGTTGCCGAGCCAGACGCGCGAGACGCGCTCAAGCCCGTCGAAGGCTGTCTCGTCGAGGTCGGCGGTCGCGGTTAGCTCGGTGCTGAAGCCGGCCTTCTGGAGGCGTGTGACCGACTGGCGGATCTTGCGGATCGGGCGGCCGTCGAGGCTGAAGCTGTTCGTCTCGATGATCGCTTCGTCGCCGATGTAGAAGGCGCGCAGACCGAGCTGCTGGAAGCGTGGTCGCAGCGGCTCGCTGACGCCGAGCGCCGCGATCATCAGCCCGCGCTCTTCCGCGAAGGAGGCGAGCTGTGCGAGCAGCTGCGGGATCGCTTCGGGTGGGCCGACGGGGTCGCCGGAGACGACGAGGACGCGGTTTTCGATCCGGTAGCCGAGGAAGGCGCTTCGGTCGCTGGTGAAGAGATAGTGCTTGTCGCGGCGGAGCTTGAAGTAGGCGAGCGTGTCGGAGCCGTGCGCGGAGACGAGCGCGCGGGCGGCCGCTCTGACCTGGGCGTCGGGGAGGTTCCGCGGCGCGGCGAGCGGTCGGAAGAGGAGATAGGCGGCGGTCGCGAGCGTCGCGATCCCGATCAGGCCGATCGCGAGGTCCATGCGGGCGACCTCGTCGTGGAAGCGGAGCGGGCCCGGCTGCCAGAACATCAAGGCCCAGGTCTCGCGCATGAGCGTCGAGGCCGACGCGCTCGCTGGTGCTGCGATCTTGACGAGCGCGAATGAGATCAGCCATCCCGCGGCGAGCACGAGCGGTGCGCGTAGCGCGGCGGCGCGGAGGCTGATCGGTTCGTGCCGCACGTAGAAGGCGCTGCGGCCGGCCCAGAGGATCGCGGCGGCGACGACGTCGCCGATCGCTTCCTCGAAGTCAGGCCCTTTGAAGAGGTTCAGCACGCCGAGCGCGAGCAGGAGCAGGACGGCGAGTTGGAGGGCGCGCCTGCGGCGCCGGTACAGGTAGTAGGCACTGACGAAGAGGGCGATCGAGGCGGGGATCGCGAGCGCGTGGAAGACATGCAGTTCCTCGAGCGGCTCGATCTTGAGCAGGAAATGGCCGCGCCAGCGGATGTTCGGCGTCAAAGCGGAGAGCAGGTTGACGGCGGCGAAGGCGGCGGTAGCGAGAGCGGCCAGGAGCGGCAGCGGCTCGGCGCGGCTGAGGTGGCGAAGCGGCAGCGGCGGCCGGTGCAGGCCGAGCCGCCAGGCAGCGGTGTCGCGCCGGCCCGGCGAGATATCGCGCCAGTCCTTGGCGACAAGCCAGACGCCGGCTGCGGCCGCCAGCAGGCTGGGAAGCGGGTCGTGCACGAGGCCGACCGCGATCCCGGTCGCGAGCAAGATCAGGATCAGGAGGCCGAGATGCCATTCGTGCCAGCGCAGTCCGAGGAAGTAGATGCGCGGCCCGAGCGTGTGCCGCTCAACCCGCAGCCGACGTTTCCGGAAGGCGGCTGGGATGCCGCGTTTGGGCGCGGGGAGGCGCGGGTGCATGGTCTTCATTGTTGACGGGCCTTCTGAGCGGAAGCGCGTTGCGCCTTCGGCTTGCGTCTTCCCACCTGGCCGGACACGTCGTCCGGTGGGGGACACCGTAGCCGACGAGGGGGAGCGCGATCGCCGCTTGGAGCAGGCCGACGTTGCCCGGCCAGAGCGGCAGAATGGTTGCCGCGTTCTTTGCGCGAGAACAAGCCGGCGGCGGCGAGCGGCAGACGGGGAGCAGTTGGCGGCTATCGGTTCGAAATAGGTCGCGACCATTGACTCTCTGTACCGACGTACCGGAGCAACTGATAGATCCGCCGCTTGGGCGACTGTGGCGGCGAGACGCGTCCTCACGAGTGGGCGTCGAGAAGCGGTGAGCTGAGGTTGTTGGCCGCGCTCGGATCGGTCGATCGGCACGCCTTCCTGTGGGTCGTTCATCACCGGATCTCGCTTATCAACCCGTTCTTCAAGCTGCTCACGTACCTTGCGACGGGCGGAACGCTTTGGGTCGTCCTCGCGCTCATACTTGCCCGGCGGACCCAACGGCCGCTCGTTCCGATCGAACTGCTCGTCTGGGGCGCTGACGGGATCGCGAGTCTCCTCAAGGTTGTGACGGACCGTCCGCGTCCGTTCGTATCGATTCCCGACGTTTCGGTGTTGATCGCTCATCCGAGCAGCGGTTCGTTTCCCTCCGCCCACGCGACAACCGCTTTCGCCGGCGCGGCGTTGCTCGGTTGGCCGTGGCCGCGCGGGCGGATCGCTTTCGCAGCACTGGCGATTCTGATCGCCTTCTCCCGGGTTTATCTCGGTGTGCACTACCCAAGCGACGTGCTCGGCGGAGCGGCGATTGGTGCGGCCTTCGCGGCGGCGGTCATCGCGACGGTGCAGCGGACGAGGTTCCGCGACAGGTTCGCCCGCCTGCGCAGGATTGGGACCGCCTAGTGTTGCTCGCCCTTCTCGGCGGTCAGCTGAAGCACTGGATCGACAGCTACGGCTACGAGGCGATCTTCGTGCTCGTCGGGCTCGAAAGTATCGGTGTTCCACTGCCTGGCGAGACGGCGCTGATCAGCGGCGCTCTCTACGCCGCGACGACACACAGGCTGAACATCGCGCTCGTGATCACGCTCGCAGCACTCGCGGCGATCATCGGTGACAATATCGGCTTCGCGCTCGGACGCTGGGGCGGCTACCGGCTCTTGCGCGGCTACGGCAGATACATTCGCTTCGACGAGCGGCGGTTGAAGATCGGCCGCTACGTCTTCTTGCGCCACGGCGGCAAGGTCGTCTTCTTCGGTCGCTTCGTCGCCGTCCTGCGAACCTACGCGGCCTTCCTCGCCGGCACGAACCGAATGTCCTGGCCGCGCTTCCTGGTCTTCAACGCCGCCGGCGGCATCACCTGGGCGACGACAATCGGGATCGCCTACTACTACATTGGCAACACCGTCAAGCACGTCCGCGGGCCACTGGACATCGCTCTCGGCGTCGCGGCCGCCGCGGTGATCGTCGGCTTCTTCATCTACCTACGCCGGACCGAGGAACGCTACGCCGTGGAAGCCGAGAGAGAGTTCCCGAGGCCGCTCGAAGAGCCTTGACCGCTAGCCGACGTCTCACAGAGTGACCGTTCAACGCTGGCCGCGGCGAGAGCCAGCCTCGGGTCTAGACGACCTGGACGGAATGCGCAGCAGTCAGCACGCTGACGAGAAGGAGACCGACGGACGCGACCCGGATCAGACTCCTCGCGGGTACCGGCGGGCTGAGGATACGACCGAGAACCAACGCGACGACCGCGATCAGAAGCATGACGAGCGCCGCCGCAAGTTCGGCGTAGTCGAATGGCGCACCGACCACGAAGCTGACACGAGCGAGCGCGGGCAGAGAAGCCCCCGTCGCCAGTCGCAGCGGCCAAGCGACCGCAGCCCTCGCCTCCTCCTCCGTCGCGTAGCCGTTTCTGACCATCGAGCGCAGCACTTCCACCTGTCGCCACCGCGCGGCCAGCGGATCGTTGCGCGGATCATAGAGAGACGGCGCCTGGATCAACCCGATCAACAGACTCGCCTGACTCAAGCTCAACCGCCGTGCGTCACGGCCGAAGTAGTGGTGCGCCCCGTTCATCACGCCGTATTGCCCCTCGCCGAGATACACGACGTTGAGATACGCGTCGAGAATCGTCTCATGGCGATACCGATGACCGAGGCGGTAGCCGAGAACCACCTCCCGCGTCTTCCGCGACAGCGAATGATCGTTCCCACCCAGGTAGACGACCTTTGCGAGCTGCTCCGCAATCGTGCTCGCCCCCTGCGCGAACGACAAATGACTCACATCGAAAGGAACCGCGCGGAGGAGCGCGATCAGGTCCACCCCGCTGTGTCGGTAGAACCGCTCGTCCTCAGTCGCGACGGCGGCCTCACGCACAACGAGGGCAATACGCGAGAGAGGCAGAGCGGTCACCCGGTGTTCGCGCTCAAAAGCACGCGTCCGAGCCGCAAGGTCGCCGCCCGACGGCGCACGAGCAAAGGCCGCGACGAACACGGCAACAATCGAAAGCACGAGGACCAGTGCAATGAGCGCCCGACCTAGCCGCAAACTCGGACGTTCGCTCACCCGGTCATCGTAGGTCGCAAGGCAGACTGGGGATCGGAGCGGTGATGGGCGCGAACCGACGTCGGAGAGTAGTGATCACGGGGCTCGGGGCGGTGACACCCCTGGCCAGCGAGGTTGCGACGAGCTGGGCGCGTCTGATCGGTGGCCTTTCCGCGGCCGCTGCGATCAACGCGTTTGATGCACGTGGCTTCGCGGTCCAGATTGCCTGCGAAGCGAGAGAGTTCGATCCGGTCCGGTGGATCGAGCGCAAGCAGCTTCGGCAGATGGACCGCGTCGCGCAGTTGGCTGTCGCGGCGGCACGGCAGGCGGAGGTTGATTCGGGGATCGTGATCGAGGCGGAGCCGGACCGGGTCGGCGCCTCGGTCGCGACGGCGATGGGCGGCATGAAGTCGTTCGAGGATTGCTGCGACAGGCTGAGCGAGCGCGGACCTGACCGTGTCAGTCCGTTCGACCTGCTGGCGGTGATCCCGAACATGAGTGCCGCCTGGCTCTCGATCCAGCTCGGCACGCGCGGGCCGCTCTCGGCGCCTTGCACCGCCTGCGCCGCGTCGCAGATGGCGATCGGCGAAGGCCTCGACGCGATCCGGCTCGGCCGCGCCGACGTGATGCTCTGTGGCGGCAGCGACGCGGCGATCACGCGCACCGGGATCGGAGGCTATGCGGCGATGCGCGCCCTTTCGCGCCGCAACGATGACCCTGCAGCGGCGAGCCGGCCGTTCGACGCCGAGCGTGATGGGTTCGTGATGGGCGAGGCGGGCGCGATCCTGGTGCTCGAGGAGCTCGAGCATGCGCGGAAGCGCAATGCGAACGTGTACGCGGAGCTGCTCGGCTACGGCGTCTCCTCCGACGCCGGGCACATCAGCGAGCCCGACCCGACCGGCCGCGGCCCGGCCCGGGCGATGAGCATGTCGCTCGCGGACGCCGGCATCAACTCCGAGGAGGTCGACTACGTCAACGCGCACGGCACCTCGACGCCGCTCGGCGATGCGGGCGAGACGCGGGTGATCAAGCGCGCGCTTGGCGAGGACAACGCGCGCAAGACGCCGGTCTCCTCGACGAAGGGCGCGACCGGGCACTGCCTCGGCGCCGCCGGCGCCGTCGAGGCGATCTTCTGCGCGCTCGCTCTACACGAGGGCGTGCTGCCGCCGACGATCAACTACGACACGCCGGACCCCGAGTGCGACCTCGACTACATCCCGAACGAAGCCCGAGAAGCCGACATCCGCGTCGCCGTCTCGAACTCATTTGGCTTCGGCGGACACAACGCCTCACTCGTCTTTGGCCGCTTCGCCGTATAACCGGAGCGGGTTCAGGGATCGATTGCTTGAGCGCGCAGTCGCAGTTGGCGCTCGCCCGGCACCTTGACGTCCGTGACGAGGCCGAGCTTCTCCAGGCCGCGGATCACCCACCACGAGACGTCGATCTGCCAGCGGCGGAGGCCGTGACGCGCCGAGCTTGGGAACGCGTGATGGTTGTTGTGCCAGCCCTCGCCGAAGACGAGCAACGCGACGATCCAGTTGTTCCGCGCCTCGTCGCGTGACCGGTAGTCCTTGCGCCCGAACATGTGGCAGATCGAGTTCACGCTGAAGGTTGCGTGCTGGTACAGAAAGATCCGGATCAGGCCTCCCCAGACAAGTCCCTCGAGACCGGTGGCGGCTGTTCCACCGACTGCGTAGCCGATCAGGAACGGCAGCCCAAGCGTCAGCACGACCCACAGCAGGTAGAGGCGGTCGATCGCGCGCACGAGGACGTTGTCGTAGAGATCTTTGGCGTACTCGCGCCCCTGCTCCATTCCGAGGTTCTCGAACAGCCAGCCAACGTGCGCGTGAACGAAGCCGCGCACCGCGCCCCAGGCGCCGTCGCCGTGTCCGACGTGCGGTGAGTGCGGATCGCCCGGCTGGTCGGAAAGCGCGTGATGCTTACGATGATCCGTCACCCACTGGGTCAGGGGACCTTGCACCGTCATGCAGCCGAGAACGGCGAGCGTCGCCTCCACCGGCTTTCGTGCCGTGAACCCGCGATGCGTGAAGTAACGGTGGAAGCCGATCGTCGTGCCGAACGCGCAGAGAACATAGAAGCCCGCGAGCAGCAAGAGGTCCGCCCACCGGAACGCAACTCCCCAGAGCAACCCCATTGCCGACAGGATCCCGAGCGGCGGCACGATCACCGCGACGAGCGTGACGATCTGGCTGATCCGGCTCGTGCCCGGACGAACCGTCGCGACGAGTGCGCTTTTGTCGAGAGCCTGTTCAGTCACGGCATCCTCGGCAGGGTAGATCAGGTTAAGCATTGTTCGAGTTAAGGATTGTTCGAGCGATCAGCGGCGATCGGGATGAGCGCCCAGGTGACCGCGTTCTTCCTCTCGACCTTCCGTCGCCAGCTAAAAACGACTCCAAAGAAGGCGACGCGCGATTTCGTGCTTGCTCGAAGCAGTTTCTGAGCGAGGAGGTCGCGAGTGACGAACGGCGCGCCCCAACACGCGGTGACTAGGTGCGGAGTGGAACTGCAGCGACCGTGATGCTGCGTACCGGGTTTCGGCCGAACCATAGCCAGCGGTGTTTCGCGATGCGGCCGCCACAGTAGGGGTAGGAACCGCCTTCGAAGGGTGCTTGGCCGCAGGTCAGTCGCGGGTAGCGCGCGCGTGCTCTGTCCGTGTCGTCGCCGATCGCGACGCCTCGCTCGGTGCGCGCTCCGCGCTGCGCGACGATGAAGCCGTTGACGTGCCCGCCGCAGACGAGAAACGTGACGTGCGCGTAGCGCAGCGCAGTGCCGCAGCCACCGGCGACAACCGTTGGGCCGCCGATGTCAACGAAGTCATCCTTGCGCGGAGCGATCGACTCAGCATGTCCGCTCAGAACCTCGTGGCCGAAGATCCGCTGAACCGCGGCGGTCGTATCACCGATCCCAACGCCCCGATAGGTGCCGCGCAGCGTATTAACGAAGGTCGGTTTCGCTCCATCGCCGCAGCCGGAGACGGCGAGCGCGATCAGCGCGAGAAACACGAACCGGTGCACGCCTGCATCATCGCGTCAGTCGGCCGCTAATCCCGGCGCTCAGGTTCGAGGGTGGTCTACCGCGGCGCTTGAACAGGGATCGAGTGCATCGGCAAGAAGTCTGGTGTGAGGCGATCAGGCCACTCGCAAGATCACCGGCAGGTCGGCGGCACGTGGACTCCGACAGAAACAGCATCAGGCACGCAGCAGGGCTACAATCCGGCCGTTCGTTCGCCGATACTCGTCAGGCCAACTGACGAGGTCCGAGAAAAGGGGGGTGTTATCGCCGTGAATTTGAGGACACTCGTGACCATCTTGGCCGCGCTGGCGCTGATGGCAGGGGCGGGTGTCGCTGTCGCAGTTGCAAGCGGCTCGGCTAAAGCGCCGGTCGCAACGGCGACTGGAACGACGACCTGCGCCGATCAGGATCAGCAGGGCGAGAACGAACAGGGCGACAACGAAGAGGCGAGCGCGGCAACGGAGGTCGAGAAGGCCGCGGCCGAGGTCGACCAAGAGGCGACCCGCGAGCAGGCCGACGACCAGAGCGGGGACGACCAACCAGGCGAGCAAGGCGACGAGCAGGGCGAAAACGACGACTGCGGCGACTAGCGCCGCAGAAAGAGAATTCTTGGGTCGCCGTCTGCCTGACCGGACCGTTCCGCAGGCCCACCGCCGAGGTGCGCCGTGCGCGGTCGTCGTTGTCCTGAGCTGCCTGACCGCATTGGCGCTGCTGTTGCCTGCTGCTGCGGGAGGGAGCGACGCGACTCTACGAGTGACGCTGGCGAACTGGTCGCACCGGATCGCCCTGGATGCGAGGGGAATCAGTCTCAGCGCGAGCCGGCGCCATCCGCGCCGGATGGCGCGGCGGGCGCGGCACTTCCGCGCCGATGCGCTCCGCGCGCAACATGCGCTCGCTGCCGTGCCACCCTCGAGTATCCGTGGCCGGCGAGCGAAGCGTCTTGCGCTTGCAGCCTTCCGCGACTATGCAGTCGTCGGACTCCAATGGGCACTCAGCGGCCAGGCCCGCCTAAACGGCCGAACGCTGGTGGCCGTCGCGCACGCCCGCAAGGCCGCGTTTTTCGCTAGGAACGGAAGTCGTCTGCTAATAACGGCGGGCAAACTTCTTCGCTAGACGCTCCAACCCCCGGCGCTTGCAGAGGGCCGCCTGAACGGGTAACGACCTCCTATGTTCCGGGAGGGGAGGCGGGCCATGCCGCCGTATCGCCAGTGTTGAGACTGTACGCGTACCTCGTTGGCTCTACGGGCAACCGATCGCGGGCGTCGGTCCATGCTGCTTCAGTCCACACACCCGACGGCCACGAAAGCGACTCTGCCCCGTTGCTGTCGTCTCTTCCGACAACAATCATGGCTCATTCGTTAGCCTTTCGTTCGCCATTCGTTCGCCAGTCAGCATGCAAGGCAGTGGAGTTCCTTGGAATGCCGGCGGACTTCCGTGGACTGGGCGCGGCGGTCAAGGAAAAGCCGCGCTTGCAAGAAGCGAGGCGCCTTCTCGCGGCGCCTCGCTTTGTTGAGCGGAGGGGGAGGGATTTGAACCCCCGAGGGACCTTTTTGGCCCCTAGCGATTTTCGAGACCGCCGCATGGGGCCGGCGGGTGGATCGCCGTGCTGCTGAGTGACCCGCGGGTTTGGGATCAAAAATCCCCTTGAACAGGCTGCAACAAGGCGCAACGAGCGGAGCGAAGCCGCGACGAGCCGAAGCTGATCTTTACGCGCATCCTTACGCGCGCGGGCTCACTCGTCAGACTGGCGAGCCGTAAAGCCCTGCAAATCGGTGGAAGTTCTATGGGCCGGGCAGGATTCGAACCTGCGACCTTGAGATTAAAAGTCCGGGTCAACAAGCTGAAACGAACTGCAGAGAACTGAAACGCGCTGCAAATCTCCCGGTTCATCGCTGCAACGAACTGCAGCGAACTGCAGCCTGCGGAGACAAGCCTGTTCGCCCACTGTACGCCCAGACCGTTGCCTCGTCGGGCAATAGGACGAACATCGTCGCGGACCTTGATCCGCCGAACAAGGTACGGCGGTTTTCGAGACCGTGCGAAAAAA
>WNGA01004383.1_pt1 | contig 20775 bp, 19 predicted proteins | sample 5400061 | NCBI WGS metagenome assembly WNGA01 (sample SAMN13153366, study PRJNA577476) | soil metagenome | isolation source: 100 cm soil or saprolite under grassland replicate 2 | place: USA:California | collected 2016-06-15
GCTCGACCAGGTCCTGACGAATCCCGCGGCCGACGCCAACATGCTCACCGTCGCCGCCAACTACTACGCGCAAATGGGCCAGGTCGCCAAAGTGGAGAACGCGCTGCAATTGCTGGTGAAGAAAGTCCCCGACAACCCTGAGGGCCGATTCGATCTGGCGGCCTTTTTGGCGATGCAGAACAAGACGCCGCAAGCCCTCGAAGCGCTCTCCAACGCCCTGCAGCAAAACGCCGCCCGCCTCACCCGCGACGCCACCGCGCCGAACCTGTACTCCAGCGCCACCGCCGACACTCGTCTGGCCTCGCTGCGAGCCCTGCCCGAGTTCCAACGGCTCCTGGATTCGTTCAAGCCCAAGCAGCCCTGAGATGGCTGGACGTAGTGCCGACAGCACTGTCTGCTGTTTCGCCGACTGCCAGTCGGCGAACGCCGCGCCCGGCTACCGGCATCCCCTTCAGTACGACGGCTCGCGGGTTGGCAACCCGCGATACAGCAGGCTGGGCAGCCTGCGCTGCGTTGGCCATGGCCGATACACCCCAAAGATAGGCGCCCCAAAAACCGTCGAAATACTTGTTGCAACGCCAAATGCCTCTGCTAATAATCCGCGCTCCGTTTCCCGGGAAGCCGGGAGGCGGGGTCAAAGAACCGACGCACCAATGCCGACCATCAACCAACTCGTGCGCAAAGGCCGCAACAAGATTCGATACAAATCGAAGTCACCCGCCTTGCAGAATTCGCCGTTTCGACGCGGCGTCTGCCTCCAGGTCATGACCCGCACGCCCAAGAAACCCAATTCGGCCATGCGCAAGGTGGCCAAGGTCCGCCTGACCAACGGCCACGAAGTCATCGCCTACATCCCCGACGAAGGCCACAATCTCCAGGAGCACTCGATCGTGCTCGTCCGCGGCGGCCGCGTAAAGGATCTCCCCGGCGTGCGCTATCACATCGTGCGCGGCTCACTCGATGCCGCAGGGGTCGAGAAGCGCCGTGTCAGCCGCTCGAAATACGGCGTGAAACGGCCAAAAGCCGGCAAACCCGCCCCAGCCGCTGCTCCCGCCGCTCCCGCTGCCGCGTGACTCTTTAACGATTCAACGATTTAACGCCTCAACGAACCATGTCCCGTCGCCGTCAATCCGTCCGCCGCCCGATCGCCGAAGATCCAAAGTTCAACAGCGTGCTGGTAACGCGCCTGGTGAACACGGTGATGGGAGGCGGGAAGAAGAACACCGCCCAGCGAATCGTCTACGGGGCGTTCGAGTCCATCGCCACGAACAACAACCAGGCCAATCCACTGGAGGTCCTCCAGCGGGCGGTCGACAACGCCAAACCGCGCTTGGAAGTCAAGGCCCGCCGCGTGGGTGGCGCAACCTATCAGGTGCCGCTCGAAGTGAGTACCGACCGCCAGGTCTCCCTGGCGCTGCGCTGGATCGTCGATTTCGCCGACGGTCGCAAGGGCCAGCCGATGATGAAGGCCCTGGCGTCCGAAATTATGGAAGCCTTCCAGGGTCAGGGCAATGCCATCCGCAAACGCGACGAGGTCCACAAAATGGCCCAGGCCAACAAGGCCTTCGCCCACTTCCGCTGGTAACAAGCTGTTTTAAGTCCGCGCCCCGCCGGCTGCAAACCTCGGGGCGCTTTTAGTCTCCAAACGCCGATGCAACCTGCTGCTGAGAACAAAGCGTTGAACTCGCCGAACCGGCCCTATTCGCTGGAGCGGACGCGGAACATTGGCATCGCGGCGCACATCGACGCGGGCAAGACCACGACGACCGAACGCATCCTGTTTTACACCGGACTCATCCACCGAATTGGCGACGTGGACGATGGCAATACCGTGACTGATTGGATGGAACAGGAGCGCGAGCGGGGCATCACGATCACGTCGGCGGCGGTCACTTGTTTCTGGACCCAGAAGCAGGCCAAGCCCGGCGAAACCAGCCTTTATAAAGCGTTCAACAACATCCCGCACCGCATCAATATCATCGACACTCCCGGCCACGTGGATTTCACGGCCGAGGTCGAGCGTTCGATGCGCGTGCTCGACGGCGCGGTCGCGGTGTTCTGCGGGGTCGCCGGGGTGCAGCCGCAGTCCGAGACGGTCTGGCGCCAGGCCACGAAGTACAAGGTCCCCCGCATCGCCTTCGTGAACAAAATGGACCGCACGGGCGCCAACTTCGAGAACGCGCTCAACGACATGCGCGCCAAGCTCAAGGCTTACGCGTACCCCATCTTCCTGCCTATCGGTGCGGAGGACCAATTTGAGGGTGTAATCGACCTGGTGAATCAAAAGGCCATCTGGTGGGGCACGGGCGACGTGGTCAACGAGGGCCTTAACTACGAGGTGAAGGAAATTCCAGCGGAACTCAAAGGCAAGGCCCAGGCGGCGCTCGCCGAGTTGATCGAAGCCGTGTCGAACAAGGACGACGCGCTCGCCGAACTGGTGCTCGAAGAAAAGCCCATCGAGCCCGCCGCGCTCAAGGCCGCCATCCGCCGGCTGACTTGCAAGATCGAACTGGTACCCGTGCTCTGCGGCTCCGCTTTCAAAAAGAAGAGCGTGCAACCGCTCATCGATTCGGTGATCGATTACCTGCCCAGTCCGCTCGACGTTCCCGGCGCCGAAGGCACCGAGCCGGGCACCGAGAATGCCGTCCACGTCGAAACGAGCGACGCCAACAAATTCTGCTCGCTGGCGTTCAAGCTCTGGACCGATCCCTACGCCGGCAAGCTGGTTTTCTTCCGCGTTTATTCCGGCAAGCTCAAGAAGGGCGACACGATTTACAATCCGCGTACCCGCAAACGCGACCGCGTCAGCCGGCTCATGGTCATCCAGGGCAGCGAACGCAAGGACGTGGATACAGCCTACGCCGGCGACATCGCCGCGCTGGTCGGCCTGCGCAACATCACGACTGGCGACACGCTTTGCGACGAGGACTTCGATGTCACCCTCGAACCGCCCACCTTCCCCGAGCCGGTTATCAGCATGGCCGTCGAGCCCAAGACCAAGGCCGACCGCGACAAGATGGGCGAAGGCTTGCAGCGCCTCGCAGAGGAGGACCCGACCTTCCGTTGCTTCACCAACGAGGAAACCGGCCAGCTCATCATCGCGGGCATGGGCGAGTTGCACCTGGAAATCATCATCGATCGGCTCAAGCGCGAGTTCCGGGTCGAGGCCAACGTCGGCGCGCCGCAAATCGCCTACCGCGAGACGATCACCAAGTCCGCCGACGGCGAAGGCAAGTTCATCCGCCAGTCCGGTGGCCGCGGTCAATATGGCCACGCTTGCGTCGAGATCCAGCCCAACGAGAAGGGCAAGGGCATTGAGATTGAAAACAAGATCGTCGGCGGCGCCATTCCCAAGGAATACATCCCGGCCGTGATCGACGGCATCGAGGAAGCCATTCGCGGCGGCGTCCATGCCGGTTATCAAATGATCGACCTCAAGGCCCAGGTCGTCGATGGCACGTTTCACGAAGTGGATTCCAACGAACTGGCCTTCAAGATGGCCGGCATCTTCGCCTTCAAAGACGCCGTCAAAAAGGCCGGTGCGATTCTGCTGGAACCGATCATGAAGGTCGAAGTGACCACGCCCGACGAGTACCAGGGCGACCTTATCGGTGACATCACCCGCCGCCGCGGCACGATCCTCGGCATCGACGCCAAGGGCGGGCAGACCATCCTCAATGCCCACGTGCCGCTGGCGGAAATGTTCGGCTACGCCACCGCCATCCGATCACTCTCCAAAGGCCGCGCCTCCTACTCGATGGAGCCTTTCAGCTTTGAGCAGGTGCCGCAGTCGGTCGAAAAATCCATTTTGGACACCGCCGCCAAACGGCCGGCCGCGCGAACCTAGAGCGCGCCTGAAAAAGAACTATTGCGCTCAAGGTTCCCATTGATAGAGTTCGCGTCCGCTTTCGACCGGAAGCGGGTTGAACTGAATCCATAAGCATAAAATCGTTCTTTCTATGGGACAACGCATCCGCATCAGGCTCAAAGCCTACGACCACCGCGTCATCGACGCCTCGGCCACCGACATCGTCGAGACCGTCAAACGCTCCGGCGCTCGCGTCGCCGGACCCATCCCCCTGCCGACTCGCGTCGAGCGCTTCACCGTGCTGCGTTCGCCGCACGCGGACAAGAAGTCCCAGGAAACCTTCGAGCAACGCACCCACAAGCGTCTCCTCGACATCCTCGACCCCACCGCCAAGACCGTGGACGAGTTGAAGAAGCTCAACTTGCCCGCCGGCGTGGACATCACGATCAAGATTTGAGTCCCGGTTCAACGATTTAACGGTTCAACGATTCCACGATTTAACGATTCAACGCTTTTAACGATTTAACGAATAAAGGCTATGCCCCTCGGACTCCTCGGAAAAAAATTGGGCCATACACGCGTCTATGACGAAAATGGCGTGCTGGTGCCCGTCACCGCCGTGCTGTGCGGCCCCAACCGCGTCCTGCAAATCCGCACGCGTGAGAGGGACGGTTACAGCGCCGTGCAATTGGGCTTCGGCGACCAGAAGCCCCAGCGCATCGCCAAGCCTGTCCTCGGACACCTCGCCCGGTGCGGCGTCCTCACCGCGGACGATGCCAAAGCCGCCCGCAAGAAAGGCGATAAGCAGTCCCTCACTGCGGTCGCGACCATCAAGGAATTCCGCGACTTCCCGACCCACTTGCCAGCCCCTCCGCCGAAGCAGGAGAGCGCGGAAAAGAAGGAAGGCGAAGAGAAGAAAGAAGAACAGAAGCCGGAGATGAAGGAAGTGAAGACTGGTGACCTCCTGGGGCCGGCGCTGTTCAACGTGGGCGAATACGTCGATGCCATCGGCGTCACCAAGGGCCGCGGCTTCGAAGGGGTGGTGGGGCGCTGGGCGTTCCGCGGCGGCGACAGCACTCACGGCGCCAAAGGTTGGCATCGGCGCTCCGGAGCCATTGGCTGCCGCCTCTTCCCGGGTCACGTCAACAAGGGCATGAAAATGCCCGGCCACATGGGCCAGGTCCGGCGCACCGCGCAAAACCTCCAGATCATCCAGGTCCGCGAAGCCGACAACCTCCTGCTCATCAAAGGCTCGTTTCCCGGCGCCGAGGGCGATTACGTCATCATCCGCGAATCCAAGAAACTCTCCCGCGACATGGTGGCCCGGCGCAAAGCCGCCGCAGCCGCCCGCGCCAAAGCCCAGCCTGCCAAGAAAGGCGTGAAAGCCGCCGAAAAGACCGCCGCTCCGGCCAAGAAATAACACGCGATGAAACTCGAAATTAAAGATCTCAACGGAGCCCCGCAAGGCGAACTCGAAGTCAAGTTCGGGCTGGTGGAAGGGGGCCGGGGCACCCAGGCCGTCCATGACACCGTCGTCGCCTACATGGCCGCCCAGCGCATGGGCACCGCCTGCACCAAGACCGTCGGCGAGGTGTCCGGCAGCAACAAAAAGCCCTGGCGCCAGAAAGGCACCGGCCGCGCCCGCGCCGGCTCCCACCAAAGCCCCCTTTGGGTCGGGGGCGGCGTCGTCTTCGGCCCCCGCCCGCGCGACTTCTCAAAAAAGGTCAACGCCAAGACCCGGCAACTGGCTCTCCGCAAGGCCCTCACCGAGCGGCTCAAGGCCGGCGACGTCCAGGTGCTTGCCGACCTCAAACTTGAGTCGCCCAAAACCAAAGGCTTCCTCGGTTTTCTCAACGCCCTCGGCGTCGAAGGGTCCACGCTCCTCGTGGACGCCGTGATCGACAAAAACCTCGCCCTTGCCTCCCGCAATGTTCCCAAAGTCGAAGTCGCGACCGCCGACGGCTTGAACACCTACCAGGTGCTCAAGCCCGCCAAGCTGCTCATCACCAAGGACGCCTTCGACAAGCTCGCCGAGCGCCTCGGCGCGTAACCGCCCGCCCCGCCATGAACTCCTTTGAAATCGTCAAGACCGCCCGCCTCACAGAAAAAGGCACGCGCCAGTCCGCGAAGCTCAACCAGTACACCGTCGTGGCGGATCGGCGCGCCAACAAATTCCAAATTCGCAAAGCCGTCGAGGAACTCTTCAAGGTCAAGGTCGTCCGGGTGAACACCCTCAATGTGCGCGGCAAATTCCGCCGTCAGCGCACCAAGCAGGCCGGCAAGGACGAAGACTGGAAGAAAGCCATCGTCACCCTCCGCGCCGGCGACAAAATCATCCTCACCTGATTCCGCGCTGCGGCACGCGCTTTGCAGGGCCGGGGTGACGTGAAGTCTCCCTCTCCTCCTCGAACCAGGAGAGGGCCGGGGTGAGGAGTCGATTCCCTCGCCCAGCGGATGGGAGTTGGGGCGGGCTGGGGCGCATCGCGCTCGCCTGCATTGATGTCCAGGAATCCGATGCAAGTTACTCTTGGATCGATCCTTACGTTCATTTCCGCCCTGAAAACGAGCGGAATCACCTATTTTCCAGAGCCGCACGGTTTTTTTGTAGTGAGAATTTCCGGGAATTTCCGGGATTCCTGTCCTCAAAAACCCTGCAGCGGCCGATTCGAGATCCGGGTTCGCTGCCGCGGTCCTGAGAGCGTGTCTGAAAAACAGGGGGCACGGGCCGTCGGCCCCGGCCAACTGCCCCGCCTGGCGGAACCGGCCGAGGAACGCGCCGTGAACAGGCGCCTTCGAAGCGTTGCCGACTCTATTCATCGTGCGGCCATGGTCTCAGCCTGTGTAGGACAACGGCAGTCCAATGGGGTCAACTCCAGGAAAAAAGTTTCAAAGGCCGTAGCCGCCGAAGTCACGAGGCTCAAATCGAAAGGGCCGAAAGCCCGAAAGAAAACAGCCCAGGGCAAAGCGAATGGTGGCCGTGCGCCAGCGCCGAGCGACGCGCTGGGCCAGTCGTCCCCACAAATCTTCTCCCTCTCCTTCTCGAACGAGGAGAGGGCCGGGGTGAGGAGTCGAAATTAGTTCAACGGCCTTTTGATTCGCTCACGCCAGTTGTTCTCCAGCATCAACTCGAAACGCATTTCGTTTTGCGCGACGCCGAGTTTCAATTCTCCGACGTTCACGCCTTTGGCCGAAACTTTTTCTAACAATTCAAATAGCCGCTCTTTGTACGCGGTGTCTTCATTGCCTTTGAGATGTAGTCCTTTGGTTTCGAGCACGGCGAAACGAATCTTGCCGTTACCCATCTCTTCCACGCACGCCAGAAAGTCGGGATAGACTTTGTTTCGCTGCCAGCCTTGAAGATGCCAGTCTTGCCGAATGGCAATCCGATGCCACCACCGCACGGCTTTCTCGCCATCGAGATACCAAGCCACGTCTCTTTCCAAGCCATTCACCTGTTTTTGATAAACTTTTTCAAAGAGACTTCGTGCGAGCGGTTTGCCGGTATCACGCTGTGTAAGCGGCCTGTCTTCATCCGTCACGTCCAGTTCGAGAGTCTCCGCCAATTCCCAATTGAGTTGTTCATCGCCCGAAGCCAGAAGACGAAAACTCAATTGCTCTTTCTCCAACATTTTTTTGAATAGACTTTCACCGGCGCGATTTACTTGCTCCCGCAAATCATCGCGCATTGCTTTCAACAGAAAGAGACGGTTCGTCACGATGCGCTTTTCCTCGACGCACTGCTTGCGCAGGTCGGTCAAGGTTTCTTCGAGGATGCGCGCCGCCTGCCAGGGATTTGGAATCACGTCCGCGAGCAGCCGAACGAGGGCGGGAAAATCCAACTCCGTCGGCGCTTCTTCTTCCGTCGTGGTCAGTTTGGGCAAATCCGCATCGTCCACGTTGCCGAGGTCTTCGACGCTGACGCGCGAAACCGTGCGTTCGTAGGATTGTTTGCCGTCCGGGGTGAACTGTTTGGCGAAGCTGAACTTTTCCCAATCCAACTGGCTTAACAGGTCGCGGTCGTAATCAAAGTTCCGCCATTCTTCCTTTCCGGCGCGGCGGGCCAGAACGTAGGGCAGAAAAATCTTCGTGCCCCGAAATTCCTGCCGACGATGAATCGTTTCTGCGCGCGCACCGGCCGCCGCGCCCGTCGTGCTCACGCGCACGCCTGCGGCCAAATCGCCCATGCCTTCTTCTTCCAAACCGCGCCGAACGCTGTCCACCGCTGCCTGCACTTCCTGGTCGTAAGTGAACACGTAGCACTCGTTCAGCGCGGCGGAAGCCGTCTCGCTGGCGTGCGGTTGCCGCATCACGCGCCCGACCATTTGTGTTAACGCCGTTCGCGCCGTGGTTTTGGACAACACCGCCAGCACGTAGGCGAACGGGCAATCCCAGCCCTCGCGAAGCGCGTCCTTCGTGAGGATGAACCGAACTTTGCAGAGTTCATGCAGAAGACCTTTGCCCCGCAATTCAGGCATCTTGTCCAACTCGGCCAATTCATCCAACTCGGCGGATTTTACCTTCACCTGTTCCGGGTGCGCGCCCAGCTTTTCGATCAAAAACTTTCGGACGTGCTCCGAATGAATTTCACTTTTGTCCAACTGCTTTTCTCCAGTGTTCTCGACACGGATCAGCAGAATCGGACGAATGTATCGCCCCTCATTTCGTTCAACTTTCTTCGCGGCCTCTTTCAGTTCATCGAGTTTTTGCACTGCTTCCGCCAAAGTCTGCTTCCAATCCGCGCCTTTGGTATTCGAGAGGTTTACCGGCATCTTGATCATCTCCTCTTTGCGCAACGCCGTTCCCGTCACGTTCACGAGCACGTTGCTGGCGTATTCGCCGCCACTGTTGGGCGTGGCGGAGAGTTCCAGAATGAAACGTGGGTTGTGTCCCGCGATGAACTCCAGCGCGGTGTTGGTATACGCCTTGTGCCCTTCATCAATCACGACGACAGGCCGCGTCAGTTTGAACACATTGCCGAGACTTTGCTTTACCGTCAGGCCGCCCGCGCGAAATTCAGCGTCGGTCGTCTCGCACACGTCGAGATTTGTCACCCGTCGCAACAATTCCTTGTTCGCGGGCAGGTCATCCACTTCGGGAAAGAAATTCATGAATCGCCCGCTGTCTTGAAACATCCTGCGCTTTTCCTTGGAATCCCTTTTGACCGCGCCCGCCTGCAACATCAGCAGCATCAGGCACAGGTGTTCCTCCACGTCCGGACGGGAAAAACTATCTTCCTTCTCCAACAACTTCACGCGCCCGCCCGAAGCGCGCTCCAGCATTTGCCGATAGGGGTCTTCGCGGTTCGCAAATCGTTTCCACGTCTGCGAATAAATCGCGTCCGACGGTACGACCCACAACACCAGTCCCTGCTGCTTCTTGAAATATTCCGTGTTGATTCGCTCCAACGCCGCGCACGCCAGCAGCGTCTTGCCGCCACCCGTCGGAACTTTCAGACAGACGTTCGGAACAGGGCGCTCCATGCCGTCGTTGCGACCGACGTAAGGCATTGTGACCTCATTGTCGTGCCTGTCCTTTGAACGCGGCAATTTCCTTTCAGCGTTCAACGAATCCCAAGTGTCGCGGCAATAATCACCCAAATCGACAGCGCGACCCATGCCCTTTTGAAACTGGACGAATTCCTCCGCTTCCCGTCGTTTTTCTTCGAGTACACCAAGATAACCGCTCACACTTTCCAGCACGTCGTTCTGATAATCCTTGAGTCGCATCGCACAGGGTCAGGGCTTGCGCGGCGGTTTGTCGTTCAGGGCCATCGCCGATTCCTCGGCGCGCCGGCGTTCCCTCTCAGCCACAAGTTGGCGCAGTTCTTCGGCGCTATGCACGACCGGGCCGGAGTGCGGATGTTCCGCCGCCCACTTCCGCAAGTTCTCGAAAAAGCGGTGCGTGTCATACCCGGCCTCGCGCGCAAGGTCATCTTTAATCTTCCAGAGTTCTTCAAGAATCGGATTCGGTTTCATAGGGCAAGTCTCCCATCAATTCCGCAGGGGTGCAAACTTTCGGCAGCTTCCAGCCGTGGTGCAAGGCTTCGCGTTCCAGCCGGCGCAAGATTTGGGCGTTGGCCAGATGGCGGCAGTTCCAGGTCACCAAGTAATCGGCGCTGGCAGCAGTGGCGATGGCAAGGTGCGCCGCATCAGTTTGCGCGTTTGAGGGCAGAGCGCCGGTAGCGAGAAACGCCTGGGACAGGTCTTCCGCTTCTTTCGACGCTTGAACAAATGTCAGCTCGCCCAAAACTTCCAAGCGGCGACGCACCTGCTCGGGATCTCCTTTGCTCGCCTCTTGCGTCACTTCGTCCGAGGCGATGCACATAAATTCCTGCCGCCGCAGCCGCCACCAATCGCGCGTCACCTGCTGATTCGCCGCAGTGATCAAGTCCCGGCTGGGATTTCCCACCAGCAGACTGATAAAACTGGTTTCCAAATAAACAATCTCCATCGCTCAATCCCCCATGATGCGGTGAATGGCGTACGGCAACTGGCAGAACTCCAAGCCCAGCCGCGTCAGCTCTTTCTGGCTCATGAATTTGGCCGCCGCGAACACCAGCAGCCGCTTCTTTTCCTTGTTCGATGCCAGCATCTTTTCCACAAGGTGCTCCGTCAGCGCCGCCTCGTTGCTGGCCAGCCATTTCCTCTCCGGCTTGTAATGCAAATGGACGCGATACAAATCCGTCTCGCCGATGAAGCCGTCGCCTTCGTAGCAGCCGACGTAAAGAGGCTCTGATTTCTTTTTGCGTGCCTCTTTGGCCGACGAGGAAGTTTGAGCCTCGTTACCTCGGCTGCTACCGGGAACTTCTTCCAACGTCCGGCCCGTGGCGGTGTAGAAAACATATTTCGCCAGCGAATCGAACGACGGCAGCTTGTCGCCCGCCAGCAACCGGTCCATGCCCATTTCCTCGCCGAGCGCGCAGAATGTGAAACTGCCGCCCAGCCCCTCGACTTTCTCGGTGACCTTCTTCTCGCCGGTGACGACCAGCGCGCCATCCTCGACCGACTTGGCGATGCGGTCGAACCGATGCCTGTCCAGCAAATCGAAACTGTCCGCCTTTTCCAGCAACTCGCCCGCTTTCTTCAATGCCGTGAGCGTGATGGGCTCGCGCATCAATTCCTCGCGCTGCGTGCCTTCAAACTTGTAGCCGCGCGCCACGCGCCGCACGCGCTCCGCCGTCAGCTTTTCCGCGTAATCCTCGCACTCGACGAGGATGAACTTGCGGTTGCCGCCGTCCTTTTTGTTCAACGCCAAAACGGCGTGCGCCGTTGTCGCGCTGCCGGCGAAGGAGTCGAGGACGAGGGAATTTTCATCTGTCGCCAACTCAAGAATACGCTCAATGAGGCGCACAGGCTTGGGCGTGATTGACTGCATTTCCGAATCCCAATTGTTGATTTGCCGCAACTCCTTTTTTGCTTCGTCCGTGTGGCCTGCAAAATCCCAGGTCCACCAAGTTGTCGGGACTGTGCCGCCGCCGCCTTTTAGCATGTGTTTGTAGCGTTTGAATGAAGGAATGTTTGCCTTTCCATCTTTTCCCCACCACACGAGTTTTGCCTCTTCATTTCGCTCATGCTCTGTTTTTGAATAAGCCCAAACTCGTGTTTTCTTTGGCCAAACCTCTACGCCTGTGTTTGGGTTCTTAATTGGGTAATAAAGATTAGGGCGTTCGTCCGCGGTTTTATTGCAAGTGTAGTCGCTAGAGCGAAATATTCCGTCCTTGTCCTCAAAGCGGTACTGCCTGTTCTTACTTTCTTCACGCTCAGCCAAGTTTCGGTCAAAAGCTGTGCTCTTCCGGTAAACAAGGATATGGTCGTGCATCGGAGCGATGCCTTTATGGTCGTTGGAAGCGGTGTATTTTTTCTGCCAGACGAGGTTGGCGTAGAAGCATTCTTCTCCAAAAACTTCATCAAGCATTCCGCGCAGTCGATGCACTTCGTTGTCATCAATGCTGACGAACATCGCGCCGTCCTCGGCCAGCAGTTCGTGAAGCAGCTTGAGGCGCGGCCACATCATGCAGAGCCATTTCTCGTGTCGCTCCAAATCGTCTTTCTCCACCGGGTTCGCGGCTTTTTTCAGCCACTCCTTCATCAGCGGGCTGCGGACATTGTCGTTGTAGCACCAGCCTTCGTTGCCGGTGTTGTAAGGCGGGTCAATGTAGATGCAGTCCACCTTGCCCGCGTAAATGGGCAGCAGCGCTTTGAGCGCATGGAGATTGTCGCCGTGAATGATGAGGTTGTCCTGCAGCGACGGCTTCGCGCCCGCCGCCGGCAGCGATTTTTTTGCGTCCACTACCAACTCCCGAAACGGCACGGAGAGATGATGCGTGTAGACGAACGATTTGCCTTTGAAATCCAGTGTCGGCATGCAGTTCTGTTTTTTTCTGACGCGGAGGAGAGTATGCGGAATGGACTCGAGCGACAAGCGCGGGGATTTATCGACTCCTCGCCCCGGCCCTCTCCTCGTTCGAGGAGGAGAGGGAGAATTATTCTGTTCTACGATTAACCCAGGGCGACGCGGACTAGTCTGGCTTGCCCTGGGCTATTCTCTTTCGGGCTTTCAGCCCTGTTGGTCGGAGCCTCCTTACGTCGGCTGCTACGGCTGCTGCGGGGATTGGGCTTTATCGGCAGTTCATCCTCACGCGAAGGGCGCCACGGACGCGGACGACAAGTTCAAAGTTCAAAGTTCAAAGTTCAAAGTTGGAAGTTTCTGGATTCGACTCCTCACCCCGGCCCTCTCCGCAGAAGAGTGTCTTTTCCCTCGCGTCCCTCACCCGGCCTTCAGCCACCCTCTCCCACTCCCGTGGGCGAGGGACAGCGTTCGCAGGAGGAGAGGGAGGCAGCGGGATTGAAAATTGAAAATTGCCAATTGATAATTTGCAATTTCTCGAACTCCTCACCCCGGCCCTCTCCCCCGCTGTTGCAGTTCCGGGTTTCGAGTTTCGGGTTCCGGGTTGTTTGGACTCGGAACTCGGAACTTTGAACTCGGAAGCTGAAAGCGGAACGAGGGAGAAACCTTGGCGGCCTTGGCGGCCTTGGCGTGACGCCAATCACGTGCCTTGCCGTCAGGCTTTCTGCGATTCCTTGGCCCAGGTGTCTTTCAGGGTGATGGTGCGGTTGAACACGGGCTTGCCGGCTCGGGCATCCGGGTCGAGCGCAAAATAGCCGAGGCGCTCGAATTGGTAGCGCAATTCTGGATTGGCTTCCCTGAGCGAAGGCTCGCACTTGGCTGTCACGACTTCGAGGGAGCGCGGGTTGAGATTCGCCATGAAGTCGCCCCCGGTGTCCGGCTCGGGAACGGTAAAGAGCCGGTCGTAGAGACGGCACTCAGCGTCGATGGCGTGCGCGGCGCTGACCCAGTGGATCGTGCCTTTGACTCTGCGGCCCGCAGTCGCTCCCCCTTTTTTGCTATCGAGATCGGCGGTGCAACGGAGTTCGGTGACCCGGCCGCCGGCGTCCTTGATTACCTCCTGACATTGGATGATGTAAGCGTACTTCAGGCGCACTTCGCCACCGGGTCGGAGGCGGAAATATTTTGGGGGTGGCGTCTCCAGGAAGTCGTCCTGCTCGATGTAGAGTTCGCGACTGAAGGGAAGCGGGCGCGTGCCGGCGGATTCGTCCTCAGGATTGTTCACCGCGTTGAGCTGTTCGGTTTTGCCTTCGGGATAATTGGTAAGCACCACCTTGATCGGCCGCAACACGGCAAGGCGGCGGAGGGCATGCCGGTTGAGATCGTCGCGGACAGCGTGCTCGAAAACAGCGATGTCGGTGAGGCTGACGTATTTCGTCACGCCGATGTTGTAAGCGAAGGCGCGCACGGCCTGGGCGGTGACCCCCCGGCGGCGCAAGCCCGAAATCGTCGGCATGCGCGGGTCGTCCCAGCCGGTGACCACCTTCTCGTTCACAAGCTGGATGAGCTTGCGCTTGGAAACGATCGTGTAGCTGGGGATCAGCTTGGCGAATTCGAACTGGCGCGGCAGCGGGCGCGGCAAGTCGAGGTTTTCGAGAATCCAGTCGTAAAGCGGCCGGTGCACCTCGAACTCCAGCGTGCAGATGCTGTGCGTGATGCCTTCGATGTAGTCGCTCAAGCAGTGGGCGAAGTCGTACATCGGGTAGAGGCACCACTTGGCTCCGGTGTGGTGGTGCTCCGCGTGGCGGATGCGGTAGAGGACCGGATCGCGCATCCAGATGTTCGGCGAGGCCATGTCGATTTTCGCCTTCAGCGTGCGCGCGCCGTCGGGGAATTCGCCGGCCTTCATGCGCGTGAAAAGATCAAGACTCTCGGCGACTGGCCGCTCGCGGAACGGCGAATCCTGGCCGGGACGATCCGGCGAGCCGCGGAACTTTTCGGTGTCCTCGGGGCTGAGATCGCAGACGTAGGCTTTACCTTTTTTGATGAGTTGAAGGGCGTATTCGTACGTTTGGTCGAAGTAATCGCTCGCGTAAAACGGTTCGAGCGGCGTGGTGCGTGGTGCGTGGTGCGTGACTGGCGCGAGGTAGAAGTCGGATTTGCCGTTGACCGTTTGCGCCTCGGGTGTTTTTCCGCGCGGCTTGAGGCCGAGCCGGTCGTCGGCCCAGCCGGCGATGAGCCAGTTGACGTCGGCCTGGATGGAGTCAACGTATTCGACCTCCTCTTTGGTCGGGTTGGTGTCGTCCATGCGCAGGTTGCAAGTGCCGCCGAACTCGCGCGCAATGCCGAAATTCAGGCAGATGCTCTTGGCATGGCCGATGTGAAGGTAGCCGTTCGGCTCGGGCGGGAATCGAGTGTGAATCTTCACGTGCTTCCCGGACGCGAGGTCGGCGGCGACGATGTCGCGGATGAAATCGCTGGGGGCCGGGGCAGCCGCGCCGGTGTCTTTGTTCGTAGTGCTCATGTCGCGCAGGCGAACGCTAACAGAGGCGCGCGGCCCGCGCAATGGCCCGGCCGGGCCTGGCCGGGCCGGCCGAGGGCTGGGCGCATTAAGATGCGGTGCATGTTTAGCGTGCACGCGGCGCTTTAAGCACGGAGTCCCGGCTTTAGCCGGTTGCACATCCGGCCAGGCCCAGCCCGCATCCCTTCGGTCGCAATTCCGGCTAAAGCCGGGACTCCTTACGGCGATCGTCCGCCAGCCGCGAAACAGATAAAAGATGCGCCCTCGACGACCACCACTCGACGCTTGTTCAGCCGCAGGAAGTCGAGTGGTTCATGACCATGCTCGCGAAGGCAACGCCCGCGATGTCCGCCGCGGATCGCAAGACCCTCGCGGATTGGCTCAAGGCGCAGAAGAAGTAGTGCGGCTGGCCAGGTCACTGCGTCGGAGCCAAATCGTCGACGCTCACGATGTGAATGGGACTGATGGAGACGGCCAGCTCATCCTCGCCAATCACGACCACGACCTTCGGCGAGACGGCAATAACATCCCGATGCGGCACGACGAATCGCCGGCCGTCGGAGAGCCGGAGTGCAAAGGGGGCGAATCCGTTTTCGAGGCGTTTCTTAATCTGCTCTGTCACGATGTACGCACCGTAATCGAATCGGCCGAGCGGAGCAAGTCTCGGCCGTCGCCCCTCCCCGTCGGTCTCCTGAGCTTGGCATTGGCTGGACAGTGGCGATGAAAGATGGCAGCGGCCGGTCAGATGTTTTGGACCTGACCTCGGACGAATGGTCAATCCGCCGCCGGCGCGTCGTCGGAGCGGGAACTCAAATCCAGCTTGGCAAACGGGTTGTTTTGAAACGCCGAAGGCGCTGGCTTTGGCTGGATGGCGGCGAGTGCTGCAGGTGCCGCCTTGGAATTGTTCTCCGGCGGTTCTGCATGGGCTGCGTCCGCCCCCTCGGGAAGGGCGTGATGGGCGCCTGATTCGCCCCGGGGGTTCTTCGCCCGCTTGTTGCGGGGCAGCGGACTGAACATCACGGTGATGGCGCGGCCGGCGAGTTTGGCATCGTTGTCAGGATGACCGTAGGGGGCGATTTCGCGGGTGAATTTTTCGATCTGCTGGAACCCGATTTCCTTGTGCGCCAGCTCGCGCCCGCGGAATTTGAGCACCATTTTCACCTTCATGTCTTTGCAGAGGAATTCGATGGCATGGTCCAGCTTCAGCCCGAAATCGTGCTCGGCAATGGCCGGCCTGAGCTGGATTTCCTTCACCTTGTTGGCGTGCTGGTGTTTCTTGGATTCCTTCTCCTTCTGATTAAGGTCATAGCGGTACTTTCCGAAGTCGATGAGCTTGCAGACCGGCGGCTGGGCGGCGGTCGCCACTTCGACCAGATCGACGCCGCGAGCCCGGGCCATATTGAGGGCCTCCGGCAAAGGGTGAATGCCAAGCTGCTGCCCGTCGGCCGAAATGACTCTCACTTCTCGGGCGCGGATTTTCCCGTTGACCCTGGTCCCGGAGTGAGAAGAAGAGGAACGAGAAGGAAAAGGGCGACTCAAGAGGCCCTCACCGGTTGAGGCTTGTTCATGCAGATGACTGCGAACTCACTGTGTTCATCCAGATAAACCGTGCCGCAAAAGTAGTCTCCCCGTCCGGTTCTGGCAAGCCAAATCCGACATGGTCCCAGCCCGGGCTTGCAGTCCGTTCCCGCTCCTTCATTCTCCTGCGCGAGTTTTTCGACCCATGAGAACACTTGTCCTCGGCATCGACAGCGGAACGCAGTCCACCAAGGCCCTCGTCATCGACGCGCGGAACGGCGCGGTCCTCGGGGCGGGCGCGCAGGCGTACGGACTCCTTCCGAATCTCCCAGCCGGCGCTAAGGAACAGCACCCGCACACCTGGCGAGACGCGACCGTGAAAGCCGTGAAGGCCGCCCTCCGGCAAGCGAAGGCCAGCGCCGCCGAGGTGAAGGCCAGCGGCGTCAGCGGACAGCAGCACGGGTTCGTGCCACTCGACGCGAAAGGCGAAGTCATCCGTCCCGCCAAACTCTGGTGCGACACTTCGACTGCGGCCGAGTGCGACGAACTCACGCAGGCGCTCGGCGGCCCTGTTGCAACCCTCCAGGAGCTCGGCAACTCGGTGCTTCCCGGCTTCACCGCCTCGAAAATTCTCTGGCTCAAGAAGCATGAGCCGAAGCATTTCAAGCGCCTCGCCACGGTGCTGTTGCCGCACGACTATCTGAACTGGTGGTTGACCGGCAGAGCCGTGATGGAGTATGGCGACGCCAGCGGCACGGCCTTGCTCGACGTGCGCCGCCGCCAGTGGAGCAGCGCGGCGCTCCGGGCCATCGACGCGGATCTCGCCGAAAAACTTCCTCCGCTCATCTCCAGCGACCAGCCGGTTGGCACGCTTCAGCGCGCGACGGCCAGGACGCTGGGTCTGGACACGCACACACTGGTGAGCGCCGGCGGCGGCGACAACATGATGGGCGCCATCGGCACGGGCAACACCCGCCCCGGAATTGTCACAGCCAGCTTCGGCACCAGCGGCACCATTTACGCCTGCGCGGACAAGCCCGTGGTCGATCCGCAGGGCGAGATCGCCGCGTTCTGCGACAGCACGAACCGTTGGCTGCCGCTGCTGTGCACGATGAACGTCACCGTGGCCACGGAAATGATGCGACAGGACTTCGGCTATACGCACGGGCAGTTCGAGAAGAAGGCTGCGTCCGTCCCGCCCGGCGCGCGCGGGCTATTGCTCGTGCCGTACATCGAGGGCGAACGCACCCCCAACGTGCCGGACGGCACCGGCGTCATGCTCGGCATCACGCCGCGCACGTTCACCGCCAGCCACTACGCCCGCGCTGCGATGGAAGGCGTAACTCTGGGAATGAATTACGGCCTGCGGCGTCTCGCGTCACTTGGGGTCAAGGCGACTCAGATTCGCGCGACCGGTGGCGGCGCCAGGTCCACGCTCTGGCGGCAGATCATGGCCGACGTGTTCAACGCCGAGGTCGTGACGCTCCAGGTCGGCGAGGGCGCGGCTTACGGTGCGGCGTTGCAGGCGCTTTGGTGCTGGCGCCGGGAGAAGGGCGAGAAGGTGGGCATCAGCGATATCACGGACGCCTTCGTGAAGCTGAACAAGTCCGAGACGGCGCGACCGAACAAAGCCAGCGTCGAAATGTATCGGGAACTGCAAGCGCTGCAGGACGACACATCGCTCGCGCTGCGCAAGGTTTTCGGGCAGCAGCGGAAATTCGTGCTGCGGGGCAGTTGAGGGCCGGCCACCTCCGTATGGAGTCCCGGCTTTAGCCGGCAGGGCGACCGAAAGGATGGCAGACTTGGCCTGGCCCTACGCGCAACCGGCTAAAGCCGGGACTCCATGCGTTCAGCACCGTGGCTACGCCAAGCACATTCCAGGCGGGTCGGCTGCCTTACGCTCCCGGCACGACCGTGACCGTGGTGGTCCTTCCAAGGTGCGTCTGGAGGTTGACCCTGCGCTGGAATCGGCTAGCGTGCTTCGTATGCCTGTGTCGGCACTCCAGACGAAACAAAAGATTTGGACGGATGAAGAGCTGGAAGCGCTCCCCAAGGACGGCTACAAGCGCGAGTTGCTCGATGGAGAGATCATCGAGAATCCAGTTCATGCCTATCATGGCCTCGTTTCGGTACGCATGGCGGTTCTGCTCGCTAACTTTGTCCAGCACTATAAACTCGGCGAGGTATTCAATTCCAGAACCGGCTTCCGGCTATCCGAGAAGATTCTGCTCAGTCCCGACATTGCCTTCGTCAGCAAAGCGACGTTGCGCAAAATCCTCGTCGCCCCGGACAAGTTTCTTCAAGGGGCGCCCGACCTGGTCGTGGAAGTACTGTCGCCCAGCGACCGCCTGGTGCAAATCAACCGCAAGCTGGACCGCTACTTCGAACATGGCACGCGCGTGGCGTGGCTCGTCAATTGGCGCAAGCAGCAGGTGCATGTTTACACGCCCGACTCCATCGAGTCGTTCACGCGGCCGAACGACACGCTCACGGGCGGGGCCGTCCTGCCCGGGTTCAAATGCAGGTTGAGCCGGATTTTCAACCCCGCGTGATTCGTCGTCCGGAGGTAGTGCCGATCCGCCAGTTCACACCATGAGCTTAAGGCCATCACGGTTTGTAGCCGCCGACGTGAGGAGGCGGAGTTCGTGGACATACGGTCCATCCGCCTCCTCACGTCGGCGGCTACGATCGTTGGTGAGAATAACGAGCTAACCGCCCCACCGTTCATCCCACGCCGCCTACCTTCATGAGTTTCGTCGCCAGGTTCTCCGAATTGCCCATTCCGGCGCTGCTCGATCGCTCACGGCGCGCGGATGTCGTCGCGGCCCGCGCGGCTGCGGGCAAGCCCGAGCCGTCCCTGGCCGACTTCGCTGCGCTCCTTTCGCCCGGCGCGGGAGAAATTCTCGAAACGCTCTGTCGCCGTTCGCAGGCGCTCACGCAGCAGCGCTTTGGCAAGGTCATACGGCTGTTCGCGCCGGTCTACCTTTCCAACGAGTGCATCAACAACTGCCGCTACTGCGGCTTCTCGCGCGACAATCCCATCCTGCGTGTCACGCTCTCAGTCGACGATGTCGTGCGCGAGGCCCGCGCGCTCAGGGAGCAGGGCTTCCGCAATCTGCTGCTTGTGGCGGGGGAACATCCGAAGTTCGTTTCCGGCGCCTACCTCGAGGAGTGCATTCGCGCCTTGCGCGAGGAGGTCCCGGCCATTTCGCTGGAAGTCGGCCCGATGGAAGCGGCGGACTACCGGCCGCTGGTGGAAGCGGGCGCGGACGGACTCGTCGTTTATCAGGAGACCTACGACCGCGCCGTTTACGCCGCGATGCACACCGCCGGACCGAAGCGCGACTTCGACTGGCGCCTCGAAACGCCCGAGCGCGCTTACGCGGCCGGCTTCCGGCGCTTGGGCATCGGCGCGCTGTTCGGGCTGGCGGACTGGCGCCTGGAGGCGCTGTGCGTGGCGGCGCACGCGGCGCATCTGCTGAAGACCTGCTGGAAAGCGCAACTCAACATCTCCCTGCCGCGCTTGCGGCCGTGCGCGGGCGAGTTCCAGCCGCTGACCCATTTGAGCGACCGCGAACTGGTCCAGCTTGTCTGCGCGTTCCGGCTCTTCCTGCCGGACGTGGGGCTTGTCCTCTCGACGCGCGAGCCGGCGAAGCTGCGCGACGGCCTCATTCCGCTCGGCATCACGCTCATGAGCGCCGGCAGCCACACCGAACCGGGGGGCTACACGGGCGCAGGCCGCGAAAAAATCCACAAGACCGAGCGCGGCCGAATCGTGGAACTGGCCTCCGGTTCGAGCGAATGGGCGCTGCCCCCCGAGCGCGCGACCAATGCGACCGGCCAGTTCGACATCGCCGACGGCCGCTCGCCCGACGAGATTGCGACGCTCATCCGGGATCTCGGCTACGAACCAGTCTGGAAAGACTGGGACGCGGCGCTCGCGGCGGAAGCTGCCATCTCCCGAAGGGAGATATGACAATAGCCCACGCTTTCAAGCGTGGGAGTGCGGCAGAATTAGCTCCCGTCCCGAAGGGACGGCTGAATCACTCCCACGACTGTAAGACATCACAGGGATTCGACCGTCCCTTCGGGACTTATGCAAAGGGGAACCTCCACCCGGCAGTGAACTGCCGGGCTATTCTCAAATCTCCCTCCGGGAGATGGGAAGCGCGGGCTCAAAATGTCCAAACCCCAGAGCATAGCGGATGCTGGGGTATCGTCGCGCTCCGCGCTCCTCACCCCCGGCTGCCTTCTGGCAGGCCTCCGGGCTGCTGCGAGCGTCTTGCTCTGGTTTGCAAGAAACTCACATGCGCCCATGTTCGTGGAACGGCCAATGGCTTGCTTGCCATTCGCAGCCGAACAAGCCTAAACTCAGCGCCAAAGAAGCACGCCAGGCCAAACCGCCCAGCGATAGGCCAAACCCGGCTTTGGCCGAATTCCAGTTAGGCCGACTAGCGCGCTTTCAAATCTTTGTCTATGCTTTGCGAGCGATGTCATGAGCGAGAGGCGATTGTGCACGTGACCAGGGTTGTCGCGCCGTCTGGCAAGATGACGAAGCACGATTTTTGCGAATCATGCTTTC
>WNGA01009542.1_pt1 | contig 20774 bp, 22 predicted proteins | sample 5400061 | NCBI WGS metagenome assembly WNGA01 (sample SAMN13153366, study PRJNA577476) | soil metagenome | isolation source: 100 cm soil or saprolite under grassland replicate 2 | place: USA:California | collected 2016-06-15
GCTTGCTTTAGGTTGAGTAACGTAAGGAAGCAATATCTTTCAGGAATAAAACATATCATGCATGGCTTATCATTAATAATTATCTAACATCCTTAAGCAATACTCACAGACAGGATATCCGGTATCTTTCTCATACTCGCTATTACATCTTTTACATATTTTAGTAGTTGGCATAGACAAATCTTGTATGTATGTCTCTACGTCAACTCACACCTAAGTTTCCTCCACAGGCACAGTATCCAAATTCATCTATACGTGAACTACAAAAAGGACATTCTCCCAACATATTGTAATCAACATCCTCGGCAGGCTTCCCAAAAATTCTAATATGATCATTAATCTCATCAGGTATGTCGTACTGAGTACTCAAATTTTCTACCCTATCACTATTCACTTCATTATAACTTATATGTATTTGACAGGTTTGTAGCAAGATTCTTTAAATATCAAGATTTAGAGGAATATCTTTACATTCTTTTTGTTGCTCAATGGCACGCATTAATTTTGGTCAGAATGGGAGGGAGGATTAAAATAACGCACAGTGATCTGCTTGATGGACGTGGAAGATTTTAGCCCCCGGATAGTCATACCAGATAAGTTTTAGTTCCTCTTAAATCCGGTGATAGTCAATCTACAGGCTCCGCATTTATACGATATTGAAACTTCATCTTCTTTATCCACTGTAATAGTCTCCCCCGCAACATGAGCAATTCATCACTATCATTACATGCCGTATGCAATAATAGAGTCTAGGGACAATATATCAGCCCTATTAACAAATTCCTACACCCATAACTGTTTCGCCGAGCGCTATAGGCATGGGAACTAGAACTAGGATCCTTGTACTAGGTTGGTTTCAGTTTTTATGAATGAAGTATCGTGGTGACCAACAAAGGTAACGAATCTAGGTCGCCTATAATTCGTGCTAGCCTAAAAATAATAGTTCGCTTAGAATTTTCTCATCCAACAGGTCATTATCTGAAAGCATGATCTTTTCACCAAATGTCTTTCTATTATCTGTGCTTATTCTCATGACGGTTCGTTGCTAGTCTAATTTCTTTCCCACCAAGAAACGGCTACATTGCTTTCATCAGAGGATATATCTACATCAACAGAATCAGAGGTTGGAGAATTACTCAAGTTAATCTTGTCCCCAAACGTCTTTCCAGCATCTCCTGACGCTCTAAACATTACTTCCCAATTACCAGATTTGTTAGTAAACCAAACAGCATATATGTTGTTCTCAAATACCGATGTTTGAGCAGCTGATTTAACTGCTCTGACTGAACCATAGCCGTTAAAAAAGTTATCATTACGACAATTCCTATACAAATTTTTCGATTCATAAGTCCTTTAAAATAATTATGATATAAAACTAATGCTGCCTTATTACTCGGAAGCAGATAATTGACATTCATAGAACTTAAAAAATAAATTGTCAAATTGCAACAAACTAACCCATACGATCAATCGATGGAAGAACTAACAAATTCGACAAATATTAATTGGAAGCCGTTGCCCGTTAGTATTCCAATAAATAGTAAAGCTACTCCAAAATTCAATGTATCTATCCACGATCATCCTTGTGGTATAGTTATTTCAGGACCATCGTTAAATATTTCGGAATAAGGTCCCAAGTTTCAGTATGTCCAATACAATAAGGCATTAAAGACTTGACTGGTGAAAGCAGGTTTGGGAATAGGGTTACTGAATGGACTCTAAAAACGCGAATTTTTTGATCGTCTGTTTGATCGTAAATAGACCATTAAATATTGGAACTTGTGATCCTTTCTTCAAGCGAATTCAGAACCACATCAATATAGTCATTTGTTATGAAGGATGGTATTTCAATTTCGTAGCCTATAGGGAGCAAGCGATTAATTGATTGCAGCAGTTCAATTCGCTCTTCCGTATTTTCAGATTCTCTACATTTTCTCATCAAATTGATTATATGAAAATTATTTTTGAAAACTTGCATGTTAAAATAATGTGCATTAAAATATTTATGGAAGCCACATTTTAGGTAAAATCAACTTGGGACTTCAGAAATTGGCGTATGGAATAGTTCAACGTCACTAACTAAAATTCTGTCATTAATGATCTTGTCTCCAGGCTATTCAACATTTCGAAGTACAGTCTTCAGAACCAGCGCTAGAATCAGAAGATCAATAACGATTTGAAGAAACTGCAAAGTTTGAGGAGGAAATTGAACGTGAACCCTCAGACAGAGGACGCAAGACCACCAAGAAGGTGGCAAAACTTGACTCAAACTTAATTTCAAATCTACAGGATAAGCTAAGGAGGTACTCAGACGCTGGTAAGAAAACTGATGTCACTATAAGAGATATTCAACGACAAATAAAAGATCTTGACAGAAGAACCAACACTAAGCATGATCAGATCGTAAGCGAACTTCAAGCACAAGTAAGAGAATTGCAACGCAAAATTGACAGAATTGATAAGTCAATAAAATCTGCAAAGTCCAAATCTAAGCCAACTGCTAAGAAAATAAAGAAGAGAAGCAATAAAAAGGGCATCAAAAAGAACAAGGGTAACAAGAAGTCAAGAAAACGCTAGAATGCCGCGTCGTGGTTATTCATTAGATTGTTATGATATGTAGTAACAGCTTAGGGCCACAGAGTTTTAGTATAAGCTTGTAGTCCAGTCTCTGATTCGGATGACCTACCCACAACGACTGCCGCTGTAACTTTTGAAACTATTCATAAACTCTAGTTAGGTAAAACTGTAACTTGCAACAACTTAGGTTGGTCAGTCAGTCTGTTTAATATGAAACGCATATACGATTAAATTTGTAAACTCTTGATGGGCATGGGCATGGTTGGGGTCATACAATTTGCCCACCAAGAGATGTTGTTATGCGTAAACTAATGACGTATGGTTAAAATTAAAACCGCAAGATAAAAGAAACTGATAGACCACCAAAATTAATTGATCTTCAACGAGAAACTATAGTGAACAATTATACTCTAATTACTTTATCCTTATGGTATTCCATCAATTCATTTGACTCTTCTTCTGTAAACATACATTCAAAGTCACGCTTATGGTACAAACATATTTCTTTCCACTTTTCCACCTTCAGATCTCTATGAAGATTTTTCTCATAATCTAAGAGCTGAGAAGTTTTCCGGATATGATGAAATACAGACATGTCTGCAATTATGACTACAGCTTTATCTTCGAATTGGTTTACTAGCTTTTTTGCTAACTCCCGCAACCGTTCAATATCTGGAACTTCAAAAAATGGATTATCAATCGCCTTGACTATATCTAAAATAATGATTGACCCAATTCGTTCATGTTCTTTGACCTGAATACCTTTCTGTTTTAGAAGATATCTTACAGTCTCTGTATTATCGTAATACGAAAGGAATAGTAAAATAGAATTGGGTTGCTTTTCGATTTGCTTTTTTGCATAGCTAGCGTAGACCTTTCTCATAGTTTCCATATTGGAATATAATACCAGACAATGATGCCCTTCAGGGATTCGCAATAACTGGTCTGAAATTTTGTCCTCCTTAGAATTATAGGTTTGATTAGGTTTAAAATCGTGAGTGTCGTTATCTCCGTCTCCGTTTACTAGAGCACTCATTGTAAAAATATGGTTAACATTGAATATTAAAGATCTAAACCTGGCAAAACATCAATCCGTCTTTTGAAATTCAAAAGCTTTTAAGCTCGCTTCAACTTCGTCAACTAGTTTAACCATCGATACTGGCTTCTGCAAATATTTATCAACACACCTACAGTGTTGAAATATTTGGTCTTCAATTTCAAAGGCACTAACTAGAATGCGAGCAATTGTCGGGTTAATGGCCTTCATTATATTGAACAATTGTATTCCGTTTATCCCTGGCATTCTGTAATCTGCCACTACGACTCTGTAATTCTCATGGTTTAGTTGAAAGTGTTCTAAAGCCAAATTGGGATCTGAAAAAGCAAATACTTGGATTCCATTAATCTGACTCAAAGCATCTTTAAACAAATAAACTAAGTCAATCTCATCATCTATCACAGCTACATACACTGGTGACTGATTATTTTCATCCAATGTCAGATTAAGTACTATATAACTAAAATTATTTAAATTTTTACGATAGTCTATGGGTCCAATTAGAAAGTGACTAAATTTTTTCTAATTTCAATACTGTGTAGTCATTACAGTAAAGGATTGCTGTAGAAAAGAGAACATAGTGAGTAGTGGTATTCACCAGTTCAATTTGTGGGAAGAGGAGAGGATGGAAATTATCCTATCAAATGGGATGCAAAAAGTACTATTGATTTTTGAATCAAGCCTGAGCTAGCATTGAAGCTATGTAATGTGTTTCCGCTAAAAAAAAATTTATGAAAAATGAAAGTATGGGCAATAAACTATCTGCCTTTTTTCTTTACTGGAATTGTGGTTGGACTGTGTCACTGAATACGCTAGAGTTGTCTAGAGCTGTATCTTTGAGAACTGCTGCATCAATACTGCATACTAGAATGTTGGTAATGTCATTGTGTTCGCTGTGATCTTTGATTTTATTATGATTATCACATTCGTCCTTTGCTGTATTTTTTATATTCTTCTCAACATGATTACAGTTGTCATCTCCGTTGTCTTCACAGTGTTTCTTGTCTGCAAATGCTGCAGTTACCAAGAATGCACCAGCCGTCGCAGTTAGTGCTGTCAGTATAGTTACTGACAGAACAACAAACATTAACTTACTGCCTATCTTCATTTTTATCGTAAATTGATACTAAACAAGGTATAACTATAGTGTGAAAGTCGATTCTCTATGAAAAAAAGAGAATCTTCGGTACTATCTTATCTCCTAATATGTAGATAGAAAATTATTCAGAATTAATATAAATGAAATGGACGTCCCTTGCGCCTTTCATTTAATCATACCAAAAATATTATCAAAGGAAGATTTTTGGGATAGACGTACCAGACAGCTCACAATAGCATACTAATTTGCAGAGCTACATATCTGTAACAGGTGTTTATTAAGTTGTAAAAAATGGAATTTTAGGGTAATTATTTTATCCAATCATCGTCAATCAAACAGCGTTGTGTAGTATACAGGTTGAATGACAAGTCATTCATTGATGTAAAATAATTGTATTCTAGCGGTCAATCGATTCGTTATGTTGGGCGCTCCTATTTTTGAGAAGATAATAGCACTGAAAATCGGTATCGACACACTTAGGGCATTTATCCCATCTTTCTTGTTCGTTCACATATTCCATTATCATACAAGGAATTTAATGGGTTTAGCTTCAAAATATTAATAGGCGTCTTCCGTCCATATCTATCAACCGTATACTTGAGAAGTCCTGAAGAAAGACACAGGGTCAATTTATTTTTCCTTTATCTTGGCTAATAATTTTTCCAATAGTGAAACCACCACAGCCCTCACTCTACTCACCCCTGGAATAACGAAAGTTCTAGCGACTATAGCAGGACAATTAAGCCTATCCAACATTGTAGACAAAAATTGGTTTTCAAGGACGCTGTATTTGCCAATTGTGAGCCCTGTTACAACTAAATCTGGCTCAGAAGCGTTAATTGAGGACGAAATGAGTCGTGCATATTTTTCAGGATTATTCTCCATAGCTTCAGAAATATGAACTTCAGTAAATTCAACACCTATTTGTTCAAGATACTGCACGTGTTGCCCCTTCTCTGGCAAGATATCATTGGGTTCTTCATCTTTCCTATTAACAGACAAAACTATTACTTTGAACTTCCCAGAATGCTCCAGCCAACTTGCTGTCTTCAATACGATTTCCGCGTGGTCTCCCCCGTCGTACACGACTACCATAGTCTTCTTTCTTGGTTGAATCGATTGAGATTCAGGCTCGGGATCCTCAAACACAATTTCCTCGTCGCTTGCACCCCCCGCTAAAACTGCAAGAATATTGCATGTAACCAATGCCTGTAATGCCTTATTTGTTCTAAAGGTATCGAATTCTGTAATCAAAAGATCAATATGCTGTTCTTCAATTGTAGAAACAAGGGCTTCAGTTGCGTCATGAGAAATCCTAACTAGATAATGATTTAGTATGCCTTCTTTTTCAATAGCTTTTTCTAGTGGCTCAAAGGCTCTCCTTGCAGACTCTGTAAATGCGGTTCCAGCTGATAACGGGGTTTGACTGGGCACAGTAATTATTCTTAAAATGTTAATTTCGCCATCATTATCTTTTGCTACTCGGATGGCATATTTTGTTAGTCGGTCTGGATTTTCCGGAATATAAGGAACCAAAATTCTAAAATTCTTCCTTGTAATATCTCCCTCACTAGTAACAATTGGTGCATAATGCTCTATTTCTTTACGGAAAGTGTAAAGTCGGTATATGCCAAATCCTATAGCTATCCACAGAAGACTAATAACCCAACTAAATGGCTGAGTAATTAAAAGATAAACTGCAAGAGCTAACTTCAAAAAGATACCGATAATGGGAATAATCGGGAAAAACGGGGTCTTGAATCCATAATCAAGCTTGTCACCATATATCCTCCTTATGGTAATGACAGCAATATTTACTTGCGTAAATAATAGTAAAAAAATAACACCTGCAGCTATGGCAATATCCGTAAGGGGTAGACCATATGCCATCACTGCCATGATAACGCCAGAAGTTATTGTAGCGACGAAGGGCGTTTTGAATTTGGGATGAATCTGACTCAATTGATGTGGGAGATTATAATGTCGACCCATAGCAAATGCCACTCTGGATGACGAATATGTCGTAGCATTCAATGCTGCAAGACTCGATACGATACCACCTCCAAGTATTATCAGAGGTCCAAAGGGCAAAAATCTTTCAGTAGCTTTCATTACGCCCAAATCGCCCTGATTTCCAATGAATTTCCAAGCAGGCTCTCCTGTAACTCCACTCGGAGAGAAAGCACCTATGGAGACAAATGCTACAAGACAGTATAGAACAACTACAAGAGTGAGGGAAATGAAAATTGCTCGTGGTATATTTTTCTTGGGATTTTTAACCTCCTCCCCTGTCTGAACTATTATCTCGTAGCCTTCAAATGCAATAAATGTTAGACCCATTGCGGCAACTATCCCTCCTATTCCCAGAGGAGCGTAATTATTTACTATATTAGAATACCAGTTTGGATCATTATGCATTGATAAGATTCCAGCAAAAATTAAAGTGAAAATTGTTCCTAGTTGAATAATGGTAACTATTATGCCGACTTTGCCTGTTTCAGACGCTCCCCTGACATTGATATAGATAAACACGGCGATAGAAACAACGGCTATGAGCTTGTCAAATGGAATAAAGCCTAAAAGAGGTTCATCGCCTATTAGGCCAACCATTTTAAGTAAACTGAACTGAAAGGAACCGTAGCCTACAGCATAAAGGCTTCCCGCTACGATATGAGCAAACCAAGCCATCCATCCACTTATGAAGGCGTTGGGTCGAGGCAATCCTTCTCTAACCCACAAGTATCCGCCACCAGCTTCGGGCAATGCCGAGCCTAACTCAGCATATCCCATTGCGGTAAACAGCGTGATAATCCCGTTGATAATAAATGCAATAATTACAGCACTTCCGGCGAGTCCTATGGCTGGTCCCACAAGGACAAAGATAGCACCGCCAATCATTCCTGCAATGCCAATCATAACCACATCTACAAGCCCGAGAGTTCTAACTAGACGCTGTTGGTGAAGGTGCTCCGGAGTAGGTGTTTCTGATATATCGCTGGCATCCTTACGAGTAGGAGGCTGTGCCAATTATTGTAATCTCGTTTTTGGTTAGAGTTTAATTAAGCTTTGGAGATACAATCAAATCGGGCGTCTGGGCTGCATTGCTAAGGACTCATTCTGTGAGCGTGCCGGGTCAAAATAAATTTAATCTGTGGAACTTTGAAAAAATAATGAGTTATTTTTCGTGCCCAGTTAAACTATTCATGCGCCGCGATTTCAAATTGACGCATGAATAGATCAATATGAAGAACCTAGTCATTGCAAGGCTAGAACTTCTCTCTGAAACCTACCAAGCGCAGGAAATCGTTCATAAAGCTTTAACCTATTTATTGATAACCCCTGTTGTCGTTCATTATATGAAATAAAGTTACTCTCTTGGTGGTATGCTGTGGCACCGTTTTCAAAGACCAGCATCGTGCCATTTTCAAACAGACGCTGACCGAACTCTATATCTTCATAGCCATAGTTTCCGTTAAAATCTTCATCCCGCAACCCAACATCGATGGCGTCGTCACGCCAGTATGCCACATTACCTCCGTGAAAGCAATTGCCAGGAAACTGGTGGTGACTCAAGTGCTCGAGCTCTAGAATTCTTTTGTCTCTACAGCTGCCTATCATAGTATTTGATATACTGCAGATTTCCGGAAGAGAAGTTAAAACTTGGAAGTCACTAATGATATCCTCTGTCCGGACGCCATCAGTTCTCACAAATTTTCGAAGCCTGATACCCGAGATCTTGGCAGTTTTGTGAAACCAGTCCATGTGTGGCTCAAGAAAAGTAGGCGAACATATCATGTCACAGTCTACGGAGAATAACGTCACCCTTGGCACCTTGTATTCCAGCATTTCTGGAACTTGCTGGGGCCCCGATTAGCGTTAAAAATAGTTACCAACTTGATGACTACATGATTTTTGTACCTATCGGCGATTAATTTTGCGTCAGAATAATTGGCGTCAGCTACGATAACGACTTCAAATAGATCCTTTGGATAGCTTTGTTGAGTCAGGCTTGCAATGGTCTTGTCTAGTAAATCATAACCCTTATGAAATGGAATAACTATGCTAGCAGATAGTTCATTTTTGCCTTTTTTCCCTAGGCTGTATGCTAGCAAGTTCATTATGTAATGTCAGTTGAAGTTACCTCAATCATACTTTCTCAATCATGATATTCATGAGGTGCAGCTAGAACGTTTTGCCGTACCCTGCGGTAACTGTGTCTCCATGTAAAACAAATATTCTAGACTCAATCTTTGGGAGAATGAAAAATATTTGAAGATGGCTACTTGAGAAATTTGAAAGCTGTTGTTTTGATCGTAGTAATTTTAGCTTTTGATAATAATCATTCCCAATAAAGTACTTCTTTGTCCTGCTAGTTTTTTAAATAGGCACGATATTTCATAGTAGTGCCCGCGTTGAGTCATTCGAAAATGATATTGTATATCACCTTGGCACTCATTATTTCACTATGCGTAATTCCGATACTTACCATGGCGTCAGATGCATTCGAAGTCGGCGAACCCATAAAGCTGGGGGTCAAAGTTTGGGCACCGGACTTTTTCTCCTACCTGGCGCAAGATAAGGGGTTTTTTGAGAAAAATAATGTCAGAGTAAATTTAACATTGGTAGAGGATTATCAACAGATTCTAACAAATTATACCGATGGTGATTTTGATGGCATGATTCCAGTTTATTCTGATCTCATTTACCGTAATTCATTGGGCATGGATTCAAGGGTTGTTTACGCGATTGACTTTTCAAATACTGGAGATGTAATAATTGGTGAAGGGAAAAATAAAACGCTAGCTGATGAAAAGGGAAAAAAGATCGGTGTAGAAGGGATCAATAGTTTTTCTCATCTGTTTGTGCTCGAAGCGCTGAAAAAAGTGGGATTGGACGAAGGCGATGTCGAGATAGCTAGTGTTCCTGTTGAGAACGTCACTCAGGAACTGGATAAAGGGACCATATCTGCCAGCCATATTTATCAACCATATACCTCAGAAGCCTTACAGAAAGGATATAAAATCTTGTTTGCAGCTGGAGAAATTCCTGGTGTGATAACTGATGTTCTTGTATTTCGTTCAAAGGTCATACAAGAACGACCTCAAGATATCCAGGCAATAATAAAATCTATAATTGAAGCTCAAAAATACTACGAGAATAACAAGGAAGAATCTTTGAAAATAATGTCTAACAAGTCCGGAATTGGGATGCAGGCAATAAAGAATGGACTGGACAGTGTAGTGTTGCCTTCATTAAAGGATAACTTCGTTAATGCAATGAACAATAAATCCAATGAAGCAACTTCTTTATACTCGTCTGGAAAATACATCTTTGAATTTTTCCTGGACAGAGGTCAGCTTGATGAATATCCTGACTTTGGTCAACTCGTAGACCCAGAATTTGTCAACTCACTATACGAAGGCGAGAAGAACTAAAGATAGAGGCGCAAGTAGTGAAGATCAGAAAAAAAATCCTTTTGGTAGTCTTGCCAGTTATCATAGTTTCAATACTGTCTATTTCAATCATTGCTCTGAATAATTTCTATGTTTCGACAAAAAATGAAATAATAGAAAAGCTACAACTAACGGGCAACAATATTGTAGATAAGATCTCAAGGGTCATATTCGAGCGAGTAGGAGATATCAGGTTCCTCTCTGAGAGTAACGTGCTGTCCGATCCTAACATACCTCTCAAGGAAAAGGTTAATTTGTTGAGAACAGCTGAAAGAACTTATAAAACTTACGCATCTATGTCTCTATACAATAAGGACGGTATAAAGATTGGAGACACGAGAAGCTTGTACATAGGATTAAATGAATCTCAGAAGCCTTTTTTCACACACGCTATTAGAGGGCAAATCTATTATGACAATTTCCCCGTTCTGTCGCAGTCCTTGTCGCAGTACGTAATTCATTTCTCAGCACCGATATATATTGCAGGTGGTAACATTTCAGGCGTAGTTGTAGCTCGCTATCCAATATCCAAATTAAATGATATATTTAGAATCTTTCCTGTCCCCGGGACAGAAAGTTCCAGCCCGCTCCGGGTAGACCTGGTTGGCAACAATGGATTAGTCATTTATTCTAACCATGACAGAAAATCTATTTTGCATGATAATCTAAGAGACCTTAAAATTTTTAAAGTTTTGACAAATAATTCGGCATTTGATAAGGGAAATAAAATGACTATACCAATCACAATCGAGTCCACCGACCGCTATGGCGAATCTCTTTTTGCAGGCATAAGTCAAGGTCATGGTTACCTTGACTACAAGGGCAGCGGCTGGTATCTGATATTATCTGAATCAACGAAAGATGTGTACGCGGCTTTCCAGAATACCATCTATGAATTCATTTTGGCCGCCGGGATTATTTTGACAATAGCAGTGGTTCTAATAATCCTATTTTCGAATCGGCTTATAACCCCTATATCTCGTTTGAGGTATGCGGCCCTCCTCCTGAGTAAGGGAAACTATGACACTCCCATCCCGATTCACTCCGGAGACGAAATTGGAGACTTGTCTAACGCGTTGGACATAATGCGCTCCAGGGTTACCGAAACAAATAAGCACTTGAATGACATTGTTGATAAAAAGACCAAACAATTGACTGATATGAACCAGAGCCTTATGGAATCAAAAAAGAGTCTTGAAGAGCTGAACAGATCTTTAATTCAGTCAGATAGGGCAAAAGAGGAATTCATAATGATGGTAAGTCACGAGCTAAAGACTCCAATTACGCCAGCGAAGATGTATGTGGAAGTTCTTCTTAAGAGTAGGTCTTTAGGAGAATTAAGCGAAAAACAGAGAAAGGCAATGACAGCTGTCCATCAGAGCATCTTGAAGCTTGAAGACCTAATAAATGATGTACTGGACGTCTATAAACTTGATGTTGGGAAACTCTCCTTAAAAAAGAAGGCGGTACCTGTGAAAGATATCGTCAATGAAAATTTTTCTGAGCTGAGACCATTGATGACAAACAAGGGGATCAATTTCGTAGAAAAAATATCTCCTTCGACTGAGGGCATAACTGTTTTGTGCGATCCAAAACGGATTTCACAGGTTATTTGCAACTTGGTAACAAACTCTGTTGATTTCGTACCAGACAAAGGAGGCAAAATAATTCTCAAAGCTGATCTTAATGACAAAAATAATTCCGGAGGAAACCATTCAGTAGTATTTTCAGTCACAGACAATGGGCCAGGTATTCCAAAAGACAAGGTACCTAAGCTCTTCAAGAAATTTTACCAGATTGATACAAGTCTTACAAGGAAGCACGGTGGTACGGGACTTGGCTTGGCAATTAGTAAGGGCATTGTGGAAGCACACGACGGAAAGATATGGGTTGATATAGATTATGCTGGCGGTACTTGCATTAAATTTACAATTCCAATAGATAATAGAGAGGATAATAACGAAGACGTAAGTAAGAGGGACAATAACCCTAATGAGAAGGGAGAAGAAAAATGAAAATTTTGGTTATAGACGATAATAAGGAGATAACCGACGCAATATCATTCTACTTCGATAGTATCGATATATCATATGTCATTGCTAATGACGGTAGGGAAGGCCTGCATATGATCAAAGACAGAAATGACTTTGATTTAATCTTATTAGATATAGCAATGCCCGAGTTTACTGGGCTGGACATTATACATGAGCTCAAGCAGGATAACCTGCTTTCCTTAAAAAACATTGTCTTTTTTACTGCGTCCAGCCTAAACGAACAAGAGTTACTATCACAAGGTGCTAAAGGAATAATCAGAAAGCCTCTATCGATAGATGAACTACGCCAAGCGATAGAAAAATTTAGTCAGGAGAGGCACTAATACACGTTAACAATTCCAAGTTCCAATTTGAGTCCTTTTAATTACCCAGGACGGTGTAGAGAAAAAGAAAGAAATGGGCGGGAGCACTCAAAGAGAGAGTATTAACTGCTCGTAACTATGGTCATAGATTTCAATGATATTGCCGAAAGGATCTTCACAAAACGCTATTTTATAATGCTTATCTGGAATTATTTCCCAAATTTTGCTTCGTTGTTTTCCGCCACTCTCAGAAATTCTTTTACACAACCCTTCAATATCTGGGTCAGTTACACAGATATGAGTAATACCTGATTTCCAGTATTCAAAACTGTCCGTTCTTCTTTCCGCTTTAGGTTCAACATATTCAAAAATTTCAAATCCGACTTGATTGGCTGAAATCAACCAAGCCACTCGCATTTTCTTTAACTTTGAACCGTGAATATCTTTGACTGCCACACCGTTAAGAGTATCATCTATTATAAACTCTATCGGTTGCTTTATTACATTAAACCCTAGAATCTTCAAAAACAAGTAACTATTTTTAAATATTGCTTGTCATTATGTATTGAGTTAGTTTATCTAGATAATAGAAAAATTACAGTAATTGTATCTAACCTTCAGACCTTTGAAATGAATTAGGAGCGATTTTGGATTCATAACTTAATGGCTCAGCACGGGCCTCTATTGTAAACAGGAGTACAAGCAAAGTAAAAGATGGAGAAAAAAATTTAACCCTAATGCCATCAATCAATTCGACATTATGAAAATTATATTAATTTAGTATCAACAATGTGAATGTTGTAAGGAATTTAGAGAGTCAGCTGGTCCTATAATTAAATTAATAGGGTAGTGCCAAACACACACACAGTAGTGATAGATTAAACAAGGAGACGGTTCTAATTTCTGAGGATACCTGTATTGAGCATATTAAAGATGACCATTCTAATGAAGCAATAATTGAATTCAAAGATAGTCTGAAGTAGTCTTGTTGATGATAGAGTTAAATTCAGATTTTGATACACAAAAGTTGTGGTTTTTGTTTTCGATATGGAGTAAAATAAGGCAATATAGATTCTATCACAAAATTTCAGAATCTTATTATGGAATTGTGTAACTCAAGACTTATTACTTATTATCTTTGAGGATTGATAATGAGAAAAGAACTAGCTCTGATTCTTCCTAATAGCAGTACTTTCAGTGCTGGCTGTGAATGTAGTCGCAGCTCAGAATATGAGTACGCCTGGGACAAGTATGACAGCTGGAGTGAACATGACTAACGCAACACTGGCTGGAAATATGACAGGTGCAGGTAACATGACTAACTCCTCCACTCCAACGATGACCAACAGCTCTTAAGATTAAAACCCAACCTCTTTTTTTATGAGGTATATGATCTGAAATATCCACCTTAACCAATAGTTTACTCTAGAGGGTATTAGGCTAAACTCACTAAACTAAATTTAATATGAAATACCTAATGCCTTCAAAAACTGTATCTAAGCCAACTTATCGTTTTAAAGTCATTATTGCAAGTTTTAAACACTATATTACGCTCGTAGGATTCGAGCATCACGTGACACGTTTGGGAGTATAATCTGATATGGGCTTTAGAAAAAAATGGACTTAATAAAAGTTCAAAAAAATAAATGCGGGTCTTAGACTGGTTCGCCTGAAGTCCCTTGATTGATATCTCGCTTTACCGCCGTAGGTTCGTGAGATGCTATCTTTTCTGGTGACATCGGATCTCTAGCACCCGATTCATTTGTCTGGTCGTAATCACTGGCTCGTTCTCTGCCTTTCTCTTTATCGTATTCGTCACCTAAATCATTACTTGATCTGTTACCTTTTGTGCAACAGCCTTCGCACCCGCTTTTAATTTGTCAAATGCATCTTCAGCTTCTTTTGCCATATCAGTCAGTATTCAACATAGTATTTGACAGTGTTATTTTACATTCGAATAGAAACGTGTCAACAATATTTTAGTCTGAATCAACTAAATCTGTCCGATAATCACTCAAAAAAAATCAAGTACCATATAGATTTGATGTCCATATCTTATTTTGCCTACCTTGACTAGCGATATTATCTTAATAATCCTTCTTGGAATCAGAAATCTCTTTAGACATAGCTTATAATAATTTGATGTTGATCAAGCAGCCATGTTCATAACACCGTATACTCGTACCCATAAGATGTCTCAAAGAGTAAGGCATTGTATCTCTGAATTAGAATCCCTTTCTATAGCACCAAAAAGGATCAATGATCTGAACGACGCTTATGAAATGGAGAATTTAGTTGATAATATCAAGTTAACAATGTTTCAGGACTTTAAATCTGCGAGCTAAATAGTAGTTAAAGGTTGTGAGTGGGCCAGGCCCGGTTATGCCCCACCGAAGAAAGCGTCCCGGCCCACCTCTGGGGTTTTAGTAATTCTTAGTAAAATAGAAAAGTCTTGGAATCAAAAAATATTGAGCTTAGCCGTCTAATTAAAAGATTAAACGACCTGGAAGGCCTCTGTTCATGTCGGTAATTCAGACTTAGTTTGTGGATTTGTTTAAGAAGACAGTTATCAATTAGTAGATATCATTTCACGCATTAAACACATGGATGGTGTGGATAGAGTAACTTGATCTGAAGAAGTGTTTGAACTTCCGGTTAATTCAAAAAATATACTAAGCTCTTTCAAAAGATTCTGGAGTAACGGCAATAATGCCAATAATGGCAATGGCAATAACAGGTTCAAACAAATTAACAGCAGAAAATCTTCCAAACGGAAAGTTCGGTTCTAATGCAAATGACTATTGTAGAGCTAAAGACTATGCTCGATTTTATAGTGGTTTTGAGTGAAGACAGAAGTACCATTGTTACAACTAGTCCTAAAGAACTGAACAAATCCTTTAATTAACGAAATCTAAGATCAGATTAAATCAAACTAATTTAGATCAAGTAATTCTCTAATGGTAAAAACTAAATCAGCTAGTCTCACTGGAAGTTGTAAAAATTTGTCGTAACCATCTTTTAAAACATCCTCCGGGCTTAAGTTATATCCTGACGTTAAAACTACCTTAATTTGTCTGTTGATAGCTTTAGCTTCATGTGCGAATTTCCTCTGAGATTTTCTTATTTGACTTGAATAGTCAATCAGTACAAGTGAGATTAGATTAGGGTTTGATCTAATTTTTTTTAAAGCTAAGGTTGGGTCTGTGAAGGCGTAGATCTTAATCTTTTCACCTTCAAGCGCAGTTTTGAATAAATTGAGTAAATCTGTATTATCATTCACTATCATGACACAACCCTCTGGAGCCGACACGGAATTATTCACCTCGACTGATTGTATGTATTATTATACTTTGAAGACATAAAACAAACTTATCTTTCTTGTTGCGAACATCAAGATTCATTATGAGTAAATCTCATCCCTCTACCAGAAATGTTCTACCATTATGATATTCAAGTATTTTACGTTTCTGTGATTCGGTAAACATTAAATCAAAATCAGCTTTATGAAATAAACACAATTCCTTCCATTGTTGAGTTTCAGAATCAGAGTGAGCAAGTCGCTCATATTCTAGCAAGTCTTCAACCTTATTCATGTGTTTGTATATTGACATATCTGCAATAACGACGAGAGTTTTTCCAACAATACGACTCTGAATTTTGTTTACGAATTCTTTTAACCCAAATGCAGCCGGGATACCTAGATACGGGTTATCTATTATCTTACCAAAATCCAGCAGAATAAGAGAACCATTTCTTTCATGTGCGAATACATCAACTCCCGCTATAATTAAAAGTTCTCTTACTTTGTCAGTGGTCTCAAAAAATGGGAGAAATAATATTGCCACATTTCTTTGTTCAATCTGAATCTTTATGAAATCACCGTACATGCTTCTTGCTGCTGTCAGGTTAGGATAAATCACGAGATAATGGTTATCTGGTGGTGCTTCCATTAACCGAAAAGCAATATCACTTGGATTACTATGGTGAAAGTCATTATTTGGACGGTGATTATTCGTTAATATCATACTAAGGCCTATTTTTCAGTAGACCTATTTTCTGTTACTGTTTGACGCGCTAACAGCATTAAAACCTTATCAGCCACATTCTCCGGACTTAATGGTTTTAGTGCGAACTCATCTGCACCATAATCGATGATTCTTGTCTTATCTGAACTTTCGTCACCAATTGCTAGTACTTTTGTATCCAAATTCTTTCGTTTTATGTTTACTATCAGCATTGCATTTCTATCGAGCGCTATTTCGGCACTAACGACCACAACATCTACCTTCGAATCTACCTTTTCCATTAGAGCAATACAATCATCGGCAGATTTAGCCTTGTAAACATCGCAACCCTTCATCCATAATACACCTGCCATCATGGCAGATGAGTCTTCGTTGTCCAAGGCAAGAATTAACCGTGGCTTTTTTAAATCCATCCAAACATCTAACCAGATACATACGTTAAAAGTCTTTAATCTAAGTTAACGTTAAAATCAAAGATCTGCAGGTTTCAGGTCCCTTTATTCTGATCTATGATTGCAGATTGTTACAGTATTCCTAAACAGCAAAACAACTATCTATGCCAGGTACTTTTTTTTCTCTCCCTTTTTAATTCTCTTCTTGCTAGCATCATAAGGATTTTGTCTGCCAAGTTTTCAGCACTCATCGGAGTCAGAACAAGTTCGTCAATACCGCATTCTGACAGTTTTTCTTTTTCATCGGTTTTGTTTGCTAGACCTATGATCATGACTTCAGGCGCGAATTTTCTAACATTTGCGACGAGAGTGAAATTTCCGTCGACTACCAGCTCATCCTTGATCAAAATTGCATCCACTTTACCTTCAAGTCGTTTTAGTATAGCCAAACAATCATCCGCGGTTGTTGACTTGTAAACTCTACAGCCTTTTAAGTCTAATACACCAGAAACAAGGCTATTGGCATCATCAAAATCGAGTAACAAAACAATTCGCGGCAATTCCATTAAATTAGGGGGTGCTATATGCTATAATAATGCATAAGCCAGAATTTTCGAGGGTGTGTGTTATCATAGTTATTCATGACGCTGGTTTTCAGAGCTGACACGAAAATTCCCCCTTTAGCTGATTGTGCTTTTGTTAAATTAGTGGCCTAAAAGTTTACTAATACAGTGGAATAAATGATAAGATGATACATTCGTCAAAATCTTTACACCATTATTCATCTGCTGGCTGAAAAATATCAAATTTATTTACTTCGTATTACAGCATCAGATTCATAACTAACTATAATCAAAAAAAGTCAGTTGCAGTTATCGCATAGTTCGAGTACTACTTCTGGAAATTTCTCTCCACTTATTCTTAATTGCATATCATTCATATCCGGTGGGAACTATTCTGCTCTCTGTGATTCCATGCCCGTTTGCATATGCTCAACAAAGATAAAGAAGGTTAAGAATCGAGTTTCTGGTAATCAAACTCGAGTCCAAGACTGTAGAATCTTGAGATATTTGCTACAAGCACAGCACAGTTCAATATAATTTATTAATCATGATATAAGACCATATCTAATTATTCACCCAATATCGACGGTGTTTACTCATTCCTTATTGCATTTCCCTACCCGATATAGGCTGACTATAGCGAGACAAAAATATTAACGCCGGGAGAAATCAAGTTCGAATTCATATAATGTAGATATGCTTTATGGTATTACTATCTTTTGATGACAGATTCAACAGAAGAATTAGAGAAGGCACAGAAAAATCAAAGGGAAGTAGGTTCGGCTGAAGCAAATCCAGAAACTAATGGGCCAGCAGAAAGCTTGCGTGAAGAAGCATCTAAAGCAGTAGATGAGGACGAAGACTCGTCAGAACCCGCCTAATTTTTTTGCATATCGTAATGTCCTTAAGACTTAAAGTTCCACAAACAATCTCCAATAATAAGAAACAAAATCAAGTCGTTGTCACAAAGTTTGACGAACTCATATTAATATTGAATCCTAATTCTCAAGGTGGTGCAACAGGAAAAAATTGGGATAATACCTATGCTGCAATTAAAGAATATCTGCCAAAGCAGCATCGTATTATTTTCACAAAGAGAGCCAATGCTGGAACGAATATCACAAGGAAGTTATTGAAAGCAGGGTACAATAATATTGCAGCTGTGGGTGGTGACGGTACTATTAACGAAGTTGCAAATGGATTTTTTAATATCAGAGCCAAAAATAGATCAGCTCTTGATCCAATGAAATTCAAACCCGAGCCAAGATTAATTTCAATTAATCCGAAAGCAACTTGTTGGATTATACCATCTGGTAGTCGAAATGTACTCGCTGCCTCGTTGGGAATTCCTCATCAAGGTATTGAGTCTTTTAAGAGCATAAATCAAATGAAAAACCGAAAAATGGACGTGATAGGGGTAACTATATCTGATAAAGCTAGTCCAACAACTACCCTTAGTAGAATAGTTTTAAATGCAGCTGAAATGGGGGCAGGAGCTGAGATAATTGAGAGGTCTAAAAGGGTGAGAGGTAAGATAAAGAGTCGACTTCTGTCCACCGTGGCAGGGATAGTCTCTACGTTACCGACCTATGAAAGTAATGAATGTGATATTATTATTGATGGTAAAAAGATTACAAGCATGGTAACGATGGTAGTTGTAGCAAACGGCAATTTTCTAGGAGGGGGATTCAACGTAGCGCCCAAAGCCAACATATCAGATGGGAAACTGGATGTAGTTATTATGAAGAATTCCGGTAGCTTTAGAATGCTTAAAAAACTTGTGGAAATGAAAGGTGATAGTCATTACACCTTCGAAGAAGATATCCTTTATTACCAAGCATCACAGGTTGCTTTTTTACCAAAGAATAGAAATATGACCGTGTCGCTGGACGGTGAGCCCGTGGGGTTTCTTCCCGCTATTTTTAAAGTCTATCACAATGCGTTGAATGTTAAGAGTGAATTGGATATGGCGTAGCTGTGACGCAGCTGCCAATATTCGAAAAAACGGCTATTTGTTATATGAAGTGTAATTTATTGTGTGAGCAAAACGGGTAGAGTAATAAGTCCGGTTATTGTTGGAATTATACCGGTTATCATCATAATAGTTATTTTGGTTTTGCTGGTAAAAGTAATTCTGCCGATTATAGTCGCTATTATTATCATTATAATAATCGTAGGCGTCGCATCGTGGGCATACAAGAAAATTAAGATGGTAAAGGCCTACATATACCCAAGAAAAAGAATCGCAAAATCTGTGGCTTCTACTAGACACTTGACCTACGGACTGGGTGTTCTCCCGCCGCAAGCTTCTGCTTCAACCAAACTAATTTTCTTCACCTTAAAACACATAATTGGTCTGGACTTTGAAGTCAAGTGGCAAAATTACTTTTACAAAAGAAGATTGATAATATTAAAAAATAATGGCTTGCTAAACCTTATCAGCTGAAGTCCAAAAATTTCTACAGCCTGAACATTCATAATTCATGAATGACGAACACCTATATTCGCTAACACATTGACAAACCACGTCGCACATCTTACACTGGTGCAAACGAATTTGCACTTCCACACTTACTTCTGGACATGAAGATTAAATACAATTAGCATTCATTTGGTAGATAAAGTTACCTTTGTAAAGTACCCCTTTCAATACTAACCTTCCTACGACTAAGCAAATTTTCCATACTACTTGGAAATGGAACCCTGGATCTGGCTCACAGACATCAAAAACTCTACACAAAACCCGGCTTAAAATTTATTTGTAATTTGATTAAATCAATCGTACCTGAAATGGACAGGCGTTCCTGCTGAAGGTTAGTCAGAACTGTCAGAACTGTTATGACTGTCGAGTCCCGAACATCATCTCACTAATAGCACAACTGGTTCATTAACTACCATTCGACACATCCGGCAATACTATGGGTAACAAGATGATAATAGTAAAGCTTGACTTGAATTTCTGCGACGACTCTTGAATTTAAAATATGGCATAGCTATTATTCGTATTTTCATTTGGTAATCCGCCTTTTGGATTTTTATCCTGCGAACTAGGAACACATTTTAAAGTATTATTTTCCATTTTCATATAAGGGCAAGCGTTGTTTGAGGGACAATCAGAAAGCATTTCAACAAGGGATCCGTTAAAACATTGAATTCTCAGATTGGACCCCCAAGTCTAAGGGTTGTAGCCATTGTGTCATTTGACTAGAAAGATTCTGGGCATATACCAAAGAGTGAAAACATAAAATAAGA
>WNGA01004388.1_pt1 | contig 20763 bp, 20 predicted proteins | sample 5400061 | NCBI WGS metagenome assembly WNGA01 (sample SAMN13153366, study PRJNA577476) | soil metagenome | isolation source: 100 cm soil or saprolite under grassland replicate 2 | place: USA:California | collected 2016-06-15
CGCCGGCAACGACGCCGTGGTCGGGAGCCTGATCACCTTCAACGATAACGGCGGTTGGTGCTGGTACCAGGACGAGCGCGCGGTGGTCGACACCAAGGCGAACAAGCTCGTCATCGCGTCGACGGCGAGCGGCGGTGCTCGCAACGGCCAGGTCGAAGCCGTGGTCTACGATCTCGCGACCAGCATGGGGAAGCGGTTCACGCTTCCGTCCAGCCTCGCGACGTCCACCGTGGACGACCACAACTCGCCCGCGCTGCAGGTCCGGCCCGACGGCAAGTACCTAGCGATGTGGTCGGGTCACCGCTCCGATTGCTTCAGCCGCACCAGCATCTTCGATGGCTCGGCCTGGGGTGCGGAGAAGAAGATCGATTGGGCGGCGTGGGGCTGCCCGTGGCCGGGCGCCGACACGAACATGGTCACGTATTCCAATCCCTGGTACATCGGGACCACCATCTACGCCGCCGTTCGATCGGTGAACACGCTACCAAGCGTGCTCACCTCCACGGATGACGGGCAGAACTGGAGCTACTACGGCCGGATCACCTCGAGCCCGCAGGTGGGCTACGTGGCGGGTTACTACAAGTACTGGGGCGACAACCTGGGGCGCATCGACTTTCTGGGAACCGAGGCCCATCCGCGTGACTTCGACAACAGCCTCTACCACGGGTACATCCAGGACGGGAAAGTCTACAACTCGACCGGGACGGTCATCGATTCGTCGCTCAAGGATCCGAGCCCGACGACGACGAACGCGAAGGACGTCATCGCGTTCACGCAAATCTTCAAGACCGGATCGACCCTCAAAGGCGTGAAGCTCGAGCACGCGTGGAACCACGACATCGTCCGCTACGCCGACGGGACCGTCGCCATCCTCGGGCAGGCGCGCGTGACTGGCACGGGGACCGACGATCCGGACAAGCGCACGTTCTACGGCCGATTCGACGGCACCTCGTGGAAGCTGACCTACCTCGTCAAGGCGGGGGTGAAGCTCTACCCCGACGAGCAGGACTACACGGGCCTCTCCGCCCTCGATCCCGACGACCCGCACACGATCTACGTCTCGACGTTCTTCGATCCGCGTGACGACACCACCAAGAGCACCAAGCGCGAGATCTGGCGCGGCACCACTTGCGACAACGGCGCCACCTTCAGCTGGACGCCCGTAACGGCGCGCTCGACGATGGACAACATCCGCCCGATTGTGCCGAAGTGGGACTCGAGCCACACGGCGCTGCTCTGGTTGCGCGGGAATTACTCAACCGCGCAGAGCTACGCGATGAAGGTCGTCGGGACGGTCGGGACCAAGAACTGAAGAAGGCACTGAAGAAGGCACTGAAGAAGGCACTGAAGAAGAACTGAAGCAGGCCGGTCCTGTGGCCGGCCGCGCGCCTATAATGCGCCGTGCAGATCGAAACCGCGCGTCTCAGGCTCAGGCCGGTCGCCGAGGCTGACGTCGCCGGTTTGCTCGCGTTCTTTCGCGACGATCACGTCCGGCGCTACCTGCTCGACGGCGCGCTGGTCGACGAGGCCTGGGTGCGCCGCGAGATCGCGGCCAGCCGGGATCGGGTCGCGTCGGGGAGCCACGGCCTCTATGTCGTCATGCTCACGGCGCGCGGGGCGGGTGGCGTCGTCGGTCGCATCTCGGGCGTGGCGGGCTTTCGGCCCGACCATGATCCGCCGGTGCTCGAGCTCGTGTATGCCTTCTTGCCCGCGTACACGGGCCAGGGTTTCGCGACCGAGGTCGGGCGCGCGTTGGTGGAGCACTTCTTCGCCAGCGATGTGGCCGACGTTCTCGACGCCGCCGTCGACGTCCCCAACACCAACTCCATACGCGTGCTCGAGAAGCTCGGCTTCCGCGAGGTGCGGCGGTCGCCGGGCGCGTTCGGCGAGATGGTTCACTACCAGCTCCAACGCCGATAGCGCCGGTTACGGGCAGACGAGCGGGAGCGCGACGGGAGGCGTGACGAACGTCGGGTTGTGCGCTGGAGCATGGCCACGAATGTCCGCCCCGCGGGTTTCGGATCGCCGCGAAGCGAGCAGGGCGCCCGGGAGGATCAGCATCGCGTCGCCGAGCTCGTGGGTGAGGAAGCCGGCGCGCTCGGCGTGGGCGGCGGCGGCGGCGAGGCGGTCGGCGCCGGCGAACGCGGTCAGCAGTTGGAAGTGGCTCTCGCCGGCGGCGTGCGCGCCCGACAGGATGCCGTCGACGACGCGCGGGCGGAAGCTGGGCGTGATGCGAAGGTCGGTGACGCCGATGCCGGCGCGGAGCACGCCGTCGCGTGCGGCGGCGGCCGCCCCCTCGAGCGCGCGCACCACCGTGGTGCCGACCGCGATCACGCGGCCACCGAAGCCGCGGGTGTCGGCGATCGCGCGGACCGTGGCGGCGGGGATGTCGTAGCGCTCGGGGAGCGGCAGCGCGGCGTCGAGCGCGGGATCCCCGGTTGAGCTGAGCCCGGCGGCGTGGGTCAGCGACGCCCAGCGAACGTCCTTGCGTCGAAGCGCGAGCAAGAGCTCCCACGACAACGGGCGCCCGGCGGACGGCATCTCGAACGCCCACGGCCGCGCCGCGTACACGGTCTGCACCGCCCACAGCGGCAGCTCGTGCGCGAGGTAGGCGTACTGCACGGGGCGCCCGTTGCGGTAGAGCTCGCGCCATAGCGTGTCGGGGTCGGCGTCGAACGCGAGCGCGACGAGGCGAGGCGACAGCGGTGAGCGCCCGACGACCTCGGCGCGAAGCCTGCCGAGCTGCAGCCGCGCGCCGACCGGAAGATCGGCGGGCAGCGGACGATCTTCGGTTCGCTGGTGCCAATCGCCGGCGCCGAACAGCACCGCCCAGAACCGCGGGCGGTAATCCGACGGCGCGGCGTCGGCCGTGCTGGCGAGGCGGGCTTCAATCGGGGCGCCGTCGTCGGTGTGGCCATGGAGCGCGGCGGGGACGGTGGCGGCGTCGTTGACGACGAGCAGGTCACCGCGTTCGAGCAAGCCGGACAGCTCGAGCGTGCGCGTCTCCCGCAGGGCGGCGGCGGCCGGCGCGTCGGGGTCGACCACCAGCAGTCGGACGTCGTCGCGGCGCTCGGGGAACGTGGCCGCCGCTCGCATCATGACGACACCGCCACGCGCGCGCCCGAGTCGAAGCCGCCCGTGCGCAGGAGCTCGACGATGCGGTCCGCGACCTGCGCCGGATCCGCCAGCGTGCTGCGATCGGCGTCCGGGATCGCGTCGGCGTGCATGCGCGTGTCCATCTCGCCCGGATCGACGGTCACGAGCCGCACGCCCGTGCCGGCGAGCTCCGCCGCCCACACCCGCCCGAGCTGCTCGAGCGCCGCCTTCGAGGCGCCGTAGGCGCCCCAGCGCTCGTAGGGCTGGGTCGCGGCGTCCGACGTCACGTTGACGATGGTGCCCTCGCCGCGCAGCACCATCGGTCCCGCGAGCGCCTTGGTCAGTCGGAACGGTCCGACCAGGTTGACCGCGAGCGCGCGTTCCAAATCTTCGCAGTCGGTGTCGAGCAGCAGCCGCAGCGGCACCGGGCCGAGCGTGCTCGCGTTGTTGATCAGGATGTCGATGGGCCCGACCAGGGCGGCGGCCTGGCCGGCGATCGCGTGGGTGGCGTCGCGGTCGGCGACGTCTGCGGCGACGACGTGGACCTCGCCGCCAGCGGCGCGGATCTCGGCCGCAGCCTCGGCGAGGGGCCCGGGATCGCGCGCGACCAGCACCACACGGGCGCCCGTGCGGGCGAGCGCGAGACCGAGCGCGCGCCCGAGACCGCGGCTGCCCCCGGTTACCACCGCGGTTCGTCGTTGAAGAGTGTTCATCTCGTTTTCCTCCTATAGAGGAAATGCCGCCCCGGCCACCATATCGACCGTCTTGCCAATGTATTGGCGAGAGGTCAGGCTGTTGACCGTGGACGCCGCTGCCGTGAACCTGGGCCGCAACGTGCAGGGGCTGCGCGAGGCGCGCGGCCAGAGCCAGCAACAGATCGCGCGGGTGGCCGGCATCCCGCGCGCGACCTGGGCCAACCTCGAGTCGGGCGCCGCCAACCCGACCCTCGCGGTCCTGGTCAAGGTGGCGCAGGCGCTGCAGGTCCGGCTCGAGGAGCTGATCGAGGCGCCCCGCCGCACCGGCCGGCTCTACAAGGTGGACACGCTACCGAGCCGGACGCGCGGCAACGTGACCGTCCGTAAGTTGCTGCCCGAGACCATCGCCGGTCTGGAGATCGAACGCATGATGCTGCCGCCGCGCTCCGCGATGGTCGGGGTTCCCCACACCGCCGGCACGCGCGAGTACCTGACCTGCGAGCGCGGGCAGATCGAACTATCAGCCGGGGGCGCGACGTTCGCGCTCGAGCCCGGCGACGTGGTCGTGTTCCGCGGCGACCAGAAGCACGGTTACCGCAACCCGGCCGCCAGCGAGGCCGTCGCGTACAGCGTGATCGCGTTTGCGCCGGTGGGCCGGTGACGCCCGCGCCCACCCCCACGCCCACGCCCATGCAAGGTGTCAGTCGGTCCAGATGAAGTCGAAGGTCGGCCAAACCTCGTTGCTGCGGACGCGCGCGAACGTCGCCTCGTCGATCTCGTGCTGGTCCGAGTTCCACCACGCGACGCCGACGGTGACTCGGTTCATGCGACGCGCGCCGGGCGCGAAGTCGACGCCGGCGCCGACGCGGGTGGTGAGGTTGGACCAGCCGAGCGATTCGGGGTGGGCCATCGCGATAGACGATTGTCCGTGCACGTAGAGGTCCGCGTACCCGCGCACGCGGAAGCGCGATCCGAGCGCGCGATCGACCAGCACGCCGGCCCGGGTTCGGATTCCGGTCAGCACCGGCGCCATCAGTAGGTTCAGCGGTGCGGGCGCGTCGAGCGGCATGGCGTCGCTGGGCGTGATCGGGATGCCGACCGTTAGATCGGCCAGGAAGGTCACCGCGGTGGGCGCGGCCGCGCCCCGGGTCACCACCAACCCAACCGCCGGCGCCGCGTACCAGCCGATGTGGCCGCCGCCCCGCTCCCAGCTCGGGAACAGCGTGCCCTGGGAGAGCCGCATCGCCAGCGTCGGGATCGACAGCCCGTACTCGGAGGTGAACGACCAGCCGGCGGGATCGTCGCAGTGGTGTACGCGCAACACGGCGTTGGGCGCGACCAGAAACAGGAGCGCGTGGGAACGGATCTCGAGCCGCTCCCCGATCCGCAACGTGAGCGGATTGAACACGCCGACGGAATAACGCTGAACGGCCGCCGCGGTGTCTCGCGCGCCCAGATTCTGGGCGTGCAGCTCGCCCGCCCGCATCGCGAGTCCGATTGCGAGCGCGAAGGCGAATGCGAGCGCGGCGCGGTTCACGGCCCGAATTCCCACGTGCCCACGACCGGGCAGTGATCGGAGAGCAGCATGGGATCGCTCGCGATCCCCGAGTCGCCGGGCTCCTGCAGCATGTCCGTCGTCCCCTCCACCCAGCGATCGGGCGCGCGGATGAACAGGTAGTCGAGCTGGCGGTTCCAGAACCCGGGCTCGGCTTGCGACCCGATCTTGTCGCGGCCGATCACGCTGTGGGTGAAGAAGCGGCGCTGGGTCTCGAGCGTGGTGCCGTAACGGTCCAGCGTCACGTGGGGGACGAACGCGTCGTAAAACGGCACCATGTCGGCGAGGTCGTAGGGCGGCTGCTCGAACTCGGTGCCAATCGAGTCCGGGTGCTCGTCGTTGAAGTGCCCGGTCTTCACCGAGCCGGGCGGGATGGCGTTGAAGTCGCCGCCGACGACGAACGGCAGCTTCTCGTCGGTCATCAGGCCGAGGATCTGGTTGGTCTGCTTGGCCTTGGTGCGGTCGGTGTCGTACGCCTCGGTGTGCACGACCATCACCGCGACCTCGCGCGAGCCGGCCGCGATCACCGCCCGGCCGACGGCGCGGTGGATGTAGAAGTATTCCGTGAGCGCGCCCTGATCGGTGCGGTCGGTCTGCCGGATGCGCTCGGCGAACGTGATCGGGTAGACCGAGAACACCGCGTTGCCGAGGTCCATCCGGCCCACGCCCTCCGACGGAATGTAACGACTCTTCCAGGTGGGCATGTACGCGACGTAGTTGAACCGGGTGTGCGCGAGGATGCCGAGCACCATGTTGGTGTACGCCGAGCGCCGCGAGTTGACCTCGATCTCCTCGGTGAGCAGCACGTCGGGGTTCACCTCGTTGATGAGGCGATAGACGCCCACCAGGTTGAAGTCGACCTCGTCCGCGGACATCTGCACGCGGTCGCCCCACATGTCGAACCAGAAGTCGATCCGCCCCGCGCCGTACTTGATGTTCCACGCCATGACCTTGAGCCGCGCGGGGGCCGGGTCGACCGGCGTGAGGTCCCCGGCGCGCGTGTGGATCGGCACCGGCTCGCGGTCGGCCTCCCAATCGGTGGCCAGCGGCTCGCACGCGGCGAGCGCGAGCAGCAGCGGGGCGAGGGACAGCGCGCGCGCGGAGCTCATGGCCGGCGCGCAGCGTAACCCAACTTCGGCCGATCGCCGCGGCGCCTCGAGCGGGTCGGCATTCGGACAACCGCGGGCGGTCGGACGCGGTCAGAACTACGAAGCTCATGCGCAGGCGTGTCTGGACGGCATGGAGTGCGTCCGCGCTCGCGCATGCCCTGCTGCTGGCGGCGCTGCTCTGGCTCGCTCGCGCGCGCCCGACGGGCGATCGCGCGGCGCCGCTCGAGCTCGACATCGTGGTGGAGGCGCCGAGCCCGGACCTGCGCACCGGCGAAACCGCGCTGGCGCCGGCCGCGCGGACGGGCTCATCCTCCGCGGCGCCGGCCAGGCCGCTTCGGCGCCGGGGTGTGCCCGCAGGTCAATCGGCGGCGCCGGACATCGCGGCGGTGCCGGAGATCGAGGCGGCGCCAGACACCGGCGCCGAGCCTGACGCCGCGTCGGCGCCCGCCGGTCAGCCCAACCTGTCGCTGGACGTCGTGCCCGCCGACCGGCGGGCCGCGATCGCCGGCCCCGCGCCGGATGTGGTCGTGCGGGCGGCGCCCAAGCGTCGTCCCTCGGTCGACGAGCTGCGCGCCGACCTCGAGCGCAAACACTCCGCGATCGCCAACGTGATCGACGGCCGGGTCGATCCGTTGCTCTACGACTACCTGCGCGGGGCCCGCACCCGATTCGAGGCCGAGGCGCGCCGGCTCGCCGATCGGATCGCGCTCGGTGCCGGCGATACCGTCAGCGGCTGGGGCCGCGGCTACCTGAAGGGTGTGGCGGACGCGCGCAAACCGCGGGGCGGCAGCGAGCGCGGGCCCGAGCTCGCCGACCCGTCGGTGCGCCGCCGCCCCGATCTGGCCGACGCCTACGGCGAGAGCGAACGAATGGCGAAGTCGGGCGCCGAGGAGCGCCGGGTCGAGATCTGCCTCGACGTCGCGGCGGGGCGCGACACCAGCGCGACCATCCGCCGCGGTTCCGGCAACGCCGGGCTGGACGCGGTCGCGCTCGAGGCGTTCGAAAAGGCGATCGCCGCGCGGCCGGTGCCGCCCGACGCCCGCACGGGCCGCGCCTGCTACGAGGTCCTCATCGCGGCCCACCGCGCGCCGCCCCTGCCGTTCGTGAGCTGCGGCTTCGACTCCACCGGCATCACGTGCATGTGGCCGTTCAAGAGGGTGACCGCGGTGTCCGGGCGGCTGCTGAGCGTCGAGTATCCGGACCGGCGTTAACGTCCGCGAGATCCCGGGTTGGGTGGCCCGCCAGGCGCTTTCTGTCACCATGCGCCGCCCTGGCGGACATTAGAGAGGCATGCGAGCGAACCATGTGGTGATTTCGCTGCTGGCTGCCGCGACGTGTTGGTCATGCGCGGGGGAAGTGGATCAGGGCGGTACCGGGGCCGCGGGCGCGAGCGGCGTCGCGGGCACGACGGGCGTCGCGGGCACGAGCGGCGCGGCGGGCACGACCGGGGCCGCGGGCAGCGGTGCCGCGGGGACCACGGGCGCCGCGGGTACGGCGGGCGCGGCGGGTGCGGCCGGGACCACGGGCGGGGGCGGCGTGACCGCGGCCGCGGGGCGGGGCGGTAGCAACGGGACGGCGGGCGTGGGCACCGCAGGACGCGGCGGCGCGGGCGCGGCCGGCGGGGCCAGCGCCGTCGCGGGCGCGGGCGGCAGCACGGGCGGCCGCGGCGGTTCGGGCGGAGCGCCGATGCCGGCCGCGGTGTCGTGGACGACCAACATTCGCCTCAACGACGACACCGGCAACGGCCGTCAGAGCGAGGTCGCGCTCGCGACCGGACCCGGCGGGCTCGCGATCGCGGGCTGGATGGACGAGCGCTCGACGCGCGTGTGCGCGTTCTCGTTCACCACCAACGGCGGCATGACGTGGAGCAAGAACGTCTCCATCCCCAACATGAGCGGGATGTTCGTCGGCGATCCTGCGGTCGCGATCGACGGCGGCGGCACGATGTACGCCGTGTGCCAGGAGTACCTGAACACCGGCACGACCGGGAACATTCGGATGATGACGTCGACGGACAAAGGCGTCACCTGGTCGGCGATCCGCACCATCGGCAGCGCGCCAGACAAGCCGTGGGCGGGCGGCGGCACGACCGAAGGTACGGTGTTCGTGTCGTGGCTGGGGAACCCGGGCGGAATCAAGCGCTCGCTGGATCGCGGCGTGACCTGGGGACCGACGCAGTCGCTGGGCAACATCATTCACGGCACCGCGATCACGGTGTCGGCCACCGGCCTCGTCCACGTCCCGTACAACCTCGACTCGAACCGCAACCAGCTTCGCTACCTGCGCAGCCGGGACAACGGCGCGACCTGGGAGGCGACCCGCGACCTGATCCCGGACATGGGCACGTTCTGTTTCAACTGCAATCCGCGCCAGCACCCGATCGTGGGAGCGGGCGCCGATCCGAGCGGGCAGATCGTGGCATTCACCTGGGCCAGTCGGATGACGGGCGGGCAGGGCGACGACGACGTGTGGCTGCTGTATTCGAAAGACGGCGGCGCCACCTGGACGCAACCCATCCGCGTCAACGACAACCCGACGGCGTCGCGCCAGTTCGAGCCGTGGGTCGCGGTCGACAACTACGGGCGGGTGCACGTGGCGTGGACCGACTATCGCAACGGCGGCCAGAACGAGACCTGGTACGCGCGGTCGGTCGATCCGAGCAAGGGCTTCGAGCCGAACATTCAGATCACCGACGGCCGCGGTAGCGGCAACACCGACTTCCTCGGCGACTACAAGGGCATCGCGGTGTCGGGGGCCGACGTGCTGGTGGTATGGCACGACACCCGGCGCGACATCGGCGACATCTACTTCTCGCGCGCGGTGGGGGCGGCGGGGCCATGACCATCGCGCCACGACGTGCGGTCGCGCTCGCGTGCGCGCTGGCGGCGGGCGGTCTCGCGCCGGCGCGGGCGGCCGACAATGCCGATGACGGCTCCCCGACCGACGGCGCCGAGACGCCGGTCGCGCGCAGCGTGCGGGACGGAAGCTACCTACCGCTCACGCTGTCGCCGACGGTAGGCGCGGCGGCGGCGCTGGCCGCCGGCTACGGCGGATACGACGGCGCGCGCGGCGTCGCGGTGATGGTGTCGTACGCCGAGGTTCGGGTGTGGGGACCGTTCGCGCTGCGCGGCGGCGCCGAGCTCGGCGACACCGTGCACCGGGTGCGGCCCGCGATCGGCGGGCGCCTGCAGCTGTTGTCGCAGGCGCGCCACGGGATCGACGGCGCGGTGTCGGTGATGTACCGGGCCGAGGGGTTCAACGAGCCGGAGGGGGAGATCGAGGCGATTGTTTCGGCGGGCCGGCGCTTTGGCCGCGCGACCGTGCTCGGGAACGTCGCCTGCGGTCAGGATCCCGAGGCGCGCGAGCGCGATGGCGAGGTCCGCGGCGCGCTGCTGGTCGGGGTCGGCCAGCGGATGCAGGTCGGGATCGACGGGCGCTGGCGCTTCGATCTAGGCTCAGACACGCCCAAACTGACCGCGTCGCGCGAGCCGACCACCGATCTCGACGCCGGGCCGGTCGCAGCGCTGGTGCTCGGGCCGGTGGCGCTGACCGCGCACGCCGGCGTGTCGGTCGTGCGGCGGGTGGGCGACAGCACCCGGGGCGGCGGCATCGCGCTGGGCGGCGCGGGCGCGTCGTTTTGAGGCGGGCGGGCGCGCTCGCGCTCGGCGCCCTGCTCGCGGCCGCGTACGTGCCAGGGCCGGCGACGTCGCGCGCGGCAACCGCCGGCGCGGACGCGGGTGCGCCGGGCTCCGGTCGGCTGCCCGAAGATCCGGTGCTAGCCGCGAAGTCGACCGCCGAGTGGCGCGAGCACCTCGTGGCGGAGGAGCGCGAGCGCAAGCTGCGGTACGACCGTGACCGGCTCAAGCATCATCGCGCGGTGGTGCGGGCGATCGTCGCGGCCCGGGCGCGCTACGACCGCGCCGGCGGCAAGGCCGCGGTGGCCGCGGTCCGGGCCCGCGCGCCGCAAGCGCTCGCGGACGTGCGGGCGCGCATCGCCAAGATCGACCACTGGGGGACGAACTCCAACCTGCTCGCCGACTACGACGCCTTGCTGATCGCGCTCGCCGACGGCTACCCGGCCGCCCGGTTGAGCGCGCTCGACGGCGATCGCGCGCCGCTCGCGACCCTGCGTGCGGAATTCGACCGGCGGCTGACGGCGATCAAGGCGTGGCTCGCGGAGGCGGCGTCGGCGAAGGACGAGTGACGCCGGCCGGCTCCGCGACGATGACGCGGCGGACACCGAGCGATCCCGCGGCGTTCTTCATCATCGCCAGCCCGTAGCCGGGCCCCTCGTCCGACAGGAGCTCGAGCGGCAGATAGACGCGCGGCTCGCGTCCGCGAAACGCCGCGTCCGCCGGCTCCCAGCGCCGGTCGCGGTAGATCTCCGCCCACGCGTGCCCGAACGACATCGGCTTGCCGTGGACCTCGACCATCACGATGCCGCTCGCGACCCGCGCGGGGAGCTTGAACGAGCGCGCGAGCGCGGTCAGCAGCACCGCGTGCTCGGTGCAATCGCCCTCGTGTCGGGCCGCGACCACGGACGCGATGTCGTAGCCGCGGGCCATTCCCTTTTTGGTGATGAAGCGATCGACGAATGCCGTGACGTCGTCGGCGCTCGGCTTCGCGCCCAGCTCCGCGCGCGCCTGGGCGAGCACGCCCTTGAAGACCGGCTGGTCGTAATCGATCAGGAACGATGGGCGGGTGTGTTGGCGGACGGGCTTGTCGCTCGCCACCGGATAACCGGTCGCGGTCGTCACCAGCCGGCCGTCGCCCGCGATCGCGATCCGCTGCCGGCGCACGAGCTCGTTCTCGCTGCCCGCGCTGGCGGCGTCGAACTGCAGCGTGATCTCGGTCGGGCCACTCGCGAACAACGGGCGCGCCAGCCGACTCTCGGTCGGAAACGCGCTCAAAAACAGCGTTGGCGCCGGAACCGGCACCGGCTCGGAATTGGCCTCGCCGGTCGCGAAGCGTCCGATCGCGATCGCGATCGCGATCCCCGCCGGCGTCACGGGTTGCCGCGTACGAACACGCGCCTCTGGATCATGGTGATGCCGGCGATCGGGATCGATACCCGGTCGGTGATTCCGCGCTCGTCGAGGTGACCGTTGGCCTCGAGCTGTCCGAGCCGCATGGTGACGTCGTGCGCGTCCCCGCCCGTCCGCTTGTAGACCACGTCGAACGGCTGGGGCGAGATGCCGGGGTGGTACTCCTCGACCGTCAGCTGCGCCGCCTTGCCCGTGACCAGCTCGTCGAGCAGCCGTCGCGCGATCAGCGACGACGACGCGAGCCCCTTGTCCTCCTTGGACTTGAACTTCCCGGTCACGTCCTTCCCCGACTGCTTGCCCTTGTAGCTGTAGACGCGGGTTCGGCGCTGACGCGTGAGCTTGTACTCGTACTCGAGCTCCTCGCCGTGGGCCGACACCGTGTCCACGGTGAGCAAGCGGCCGTCGCGGTCGATGCGCTCGATGCCGACGTGATCCGAGGGTTCCAGATCCTTCGCTGTTCGCGGCAAGAGCGTGCACGAGGTCACCTGGTCGAGCCTCGTCCCGCCGGCCTCGAGGTGGACCGTGCGCCGGTCGAAGCCGACCGGCGTCGGGCCGATGCTGGTGATCTGAATGTCCACGAACTGCGGTGGCGCCGCGCTCGGTGACTTGACCTTCAGCGACGCGGCGAGCCCGTGCGCGACCCGCTTGAACGACTCGGCGTAGCCGACCTCGTCGTGGAAGCACATCACCGAGGCGTCCAGGTCGGGCCGCACGAACATCTTCATCTGGCCGCCGAGCAAGCCCTTCGGCGTCGGCTTGGTGTACGTCAGCACGGCGGCGAGGTAGGCGGTCTCCCCGATCACGCCCGCGTCGGTCGGCGCGAGCGCCTGCACCGTGACCGACGTCGCCGCTTTCTTGATGAGGTCCGCGAGCCGCACCAGGCTGGCGGCGCCGTCGATGGGTTCGTCGTAAAGCGCGCAGGTGACCGGGATGTCACTGCCGATCGGCACCGTGATCGTCCACGCTTTGCCCTCTCGCTTCATCACCGGATCGGCGGCGGCTTCGATTTCGCCCGTCGCCCGTCCGTCCGGCAACGCGAGCGCGCGCTTGGACAGCGTCTTCGCCTCGCGCGCCAGCAGCGTCTGGAACACGCTGGTCGCGCCGCCGCTCGGCCCGGGCGTCGCGGCTGCCCCGGGCGCGGGCACGGCAGCCGGCGCGCTCGACGCGGGCGTGGCCACCGTCGGACCGGCGGCGGCGGGCTGGCCCGCTCGCGGTCCCGTGCACGCCAGCGCCGCCACCGATATCAACCCCGCTCCCCATCCGGCTCGTGTTCTCATGCAGCCGATGATCCGGGGCCGCCAGCGATTCCGCAAGCGGGGCGCTCCCTGCGCTAAGATGCGGCGACAATGTCGGCGATGGACCTCCGCGGAAAGCTCGGCGATCCGGCGCTCGTAGACGGATCGCTGTCCGATCTCGCGCGCGGCGTGATCGGCTCCGAGATCCTGCGCATCGCCGCCGAGATCCGCGCGCTCAAGGCCAAGGGCGCCGAAATCTGCAACCTGACCGTCGGTGACTTCGACCCGGCGCAGTTCCCGGCGCCGAGCAAGCTCCTGGACGGTATGCGGGACGCGCTCGCGGCCGGACAGACCAACTACCCGCCGTCCGACGGCGTGGTCGCCCTGCGCGAGGCGGTGGCGAGCTACTACGGGAAACACCTGGGTCTTGCATACCCGGTCGAGTCGGTGTTGATCACCGGCGGCGCGCGGCCGCTGCTCTACGGGTCGTACCGGACGGTGCTCGACCCGGGCGACGTGGCCGTGTATCCGGTGCCGTCGTGGAACAACAACCACTACTCGTATCTGTGCGGCGCGCGCGCGATCGAGCTGCCGGTGCGGGCCGACGCCAACTTCTTTCCCACGCCCGACGACGTCCGCCCCACCATCGCCGAGGCGCGATTGCTGCTCATCAATTCGCCCCTGAACCCGACCGGCACCGTGATCGACCCCGTCGTGCTGCAGGGGATCTGCGAGCTCATCGTCGCGGAGAACCGACGGCGCGAGCGCGTGGGCGGCAAGGCGCTTTGGCTCTGCTACGACCAGGTGTACTGGCAATTGGTGTTCGGGGATGCCAAACACGCGACGCCGCCCGAGGTCTGCGCCGACGTCGCGCCCTACACCATCATCCTCGACGCGGCGTCGAAGAGCTTCGCGGCGACCGGGTTGCGGGTGGGATGGGCTGTAATGCCCCCCGCGGCGCGCCAGCGCATGGCCGACATCCTGGGCCACGTCGGCGCGTGGGCGCCCAAGCCCGAGCAGGTGGCGATGGCGGCGCTGCTCGACGACGACGCGGCCGTGGCGAGCTACCTCACCCAGCAGCGCGCCCGCGTGCGCGAGCGGCTGGATCGGCTGGCGGCCGGGTTCGCGGCGATGCGTGCGCGCGGCACCGCGGTCGAGGTGACCGCGCCGCAGGGCGCGATCTACCTGTCGGTGCGGTTTCCCATCCCGGGGCAGAGCAACGAGGCCACGCGCCGGATGCTGCTCGACAAGGCCGGGTTCGCGATCGTGCCGTTCCAGGCGTTCGGGCTGCGCGACGACAGCGGCTGGTTCCGGATCTCGGTGGGCGCGGTGTCGCTGGCGGAGATCGACGCCGCGCTGCCCCGGGTCGAGGCCGCGCTTCCGCGCCGGTAACCGCGTGACGAGCTTGCGACTCGGATCGCATGCGTGGAGCGTCCTGCTGCTCGCGATCGTGCTGCGCGCCGGACTGTTCCCGTTCGCCGACAACAAGCACGGCGACGCGCCGATGCGGGCGCTTATCGCCGAGCGGCTGGTGCTCGAGCCCGCGAGCGCAGCCGAGCCACGTACCTACTGCCAGTTCGGTCCGCTGCACACGACGCTGATGCGGCCGTTCATCGCACTCGACGGATTCGCCCCGCGCTCGTCGCGCTACCTGTCGCTGCTGGCGGGAATCGCCGTTTTGTTTCCATTTCTCGCGTTTGCGCGCCGGCTCGCCCCCGAGCCCGGGCAAGCCGAGCTCGCCGCGTTCGTGCTCGCGGTGTCACCGCTGCACCTGCAGGCGTCGACGACCGCGGCCAGCGAGGCGCTCTACCTGTTGCTGTGGGTCGCCGCGATCGAGCGCCTGCTGGCGGCGCTCGCGAGCGGCCGCGCACGCACGTTCGCGGCCGCGGGCCTCTTCGCATCGCTCGCCGCGGTGACCCGCTACGACGCGTGGCTGGCGCTGCCGATGGTCGTGATCGCCGCGTGGTGGTTCGCGCCCACGCGCGGCCGGCAGCTCGGCCGTGGACTGGTGGCGTTCGCGGGGTGTGCGGCGCTGCTGCCCGCCGCGTGGCTGGCGTGGGGCGCCGCGCGCAGCGACGATCCGCTGTTCTTCGCCCACTACATCACCGCGGATCACGCCGGCCTCGCCGCCACCGCATCGGCCCGCTACGGCTTCTGGCTCGGCCGCCTGCGGCAGCTCGGCGTCTGGGTTCTGGCGTTCGCCGCCGCGATGACCATCCCCGCGTTGGTGTTAGCCGCCCGCGCGCTCGGCGGCGGACGGCGGCGGCTGTCCGCGACCGCCCGCCTGGTGGCCGTCGCCGCGCTCGGCCCGCCCGCTGTCTACCTCGCCCGCGGCCTCGTACTCGGCAGCTTCGAGCCGCTGGCGCGCTTCGCGCTCGTGCCGGGCACGCTGCTCCTGCCGCTGGCCGCGGCCGCCGTCCCGGTGGCGCGCATGCGCGGGTTCCGAGTCTGTACCGCCGCGGCCGCGGTGGCGTTCTCAATCGCGGTGTGGCTGGTCGCGACGCTCGGCCGCGATCGAATCTGGCCCGGCGCCGAGTCGATGGGCGCGCTCACCCGGCTCGACGCCGAGGACCGCGCGCTCGCCGCCCACCTGCGCGCGCACCGCCCGCCGCACGCGCCAGCCATGATCGAGCCCAAAGCCTTCGCCGAGATCGGCATCGCCCACGCCGCCGGCGTTCCCTGGACCGAGTCCATCACGCTGATCTTGACCCGGGAGCCGCGTGCCACACTGGCGGACACCGTCCGCGCGACCGGCGCCCGGTTCGTCGCCGGCTACGAAGGCGGGTGGCCGGCCCAGCTCCCGGACTGGCCACAGGCTGACCTTTACTTCGGCCGTTGGCACCTCGTCGCGAGGTAGCTCGGAGGTAGCTGGCGACGCGGCTTGCCCTTGCCGCGGCTTGTCGGCCTAATGACCCGTGGTGGGGCTCTTCGTCACCCTCCTGGCGGTTGCGGTCCGGCTCGCGTGGATCCGGCTCGTGCCCACGCGGCCAGTCGGCGACTTCGCGATGTACATCGAGTCCGCGCGTTACCTCGCCGAGCACCGCTCGCTCGACGGCGAGTTCATCTACATGCCCGGCTACGTCGCCGTCGTCGCCGTGATCGACGCGCTCGGCGGCGGCCTCAACGCCATCAAGATGATCGGCGTCGTCGCGGGCGGAGTCACCACCGCCGCCGTGTTCGGCACCACCGCGGTCGTGTTCGGCCGGGCCGCCGCGATCGCCGCCGGCTTGCTGTGCGCGCTGTGGCCCGCGGGCATCGCGGTCGCGAGCGTGGCCGGGACCGACATGCCCGCCGCCGCGCTGCTGTCGGTGGCGGTCTGGCTGCTCGCGCGCAACGCCGCCGAGCGTCCGCTGTGGGCACCCGCGTCGTTCGGGCTGGTGCTGGGGCTCGCCGCCTACGTGCGAGCGGTGGCGCTGCCGCTGGCGGCGCTCGCGTTTTTACACTTTCGCGCGAGGGGCGCGCTCTGGATCCACGCCATCACGCGCACCGCCGCGGCGTGTTTCTTCGCGTTCCTGGTGCTGCTGCCGTGGGGGATCCGCAACCACGTCGTGAATGGCCACTTCACGATGACCGACAGCCACGGCGGCCACACCGCGCTCGTGGGAGCCAACCCGAACTCTGAAGGCCGCTACAGCCGTTCACTGAACCGCCTGTTCGCGGAGGGCACCGCGTATTCGCTGTTCGCGCCGCCCCACGACGAGTCGGATCGCGCGGCCTATGCGCTCGCCAAGGAGTGGACGCGGGTCGACCTCGCATACGCCGCCGGGTTGCTCGCCGCCAAGGCCGATCGCCTGCTCTCGCACGAACGCCCGCTCTTGTATTGGCCGGTCTACCGCCAGAGCGTGCTGCCGGAGGGCAGCCGCCAGCTGGCGTTTTTCACCACCCACCGCGCCGAGATCGAACGCCTCGTCGATTGGTACTGGTACGGCCTCGTGGCCGCAATCCTGATCGGCATCGTCGCCGTGGTCCTGCGCCGGAACTGGGTCGCGCTGTCGCTGCTACCAATGCCTCTCGCGCTCACCGCGCTCTATACGCTGTTCTTCGGCGAGGCCCGCTATCACCTGGCCATCGTGGCGCTCTTGCTCCCGTTCGCGGGCGCGGGCGTGGTCTGGGCGGGCGAGCTCGCGCAGGATGTCGCGCGGCGGGCCATCGATCGTCACCGCCGGCCGCGGCTGCCGCTCGAGGTGGTGACGTCCGCGATCGTGATTGGCGCCCTGTTCTGGGGATGGCCGCGCCTGCTCGCCGCCGGCGAGCGCGCCCGCGTCCGTCACCGATGGGCGGCGTGCGTCTGCAAGATCGACGGCGTCGAACGCGTGTGCGCGTTTCGTCCGACCCTACCGGCGCCGGGGCAGGGGACCTCCCCCGTGCGCGGGGTGTGGGACGGATTCGGGCTGCGGCTCACGGAAGCTTCCGTGGCGGCCGCGGCCCTGTTGGAGCTTCCGGCCGGGTCGTATCGGATCTCGGCGCAGGCCGAGGCCGCCGGCGCGATGCGCCTCCCCACCGCGATCGAATTGCGCGCGGGCACCGCAACGCTCGCGCGCGTGGCCTCGCCGGCCGGCACGACGCCGATCACGCTCGCGGGCGTGGTCGCCCACCCAGGTGGAAAGCTGCGCCTGGAGCTCGCCGCGGGTCGGGAATCTGCACCTAACACCGACGAGATTCCGACCCTATGGTTCTCCCAGATCGCAGTTGAGCCCGATCGACATTGATGCATAATCCGCCCGTGACCGCCCGCGCCTCCATCGGCTTGCTCGCGGGCGTGCTCACGCTCTCCGGCTCGCTCGCGGGCTGCGGCGCGGACACCGACGATCGCCCGGCCAAATGGTCGTTCATCGCCGCCACCATCGTGGAGCCCACCTGCGCGACCGCGAGCTGTCACTCGGAGATCGTTCGGCGCGCGGACGTCGACCTGCACGAGCGCAACGTCGGCTATCGCATCCTCACCACCCGCAACTTCGTCCGCCCCGGCAATCCCGGTGCCTCCACCATCATCACCTTGATGGAGGGGAAGGGATCGCTTCGCATGCCGCCCGACTTCGCGCTGCCCGACGCCGACGTCGAGCTCATCGCGCGCTGGATCACCGACGGGGCCACCAACGAGTGATCGTCTCCCTGATCATCCGGCGCGTCGCGCTTCCGCTGCTCGCCTTCGCGGTTTCGCTGGTGGTGCTCGACGGGCGGGCGTTCGCGTACCCGCAGTTTCAGTTCAGCTCGGGAACCACCCGCTGCAGCCAGTGCCACTACTCACCCTCGGGCGGCGGCCTCCTCACCTCGTGGGGCCGCGACGAGAGCGCCGACACCATCAGCCTGGGCGGCGACGGCGGCTTCCTGCACGGGCTGTGGTCGCCGCCGTCGTGGCTCGCGCTCGGGGCCGACGCCCGGCTGGCGGGGACCATCACCGCCGACGGCGGCCAGGAATCGCCGCGCAGCGCGTGGTTCCCGATGCAGGGCGACCTCTACGCGCGCATCGCATTCAACGACGCGTTCTCGCTCTACCTCGAAGGCGGCGCGCGCGGCGAGGCCCGCCCCCCCGATCCCAACAACACCGCGCTCGTCACCACCCTCCCCAACCGCTTCATCTCGCGTGAGCACTACTTGATGTGGCGCCCGAGCGCGACCGGTCCGTACGCGCGCCTCGGCCGTTTCTACGCGCCCTACGGCCTCCGCTTCGTCGAGCACATCTATTACGTGCGCCGGTTCCTCGGCTACAACCTGTTCGACGAGACCTACACCGCGTCCGGCGGCTTCGTCGGGGAGGAGTGGGAGATGCACCTGTCGGTGTTCACGCCTCCGCCGTCGAGCTTCCCCGACCCACTCGCCTCCGTCGGCACCCGAGAGTCGGGCGGCGCCGCGTACTTCGAGAAGCGCCTGAACGCGATGGCCGCGCTCGCCGGCCAGCTGCGCATCGGCATCGGCTCCGAGACCTCCCACTACCAGGGCGGCGCGGTCGGCAAGCTGTGGCTCGAGGGCGCCAAGCTCTTGCTGCTGGGCGAGGCCGACTTCGTCCGCCAACAGGTCGCCGCCGGGTCGATTGGCGTCAATCAGTTCGTCAGCTATCTGGGCGGCACCGTGCTCCCGGTGCGGGGCCTCATGATCGGCCTCGCCTACGAGCGCTTTCAGGAAAACCTGTCGGTCAACCGCACCGGCCACAACGCCTTCGATGCGCAAATAAACTTCTTCCCCTGGGCCCACATCGAGCTCGTCGTGATCGGCCGTTACCAAATGAACGGCTGGACCGCGGGCGACGGCCCCTCCAACAAGCTGCTCATGGGCCAGCTGCACTACTATCTATGAGGGTCTTGCTGTTCTGCGTGCTGGCGGCGGCCTGTTCGAGCGAGCCCGGGGTGCCCGCGATGCCGTCCTACGCCGCGCATGTGCGGCCGATTCTGCTGGCGCACTGTGTGCGCTGCCACGGTGCGGGTGGCATGCTCAACGGTGAGGTCGTCGACGGCATGGTCGTCAACATTGCAAGCGGCGGGTACTTCGACCACTACGAGGATCAGGGCGATTGCTCGATCCCCGACTCCGGGCCGATCTCGCCCACGTGCAAGCGGGGCGCGCACACGTACGCGATTCCGCCACTCGACGAGATCGTGCGAATCTATCTCCACCCGAAGAGCGACATAGATTTCCGTATGCCGCCGCCCCCGGCGGTGCCGCTCGACGCGACCGAGCTCGCGACCGTGGATCGCTGGATGACCAATCCCATCCCATGACGACGACGACGAACAGCATCGGCCTCGAGCGCTTCGCGGTGTTGCTCGCGTTGGCGCTCGCCCCCTTGGCGGCCGGCGCGTGTTCGCCGGTCGCGCCCCAGACGCCGACCTACGCGAACGACGTTCAGCCGATCTTGAGCGCACATTGCGCTCGCTGCCACGGTCCGTGGGGCGACGGAGGCGGGCAGTGGCTCGATCCGACGATCGCGCCCCGTGTCCCGAGGGGACTCTGCTACCTCGACAGCTACGACGATCGCGGGGATTGCGCTCCCGTGGATGGCGGCGCCATGTCTCCCACCTGTCAGCGCGGCGCGCATTCCTGCGCTACGCTGGGCTACTTCCTTTCCTTCCTGCCGACCATGCCGCCGGTTCCGTCGGCCCAGCTCAACGACTGGGAGAAGGACATCCTCAAGCGTTGGGGCGCCGACCCGAGGCCCTAGCGCTGTCGGTGTGCCGATGACGATCGGACCGCGTGCGGTCGTTCTGGTCGTCTGCCTGCTGCTGGCGCTCGGGGCGTGCACGCCGGCGTCGCCCGCGTCGCCGTCGTTTGCCAGCGACGTCGGTCCTATTCTCGCGGCGCACTGCACCCGCTGCCACGGTCCCTGGGGCGACGGCGGGGCGCCGATTTCCGATTACACGACGCCGGGCAAGATTCCCAAGCTCTGCTACTTCGATGACTTCGAAGATCGCGGCGACTGCGGCGGGGCCGATGCCACCACCGGGCTGCCGTGCCTTCGCGGCACCAGCACCTGCGCCAGCTTTCTCATGAAGGGGAGCGCGTATTTCCAGATCATGCCGCCGCTCCCGGCCGCGCCGCTGAATGAGTGGGAGCGCACGATGATCGAGCGCTGGGCCGCGAACCCGCTCCGGTAGCGGCGCCCCGGCTCCGGCTAGCCGACGACTCTCATCATTCGTGACATCGTCCGGGCGCGCGCCTCGTCTGCCCCCGTTCGCGTTGACTCGAGTTGAACGTGCGGCGGCGCCCGACCCGCCGCACGTCGTCCGCGCGGGCGCGCGCGCGGCGCCGGCGACCCTCGAACCCCGCCGCCCGGTCGGCAACATCCGCCGATTCAAGTGCTCGCACGCGCCGGCAGCTCGACAACAACAGACACGCACCGCGCCGCAACCCAATCCCCCGCCGCGCCGAAACCGAAACATGCGCGCAATCAAGAATGGGAGAAGGCGGCAGCTGCGTCTGCCGCTCGAAGCGGCGAAGACCTGGGGCGGAGCACGAAAGGGGGCGGGGCGAAAACCGCGAGGCCGTCCGTCGATGCCGCACCTGACGCGCCCCAAGCTCGAGCCCCGGCATCCC
>WNGA01010019.1_pt1 | contig 20745 bp, 21 predicted proteins | sample 5400061 | NCBI WGS metagenome assembly WNGA01 (sample SAMN13153366, study PRJNA577476) | soil metagenome | isolation source: 100 cm soil or saprolite under grassland replicate 2 | place: USA:California | collected 2016-06-15
TCGTTGTGCAGCACGCCTCGTAGCCAAGGCAATGGCCAAGCGATACTTTGGCTCCGAGGCGTGCTGCACAACGACCTTCCTTGGTGATTCTATTTCTAAAAACACATTTTCATTTAGATAGTTTGCGCCATTTGGTCCGTGCATGACGAAAGACCAACGCCCACCGTTCTTGAACTCGCAGACATTGAAAGTATTGGTGAAACCGGCTGGCCCCCACCACCGTGCCAAACGTTCTGGATCACTGATTGCGGCAAAGACTTGTTCCATGGTTGCTAAGATTTCACGGGATGTTTTAAATGTAGACATCGTGTCTCTCCTTTTCGGGGTTTATAAGGCCATCTAATTACCAGTTGTAAGAACACATCTAAACTTAGCTTTACCACTCATCATATGATCATATGCCTCCGCTGCGCGATCTAATGAAAAGACTTCGTTCATGGACCTTACACCAGAGACAGCGCTAAATGAGAGCGTGTCTTGCGAATCAATTGACGTACCAGCTGGCCAGCCTATCAATGAACGACGTCCTAATATCATTAGATTTGGAGGTACTTCAATTGGCTCATCGGATGCTCCGATTACGACAAGCTTTCCATTGACTGCAAGGCCCCCAAGGATTTCAGTCATTGCCTTTCCGCTTGGGACTGTTGCAAGTATCACTTTAGCTCCTCCCAACTTGTTAAGTTCTTCGACTGCGTTCTGAGACTTGTTATCAATGTACTGCCTTGCGCCCAGCTTCTTTACTAATTCCTCTTCTTTGTCTCTCGCTCGTCCAATAGCCACAGTGTTAAAACCCATCTTGGCTGCAAACTGAATTCCCAGATGTCCAAGGCCTCCCATTCCAATAATAGCAACTACATCGCCTGCACGTGCTCCACTGTTCCGAAGAGCGTTATAGGTGGTAATACCAGCACACATAAGAGGCGCAGCTTCTACTGCTGAAAGCTGCTCGGGTATTAATGCTAGGGCTTCGATAGGCGCAATCATATAATCCGCATAACCACCATCGTATGAAATGCCTGGTACCTGTGCGTATTTACAAGTAACAAAATCTCCACGCCTGCAAGATTCGCAATGGCCACAATGACCTCCATGCCAGCCAACAGCTACTCTCTGTCTAGGTTCCCATTGAGTAACGTCCTTGCCTACTTTATCTATAACACCTGCAATCTCATGGCCGGGAACCCTCGGATATTGAATGCCTGGAAATAACCCCTGTTTAGTAAAGGAATCACTATGGCATATGCCACATGCTTGTACCTTGATTCGAACTTGTCTAGCACTTGGTTCCGGAGTATCTCTCTCCACTATTTCAAAAGGGCCGTTAGGTTTAGAAACTTGAACTGAACGCATATCTACGATAATATTAGATTTCATAATTATAATGGCTTTCAATTAAACTTGGGTTATAAGTGGCCATTTTTCTTTTTGGTCTTCTTTAATACATATTCATAGAGGTCAAGGGAAGTAAAAAGAATTCGTAACCATAAAGTTATAGAATCGATTTAGCATCATGTCCAAAGCCGATCTTTACCAGAAACTGGATAAAGTATATGAGATAAGACGCAGCGTTGAAGATTTCTGTAAATGGCATAAAAGTAGCTGCTGAAGGTAAACCAATAACAGACAATAATAGGGTTGAAGGATATTGTAAAGAAATTCAAGTCTAAATATGGAGAAGGGGATATGAAAAAGTACTATACGAAATTGGATGTAGCCGTGGAAGTACCGCTCTGATGGAACTTCCCAAGAACTGACAAAGTCATCGTAGTTTGAATTTCGTCGAGTTACAATGGACTACTGTATTTGGGACTAAACTGCAGTGAAATATGTCCGATGCATCTACTATCGTACCAACATATTTTCCATCATCCTTGTCCTCCATAAATCTATATTTACCACTACCAGCATGTTTTACTTTTGCCCTTACGTTTGACCCATTAATTAGTAGATTGCACCATGAGGAATCATTGTTAGAATGATCTTTGTAGGACATTGGCTCATTAGTCATAACATTTTAAATTCAAGACATCATATTTAAAATAGGTAGCAATTTACAACTTAGTAGATAATTCAAATAATACTGGTAACAATCCTGGAGAATGTATCAGTTCTCAATTTTTAATCTTAATATGAATGGAATTCACTCTTAATGATTCTTCATCAGTTTGAAGGCCGGAAATAGATGGCCGCATTTTTCACACTTCCAATAGCTTTTTCGAGCCTCAGCATACTTCGAGAATTGTATGTCCTCGCCTTCATAAAGTCGTGTTCTAGCATTATAGATAGGCATATTAAAATTGATTTTACAATTTTTTGCCGCGGCACTCTCCATGATCACTCTTGGAAAACTGTATTTCGGATCATAATATTACAAAGTAATACGTAGATTCTTTTTTCCATCAGCTGATCAATGGAAGAAGAGGCTATTTATACGATTAATACATGAATTATTTGTTACTATATAGAATACTTGCATTATTGATTGTCCTAATTTTAATTTAATAACTCAAATAATTGGCCAACATCAACAGTCTCCCCCGTAGGCAAGTATATTTGATGTAAATCTAAAGTATCGATAAGGCTTTATTGTCACAGATTTTTAGTCAGTTGTCTCGTTCGAAGATCCTGTAGAGATATCATGAATAACCATGTTATGGGCCGTCAGGACCTCTTTGGTAACAAATGTTTTGTTACAAATAAGACATATTGGTCTTTCATGCTTAATTGTTTTATTTACTTCTGCCATGCCGAATTTATGTAACTAAATTATTTAAGTTCTTCAGATCGTAATACCCTATGAAAGTACAAGAATCAAGAATCGTAAAGAACATTCTGTACTATAGGAACAAAACGAAGTTTGAAGTAATACTCGATTTAGTTTGATAGTAATGTAATGAGTTTGTATAAGGTTCGTTAAAAATTTCGTGCATAATCCAGATATGAGAGGACCTCGACTAGTCGATCTTTGATCAATTCTGGTTTCTCATGTTTTGGGGATATAGGAATAGCACAGATCGATAGTTGGTAAACTCCATTATCATTGAAACAGGAAGAAACTTTTGACTAATATACCGGGCTAATCATATCTTGCCCAACATAATAGAATAATTAATCTACTTCTAATTGTACGCCATAAGAGACCCTGAAATATACTATATAGTCCATTATTCACCGTGTGATTTCACAGGACAACTTTGATAGACACAGTCTTTATCTAATAAGCTATGAATATTATTGAAGAAGAAAATCCCTTTGCAATTGAAGCAAAGACAACTGGACTTAAGAAAAGCAGAAGCGTTACTTATTCTCTTGTGGATTCATATCACAGTACCTGTATTGATAAAAAGGACATTATATTAGGGCAAATACAAGCTTGCGAAAGACTTTTGAAATATACTGGTGATAGAATAGATCAAATAATTCTCGAAAAAGAGGTTGCTGATTTAAAATTGATCCTTGATTTAATTGAATAGATAGGTTTCATAGCTTAAATCCGCTTAGAGCAGTGGCATGTAAATGCAATTGGTAATAACACCTTCAATAACACAAATTCTGAATGCAATTTGTGACATCAAATCACTAAATTTGTTTAATGCAATAGCCGTGAAAGATGGCAAGACGCTGGACATGAGAGACCAACTTTCGCTATCACATAAGGAATTCTATTCGAGAATTTCTAAACTTATAAGAATTGGCATGATTAAATGCACTGACGGCAAATATTCAATTACTGCCTTCGGAAGAGTAATTCACGAGATTCAACTAACACTTGAGGGCACAGTAGAAGGTTACTCCGAAATCAAAAAACTCGGATTCTGGTAATTCATCATCGAATGGGATGGGAATAAAGTCTTATGAATAAGAAGTGATAATAGTAAATTCAATGGCTGAATGGTAATATATAGGTAGGAAATAAATGGAATATCTTACCAGAGTTGATAAAAATCTGACCATAAACTGACCTTAAATCCAACTTTATTACCGCATTTTCACTTCACATGCATAACGGTTCGTATTTCGAAATATATTTGGCTGAGCTGATAAAATCTGATATCCGTGTTTAAAAATTCATCCGACAAAATTCGGCTTCCAATGGTACAGATACAGGATTACTTGATTAAATTTACTATCTATCATTGGACGAAGGTAAGAACATAGGAAAAGTACCAATCCTTTACCCTATAAGATTGATTGTTGGAGACGAAATAGATAGATTGAAGAATTCTTTTGTTTCGTTTCTTTTTGCTTACCTATGAAAAATGGACCGAATCAATTAAGAACAGTAAAGTGAATCCATTATTTTTATGGGTCAGGTCAAGGGTGTATTAACGATCCTTACTTTTGGTGAAACAAACTTAAACCTTTTACCTTGCATACATCATCCTCTTTTCAGTCGATCCTCGCTCAATTGGGGCGTATGAATAAATATTTGTCTTACCTTACTTTACTTTACTAGTAAGAAAAAGCAGTGGAACTATGACAAAGACAACGAAGAAAGATAAAATTGTAAAAAGGCTAGCTAATGGGAATGACCCCGAGGTTATCGCTCGGGACGAAAAAACATCTAAGAGTTATGTCTACAAGATTAGTAGTGCAGAAAGTAAAAGAATTGCTCAGGAGTCTAAAGAGGTAAAAAATATTGGACAGAATCCTAATGATCCAAGCCTAGAGGATTTAACTCAGAAAGATGGGGATAAAACTAGTTCACTTAGTCGCGAGGATAGAAAAAAGATGTATAATGATATCTACAACGATCTTTCGGAAGTAGAGATAGTCCGTAAATATGGATGGGATCCTGCCATCATAAAACGCGAACAAGAAGGCTATTATGAATTATTGGGTTTCAAACCCTATGCATTACAGAAAGACTTGTTAGAGGCATTGGGGATACATCCCGAGGTAGTTGAGGCTAGTATCAACAAAGACAAATTACGTTCCAATCAGGAATTGATTAGATTTATCATATCTCAAGTAGATAGTGCTATTGAATATGGTGTCAACAACACGATAAATAAGATGTTCAGCCCCTATTCGACAAAACTCCCTCACGGATGGAGTACGCTGAAATGTAATAAATGTGGTAGCTATATCCAAGGGATTATTTATAACTCCTCGTTAGTACCTTCTTACATGGATTATATATTTAGGACCATTCTTTGCCATCGTGTTGTATCAAGACTACCCCCTCTCTAAGCATAAAACTACGTCCATACTACAATCTAATACTAAAGTTTGATTATTTTTGGAAATTGTGTGCAGAAATTCTACAATAAGCAGAATTTGCAACTATAGAATTCTTCTTTAGCCATTCCAATCTTCAATAACAACAGGTAGATCACTTTTCATTTGCATCCTTCCAAGATTTTTATAATGTGTTTCACACAGAAATTTAGTTTCGCATAGCGTGGTAAATTTACCCTCCTTATTCCTAGATGATACTTTTATCCTATGACTGGTCAGATTCTTACATCCTGAAATGAAACATATGTCGTAATATTTACTCATTTACAGATTTAGGTAAATACAGCCCCTCTATAGTTCTTAATACCAAAACAAAAGGGAAAGAGACCGCCTCATAGTTATATGCACTAAAAATTACATATTTCAAAGCTCTTCTTGCTATGCCCAAAATTGAAGAAAATCTAATTATGAAAGATATCGTGAGCATATATCAATTAGTAAGTGGTAGCGTTAATATTGTTGAGCTTGAATCCGATAGTGATTAGGTGATAGATAAACTATGGAACTAAAAAAATGGAATATTAAAGATATGACAGAAGTAGCTAAAACTCTGCAGGAAAAAAATTTTACAGGCGATTTTACAATGCGCAAGCTTCCAGAAGAAGCAAACTCTGAAGAAGAAATTTACTTTGTAGAATTTAGGAAAGGCTGTAAGACAAGACCACATATCCATATGTCCGAACAGATTCTTGTTGTTACAGAGGGAAAAGGTATTGTGGTGTTTATAGAAAAAATGGATCTCAATGAGTCAAATGGAAATGCTGGAATATCAAGAAAGCAATATGAAATAAACAAAGGAGACATTGTCCGGATTCCTGCAGGATTGGTACACTGGCATGGTGCAATAAAAGACAATGACTTTTCCCATATTGCAGTAAGAAAGAAAACTGCCACAGATACAATCTGGCTCTAGTTTGAATTGTAGAACGCATCTAGGGCCCGACGTCTATTTATTATTGAAGATCTAGTCTTGGCCTTAAAAAGTACCATCCGTAAATAGAAATTTAGCTTTAGATTGATTGATTCAAATCGCTATCAAATAATCCTATAATCTACCATTTACCGATTTCGTCAGGGTAACAAATCTAAAGGCATCTTTAATTCTGCTATTTCTCTTGTAATTGCATTATTGCTTGTTTGATCGGTTATATAATTAAGCAATCTTTCACAGGCATCTATCTGAGCTAAAATAATATCTTTCTTATCTAGACATAAACTGTGGTAAGTATCAACGAAAGAATATGCTACTTTTATATCCTTTTCTCTACAGCCATATGTTTTAGCCTCGATTGGGCTTTAAGAGAACTATCAGAATTTTGTGACACAATTTTGTAAGCTTTGTTCCATAAGAAGATTGTGCATTAAGGAGCACGTAATAATAATTAAATGGATGGAATTATTATTCTCAATTTGAGATAAATGTTTTATATTATTCATTTGCAATTAAGTGCATGAATCAGGTTTATACTCACCTAATGTTTAGGTGGCGAATCTGTGAGTAGACCGAGACGCCAAACAGAATCTATAACGTTAAGGATAGACAAGGAGCTTCTAGATGAGTTAAGAAAAGAATCAGAGGACAAGCTTGTTTCATTGAATACACTAGCTAACCAAATTATCAAACTGTATGTCAAGTGGTATTCGCCTGCACAAAGAGCAGGAGTTATGTTTATTCCGAAATGTTTTTTGGCATCAATAATGGAGAATCTTGCTGATTATGAGATAGCTAGAATTGCAGATGAATTTAAGAAGAGTGGTTATCAAGAAACATTGCTGCTTATGAGCAAACAATACTCTTTGCCTGTAGTTTTAGAGCTTTTTGATACATGGCTGCACGTATCGAATATGCAGCATATGCGAGAACTAAATGATGGTACCTTGACATACATAATAAATCATGGTTTGGGAAAAAAATGGTCATTACTCTTGGAAAAATCGTTTGAATATCTGGTTAATGAATTGAATATACGAGGAGCTAAATTTGGTGTAACAAATAGTACTGTGACTATAAAGCTCGATCTCGTTTGATTTTGTGTGAAGACCCTACTTCCTTGACGTCAGTTATGTGTGCCAGTTTCTAAAATCGACCCATTGAAGACCGCTTGATAGAGTGAATACTCATTAGCTATGCCTATGAGTTTACTATCCATCATTGACGTTATGGAATTGCATTTAATGCTTTATCTTCTTTCTCTCCCACAATAACCTTCGATAATTCCCAGCATCGAACAAGTTTATCGTCTTGAATCTCAAAAATGCCTAGTACTGCTACATTGCTTAATAGACCGTTCTTCTTCGTTACCCTTCTTAAATACCTTAAAGCCATCTTGTTTCCTTCACAAACAGTTTCCTCTAGGGGTAATACCTGAATTGATTCGACATGTTGCTTCAAATCTTTTACTTGATCTATGAATCCTTGGTAGTCAATATTCTCTCCACCTGTCGTCTGCACGTATTTAGGAGAAAAATAGTCTGGAATCTTATCGACTTTAAGGTTCTCTAGTATGTCACGGTACATATTTTCCATAAATGTAAGATATTCTGCCCTATTCAATACTCGATGTTCAAAATTTAGATAATTTAAGTCTATTATTTTGAAGTTAATGGAATTATCCATTGTATACTACGAAGTTGTCTAGTTTCTAGTACTCTAACTGTAATCTATCTATATTTGGTGATACTTTTAGCCTGAGGTTGGAATTGCAAAAAACAAATAGTGTGAGGTCATACATCTCTATTAGTTGAATGAATATTAGTATCCCACATAGGTAACGAATACTTTTTAGAAAACTGATTGATTGTTGAATATTTTTCAACAATTCAAGAATCTGCTTGCTACTGTTGTTTTAAGACTTTTTATTATTGATATGTGCTCGCCTGCCTCTATTTTAATAAAGCTTTAAGTCGTTTCATACCTGATATATTAAACAACTATATGAAAACTTTTGACTCAATACTCAACACTGGCGATTTATAGTGGTGGAAGATAAGGATAATATCAAAATTCTTGCGGAAGATAGTACCAGCGGAAAGTGGATAGCTGGTGCTAATTTCGCTGTGATAGTACTGACAAATCCTAAATACAAATTCCATTTAATTGATGCAGGAAGAGTATTACAAAATATGGAGTTGACCGCTTGGAACTATGGGATAGGTTCTTGTCTATTTACGGGAATGAGAGAAGAAAAACTTCGAAATGATTTTGGAATTCCTAATGAGTTGGAGCCAGCTGTCATACTGGGATTCGGATATCCAAGCAGGAAGTTGACAGGTAGGAGAAAAAATCGTCTACCTCTTGATAACCTTGTATATTCCGAAAAATATGGCAACTCTAAACAAATGTAGTACGAATTGAATTGAGGGCCATAGTACAGTAATCACACCGTAAGTATGTATTGATTATTTCGTTGCCCATACCTTTTTTTCAAACAGTCTCTTGTAACTTGCCTATGGCATATTTTGCAAAGAGTTCTCAGATTATCGTGATTGTGGAACAATTCCATCACTGTTCTAATTTTTTCTTCTAAAGTGTCGAATTTATATCCGAGCTGCTTATAGTGTGATTTTGGAATTATGTGATCACATTCTAATATTTTTGATCTTGCGAACTTTCTCCTGTATGTGTATTTGTATTTTATTTTGCATAGTTGACATGTATAATCATCTCGCCTGAATATATCAGATCTAACTCTCTCCCAATAGAAATTATGATAATACCATTTCTCAAATTGTCTATTACATTCTTTTGAGCAATATTTTCTAAAAGGGGGTGTAATAGGTCTAAAACATCCAGTATTTCTGCATATTGTATTGCCGTTATTGTCGTATTTATCGAATTCTCCAATGTATACAATCTGCTTAATTGACATTGCAAAAAAATAGCCCTAGTAGTTTATTCTTTAATTGAAGAAAAAATATTTACACCGTGAATTGCATTTTTTAGGTATGTATGTTGTTGTCTGTCTGTTATCGAGGAATTCATTTGAGTGGAAAGTTATATTGACTCAGAATAAGGTCACTAACAAAATGTGATTACTCATAGCACTGGTATTAGCCTTACTTACCAGGGGATTTAAGTCTCTTTACTAATTCGATTCTTGCGTTTATCAAGTTTATTTGCTCTTCCAACAATTTCTTGTAACCCTTCAAGAGCTTTTCTTGGTCGGCATAATCCTTCTTGTTTATTTCGGCCATCGTATTTTCATAACCTTTGATTACATTATCTGCATATACTCCTAATGCCCGAATATCACGAGCGTCCTTCTTAGCTCCTACAGTAAAGGTTTCTCCAGCTTTATCTTTGATCTCTTGGGCCTTTTTACCTATCGAGACAAATCCTTCCTTAAAAGAAGAAGCTGCATCTTTAAGTCTACCCACAATCATATCATAGTCTTCTATCTTGTGCTTTACCTCAGATCTCGTTCTTGACTTTTGTGAGTCTTTATTCTCTTGAGAAGCTGAGCTGTCGGTACTAGTAATATGTTCTCTTTTATCTTCAATATCTGTATTAATATTTTCATCTTTTGAAATAGGCTTCGATTTAGGCGGTTTTTTTTCATCATTTTTCTCGTCACTTTCATTTGTCATGCCTTCTGTATTAGAATTGTGGGAAGACCTATATAACCTTGGTTTAAGATGGCACTAAAAGATTGTTTGAAAATTTCATGATTGTGATTTTTTTGACTATTAACAATTTCTGGTAATCTGTATATTCATATTAAATCAATTTGGTGTTGATTAAGTTGGATGCTGCTATCATTTATCAATCAATTTATTAGCGATTCTGGATGGTCTTCATCTTAGTAACTTGGTATTAATCAATGATGTTAAGAAAACGAATAGTTTATGGGAATTACAATATGAAATGCAAGTTCTTATTCCTATTAAGTGGGAACAGTCGTCATCTTTTAACTTCACGTTTTTTGCTAGAGATTACTAACTAGCCTACGAAGTTGTCAAGAAATTGTCAAGAACTATTCTATTCAAGAACTATTTCTATCAATCTCCTATTTTGAGATTCAGGAATCAATTGATATAGTGTAACTTTTTTTGGAAAACTATTTGAAGCTCCATTAAGCGTGAAAAAGGAATTTCGATGATTGAAGCTACCAATTACGGAAATTAGCAAATATACTAAGAAAATTAATATTTTCTGATAAAATTTACAATAATCTGTCGACGGTTCAAAATAAACCATTTATACTGAACTATTCATAAAGCATGATATTGCCATTTTCGGTTAAGAGCGAGGATCACAGTGACACTACTGATTTAATTAATCCTACTAAAATGGCGATACAAAATCCCATCTATAAAAGATTGAAGTTATTTCCGTGGTGGGTTCGATATAATGTTGGGGTAACAAGAGAATCCATCCTAAAGGAAAAGATTGTAGAACTTGCCAAGGGTTTGGGGCTTGATAAAGCACATGCCCAAAGAGTTATTCGACATGCTATTTCAGAATTTTCTAAGAATGGCCTTGGCTCGGACTACTATGGATATCACAATATTAACCACGAGCTTGAGGTCACTTATTTTACCTTACTTGCCGCAAAAGGTCAGGAAAGGACCGAAAATGCATTTAGTCAAAGTGACATTAAAATACTCTTTGTTGCTGCGCTCTTTCATGATTATGATCCGCTAAAACGTTTCGATAAACCCCATGAAGATGATGTGGAATCATTTATCAGAAATGATAACAAAATTAGGAAACTAATACAACCATTTAAAATTGACCTGGACATTGTAATTGCTCTTATTCATCGGACCGCATATCCGTTTGAAGGTCGCATCGCTGAATATGCACAACAGAGAATGTATGATTTATTCAATGATGCTGGCATTTCTGAAAGTAATATCAATACGAGAAATCATTATGTGGAGCTTGGTTGGTATCTGTCTATGTGCGATCGACTTGCGGGTTATTGCTTAGGCAGTTTTGAATATTCACAAGAGTTGGCTAGACTTAATGCTCATTCAATGGGATGGCATCCCTCAGTCATAAATGAAGGTTCTGTAAAGTATTTCACAGATATGAAGAAGGAGAAGAGTATGCTAGATCGAGTGCTTCACGCAATTCCTGAAGAATTTAAGAGGAATTTTTATGACAATGTTGCTGGTTTTAGACGACTATGGGAAGACGAGGTGGAAATTCGAGCTAAGTTACGCCGAAAGGAAATGAATTTGACAACAAGAACAGAAACAACTGGCAATGACTTTAATGATAATTTAATTATGTCTATAATGGAAATTCGCAAGGAAGTTCATGCACCAGTACCAATATCATTGAACGAAAAAGATTTCGAAAAAGCCTTCTACTCAAATATGACTATCTTGGTTACCCTTAGAACTAGCGAGCATGATGAAACTATAGTTGGTTATGTAAAGGGTGGACCGCTTGAAAAATACAGGCTCCGAAGAGGAACATTCGATGAGAATTTTGGAAGAGAAAATACGGTATTCATGGAATGGATACGAATTAAACCTGAATATTGGGGCGAAAATGGTGGTCACATTCTCAGAACAGGTTTTGTGAAAGAAGCCAGAGATCATGGATATAAATTCGTTAGTAGTTACGTTCACAGAGATGTGATAACAAGTAGAATCAAAAGGGGGGAATCAATTGAAATGGTGCAAAAATACGATCCTGATAAACTCGATTATTATAGAGCTGATCTGTCTAAATTAATTGAAGTAGTCTCACCGTCACCGTCAACGTCACTCTGATTGTATCATGTTTGATTGTACCTGTAGTTTTGCTAATTCAAGGTCATTTAAATCCGAGACTTTATGTTCCTCGCATTAAGACTCAAATTAGTTCAATAGAAGAAAGAATTATCAAAGGTAGGAAAAAAATTGTATCAGAGTATCCTGTCGTGGTGAAGTATAGTCTGACTGATTTATGGAAAGTTTTTGAACCCGTTATACTTGCTGCAGCCTCGTTTTTCAATGAAGAATATGCCTAAGGTAGTATTCAAAAGATGGTAAGCCAAGGGTACCTAGTGAATTATTAGTCCAATGACGTACATTTTTTATCTAATTTTGGAATTTATAAAGAGACCTGGTATAGTCGCATTCTTTGATAACATCTTAAAATATTCAATAAATCTCTTGGCAAAATACGTATCATCATATTTTGATACAGCAACAGTAAACTGCTCTGGATTAATGAAATTGATAGTTTCATAGACTACTTGAATTCCATCTACAACTATAAAGCTAAGCGGTAAATTAGATAACCTTTTCAAATCAAATCTTGACGATTTTAATACCTTCTTTACCGTCTCGGCCGTTTCCCTATTTGGTGGAGTTCTAATGATAGCTGCAAGTCTATTCTCAACACTTATCTGATTGGGATTGCCGTCAAGTATGTGTATCGTAACTCCCTTACTGAATTTTTGAAATACCATATTAGAAACGTGCGGATCATAATATCTGGTAGCAAAATAAACTTCATTTTCTGCGTTATCTAGAACCTTAAGAACCTCTGGTATCAGGTTATCAAAACCTTTTACAACATTATAGCTTGTTAATTGAGTTGGATTAATTATACCGTTTAAATTGGTAGTACCTACATATTCGGTAATAATGTTCTCTTTCTGATCTAGTGGAAAGTCATTTCTTGTTCTCAAAACATCGATACTCTTAATTTGCCAATAGTTCGGTACTATCTTTTCCATTGTCTTGAAATGATTTTCATATACAAGCGAACCAAATGTTGTTAATTTGTAAAGAGATTGATGTTTCTCTATAAATCCCATGTCTACAAGACGTTTCAATCTTACATAGTACTGTTTTTTTGACTGATTTGTCAAGCCTTTTGAGGATGACTGCAGTCCTGTATATGCAGCAGTAAGAATTTCGACCGATAGGTTATCTGCAAGCAGGGAGAATACATTCTCGGCTACAAAAGGGACGGCCTTTTGCTGCATAAATAATTGCTTAGTTATGTTATTCGTACAATTGTAAATATGCTTTGTAGGAATTTAGTACCTTTTCGCTTATTCCAGCAAATTTATGCACTATATTTCTGAGTCATGCTAAATTATCCATATGAAGAAACCTTAAATTAAATCGTTGATGACAGCTAATCATGTTGGATTTATACACCTCCAAAACTAGGTGACAGGTTGGTTTCCCATTCTACTTTTATGTATAAGAAATTTAGAAATTAGATTTGACTTTGACTTTGACTTTGAGCTTTTAATGCCAGTTACGGCATAAATCAATCTGTAACTGTAAATATTATGGCAGTATAGATTTTCAGCGCCCCCATATCGCTATGGGTTTGTAATATGAAAAAACATGTGATGATTAATTGGGTAAAAAGAAATTATGATATGTAACCTTTGCTACTAAACAGAGTAACATAACATGTATTACCTCTAATTTTTTAGTTCTGCTATGGGTCAATAAATAGATCAATTTTTGATGGTTAAAAGCATCTGTTCTGAAATTTCGGTTCGTGTTACGAATCATGGGTGTATGAAAAAAGAAATAAGGTATGTTGATTATATTATTACTGGGAATCGAGCAAATTTGGATAAATTGAACGGCTGCAATGTCTTATATGGGTTAGAACAAGATCTAACGTTAGAAGAAGTATGTCCTATTTGGTCCCAGAAACTTGGGAGAGGACTTGATTTAAAAGACAGGTATATTCTTGCTAATGATTCCAAGAATTGTCTCGTAGGCGAAGCTTGGGGATTTACTGGCAAGCAAGCAGGTTACTACATAGCTCCTTTAATTCCACTTATAGGATGTTGGACTTGCATAAAATATGGGAAGAAATTAGGTAAAATAGCAGAGAATAATGATAATGTGTCTGGTGATTTTAGACCTCTAATTTCTGCATTTTTAATGCATTGGAATAAAGCTCACAGAAACATCACAAATAAGATGAAACACTTGTCAAAAATGAAATAAAGTCTCTGCGTTCACTTTTTATTAACGCAACGGTTGGTCGGAGAAAAAACAGAGAATTAGCCATTTGTGATAATCGTCACCCCAAATTAGAATTCAATGTAAATTAAGGTAATCCTTGTAACCTTTTTAAGTTAAATACATCAAATCGAACACAGAGATTTGAGTACAGAAAATACAAAGTTTTCTAATATAGTAGTAGCAATTGATGGCTCCGAATCATCTTTAAATGCTGCACATTTTGCAATATCTTTGGCCCAGAAGGATAATGCTGAGTTGACTCTCTTAACTATTATTCATACCGCAGTTGGACTGGGTCATGCAGGCAGGAAAGAAGAGTGGCATAAAGATGAAAGGATCAAGGCACAAGTTCTTTTTCAGAAGATGAAACAAGAAGCTCAAACTAAGAATATTAGATGTAAGGAAAATATTATTGAAATACATATGTCTGTTGACGGTGCGATAGTGAACTACGCTGAAGAGCAGAAAGCGGATTTAATAGTCATCGGTACTAGTGGAATGTCTGAACTTAAGAAAATGTTGCTTGGGAGTGTTGTCGCAGGAGTCGTAAGGTATGCCACTTGTCCAGTATTAGTCATAAAATGAATATCTCAAGATATATTGTAGGTTGTAGGTAGTTATAGATTCAATAAGACTAATTTTATTGTCTCTAGCTCATGTAGTAATTATCTTTCAATGTTTTGTCCATGCTCATTATTTGCAACAAATGTCATTATCTTCGCATTTACAGTCTGAAGGTTCTTTGAGACAATTAGGACAGACTTTAATACCACAGCCTACGCATCTTTTAGTATAAACATTACAAGCCCAGTGTTTGCAGCTGTTTTCTTGACTTATATTTGATATTCTAGGTACTTGTAATTGTATTTTTCGAACTATTTCCCAGATATGTATTGTGTTATATCAAGAATGAGAAAAACTCGCATACAACAAATTTACGGTGAGTCGTAAGCAGTACTATTCCCTAAAATTCAAAGCCACAGATTGAGATGTTATTCTTGAAAAATGGTAAGTACCTTATTACATTGTTTACACGATATTATAATCCCTTTTAGGGTTTTGTAACCGATATCAATTTCTTCTATTTTCCATCCTGTTATTGATATATCGTTATTGCAATAAGGACAATTTGCCATAAACACTAAACTATGTTACTTCAATAAAAGCTAATACATGGAATGGCATGTAGATTATGACATTTTCTGACTAAATATGGGGAAAAACTGGACTGTCAGTGATATTTGGTGTTAAAAGAAGTATTAATTAAAACTGGTAAAATATCAAATCATCGCAAACGCGTTCAAAAAATGAAAAATGTCCGCGAAACTAGGGTTAAAAATAGTCTGCCCATTAGTAACAAATCCCCTTGGATGTGTTTATTGAGTTGAAATAAGTGTATTTCTGTTCTGGTTTAATTGCGGCTCGTTCAGGTTATGACAAAAAATTTGAATCTGAAACTTTGAGCTCTGATATGGTGCTGCATCACTGCATCAATTAATTACAAATTTAAGTATCTAGGATAATGCTTTCAAATGTGACAGCTTTTTTAGCTTCCTCGTAAATTAGCTTTGCGACATATTGATCTACACCTAATATGTTCGAGATCCTGCTTGGTTTAGAATTCAATATTTTTTCTATGCTCATTCTAGCTTTTAGCAATGCATCCTTAAGGCCGGTTGCAATATTCATGTCATCTACTGCAGCCATATTCTATATTATTTATTATGACTATTTAACGCATTCGTTTTTAGAGAAAAAATTACTTATAATACTTCAGGCTAAATTATACTTCAGGTTAAATTGTTAGACTAGACTAGATATTCAATGTTCAATTCTTGCTCAGTAATTGTTTCCATAAAATATCATAAAATGGTAAAGCAATACAGTATATCTTAACTACGTTAAAATAAATTTTTGCATAAAATAATTGATCTTGGCAAAAAGATTGAATAATTAATTACAATTAGGCACTAGAATTATCTTGTGAGGCTGAAGTAATATAAAACGAGATTGACTGTCCAAGATGCTCTGATACGATATCATTGTGTTCAGACTTTGACAATCTGTACTATGGCTGTGAGAGGTGTGATTTCCAACTCTATAATCAAAAATAGTCGTGCGAACTCATTTGATTTTTTTCTTGGATTTAGTTGGAGTTTTTTTCCTGCTAGAGCTTTGACTACTCTGAACGGCTAATAGTATTGTTAATTTTTTCTAACCGTTTTTGCATCAATTTGACTTGAACTAGTAATTGTTTTCCCAATTCTTGTTGTTGCTTGACACTGGCTGTATTCTTTTCAACCTGTGCTAACCTCTTCTGGATTTGCTTCATTGCATCACGAGTCTTATCACTTTGAAGCTTCTTAATTAATTGATTATACAACTTGTGGGTTAACTGTTCTTCCTTTGATTCCTTTTTTTATTTGGATTTGACTTTGGCATCGTTCTGGTCGTGCCTCTTTCTTGTTGCTCGAACACCTTATCTTCCTCAACACCTAGTGGGCGCTCTATTGTTCGGTTTATTTCCACAGGTATTGGATGTGTCTGATGTGTCTGTAGTTCATTCGTTTCCATGCCTTCACCGTTCAACCCTGACACTTCTGATAATTCATTTCCTTCAGTATCAATGCCGACCGACTGTTCGTCAACACCCATGCAATTAATTGTTGGTCGTACTAGATAAATCCACAGTAGCCATGACTCTCGCTCCCTTCAGTGTTTCAACAATTAAATTCTATAAACAATATCATGGTGTGTCCTAATTGTGTTCGTTAGATTGTAGTGATATGTAGTAGCAGCTAAATGTCACATAGGGCAGTCCTTTAATTCGGATCAAGAATTAGATAGACATGATCAACAGCATCATCAACAATAGGTTAAAGGATTTTTCTTTTTTATGACTCTAATATATGCCATCCGCCAGTTGATTCAATTCGTCGTTCTAGTAACGGTTGTTTACTAAAGCAGATCTAGTTAATTCGATGCTGGCGGATCGAATAAATAAACCAATATTCTAAGTGAAATTACATTAAAATAGTATAATATATGCAATTGATATTATTATGAGTTCTACTGATGATAGCTCGGACAATGAAATTAAGCGGGAGACTCGTACTAATTTACATGAAACATCAAAAAGAAAGATTTCTTTATCGAGATTCTTGGTCGCATTTGTAATAGTTGTTATAGTTATTGTCGTTATAGAGCTGGTCATTGAATACCAGCTTCATGAACGTTACAAAACGTACTTAAGAATTGGTGAGGTCGCGATTATTGGATATTTTACAATTAATTCAATTAGTAATATCTTTTATAAATACACATTTGATTCATTAGACAAAAATGCTGAAGCAGGAAGGGTACTTATAAGGATAATGGGGGCAGTAATCATTATAGCTATAATTATTTCTTATTTAAGTCACGATCCTCTTGTCGCTGCATCTATAGGAACTGTTACAGCTATTGTCATAGGCTTTGCAAGTCAAAATATTTTGGGGAATACTATAGCAGGATTGTATCTTGCTATTACTAGACCATTTAAAATAGGGGACAAGATTACGATCTTTGGTAACACTGGAATTGTATTTGATATTGGCTTGCAAAACAGCAGACTCAAAACTGAACAAGGCGATATAATAATTGCCCCTAATTCTGCTATCTTAGGGACTACTATAGTTATAAGAGCTTCTTAGCTGAGATGATAGATTCAAAGCCTTTACTTTGTACTGTTAACATGATTTTGTTATAGTGAATTTACTATCATGTTTGTTATCAAGATGTTAAATAGGTTCTGAATGAACAACAACTCGTGAGGCTCCAGTTTCTTTTATTATAATTTCCTGAACAGCAGTCGAAATATTATGAGCTTCTTCTATTGAAGTAAGATCTCTCCCTTTTATGGCCTTAATGATTATTGTAAGTGTTACATGTTGTTCATTATTTACTTCAACAATCCCTATATCCTTACAATCTATAACTCCATTCACCTGCAAACATAAATTGCGAATTTTTTCTGTGTACGATCGGCTTGCCTCTTTCTCAACTCCTATTACGTCTGCATCATCGGTACTTTCGATCTCTATATGAGTTGTAATATCTTTCACCTGTGGGATCTCAGTTTTAATTCTTTGTTCAAATGATTCTGTGATATCATGTGCAGATTTCAGATCTAAATGTCTATTGACTTGAAGATCAAGATATAGATGAAGATGATATGAAATTCCTATTGCATTAAAATCATTATGAGTTACTGAATCCGATGGTCCTAATTCATGATTATTGGTTTCCATTTTAGTTGAGTTACCTCTTGATCTTTTTTCCAAGCTAGATCCTACAATTTTTGAGAGATATATTGAATGGACATTCTTTATGCCATCTGTTTCTGCTGCAATTAATCTAATTCTATCAGTAAGTGTCTCTGCCGATGTTTCTATTGCATCTACATGTACTAGTACATCACAATTTGGCATGACTTCCCTAATTCTATTTTCAACATTTGTAGCAATTCTATGAGCTCTATCGTGAGTGGAGGTTCTTGGAACTTCTATATGTAAATCCACCGACATTATGGATCCCATGTTCCTAATACGGATATCATGTGCTTTGGAAACTCCATCTAATCCTGATATTGACTCTAAGAGAAGGTGATTCATTCCTTTTGGAGCTTTATCAAGTAAGACATCAATAGTTCTTCTTCCAAGTCCTAAACTTGTATAAATGATCATAGCTGCTATTATGAGGGCGGCGAAGGCATCGGCATTAGGAATATGTAAAACTGATACAAAAATTAATCCCGCAATAATTATCGCGGATGAGAACATGTCTGCCTTAAAGTGAAGTGCATCTGCTTCTAATGCTTGGCTTCCGTATCTTCTTGCGGCTCTGTAAAGTACTCTTGAACGCCATAAATCCACGAGAATCGAAACAGCCATTATTGCAAATGAGAATATTGTAATTTCTGGTTGAATATTCTTGAAAAGTATTCTATCTAAGCCTTCATAAAAAATCCAACCAGCAACTGTGAAAAGGAGTATTATTTCAATAAGGCTCGAAAGACTTTCAACTTTAGCATAACCATATGTAAATCTTATATCTGGAGGCCTTATTACAATCCTTATGGCATAAAGGGTCATCAATGCTGCTATGACATCTAGGCCAGAGTGCATTGCTTCTGATAAAATTCCAAGACTGTTTGTGGAATATCCAATTACAAGTTTTATTATAGCTAAACCTGCAGAAGCGATGACTGATGCTAGAGCGATCGTTCGCTTTTCTCTATATGCGTTAACATTTTCTAAATTATATGAAAATTCTCTCTTATTCGAATCATTGGAGCTTCTGTGAGTATCATGACTATGATCTTTTACCACAATTACTTATGAATTACAACAATCATATTATATAAGTACTAGTCAAAAGTTAGTTACTCCTAAAAGGATAGAAATTTTAAATTCATAATATGTATAGGAAACCAAAATTCACATGTAATTGGTGAGATTAATTTAATGATTTATTTCTTATCATAATAAAATTGGGGGTTTTCAATGATATGCTGACTTGTGCTCGAGAATAGTCGTTCTCATATGACGCAGGGAGCTGAAGTTGGAGTATAATTAGATATAGACTCTTTTTATGGTTGTCAAGGTAAAGTCGATTTATATAGAATTTTTCTTAACCAAGCAATTAAATACTCTTACCCAGATCAAGAAGGAAGGTCGTTTAATTCCTAAAGGTTTCGGCTATTAAGGTAATTCAAATGTCAACAGTCAAACAACATCAAAAAACAAATACAATAAGGAAATATCGGGACGCTCAGTTCTTAATTTGTAATTCTTGTTTTTGGTGCGCTTCATCTCTATCATACCACCTATATTATATCGAGAAATGCCCTAGCTGCTGTAGTGACAAAATTGAATTAATGCCAATATCTCAAACAGAAGCCTATAAGTTCGATGTGATGCCGGTGGTGTCTCAATTGAGTTTTGGAATTTACATAGTTAATTACTGATTGGACAGATTTTCAGTTTTCAGTTTTTTGTGCTTGAGTAATACAAGCCATGGAATGAAATCTCGAGAGCAAAATAATTCCAAATGAGAAAGTGAGTACAACTCAGTTAAGAGCTGTAGTTAATCAATATTTATAAGATATTATGCAAAATATATTATAATTGTGAGAAAAGATTCAAAATCTAATGCTCAAAGGTTAGAAACAAAACCCAGGAATTTGAAACTCCAAGAACCGGTAACGGAAATAATAGAAAATGAAATTGAATGTCCACGTTGCTATGACGTAATGACTCTGTGTTCGGATTTTGATAATCTATATTATTTCTGCGGAAGCTGCGATTTCTATCTCTATACAATCAAAAGATAATAGTTAAACCTGGATTGTTATTCGTCTCTTCCATCCGTCATCTATTGCATCAAATTCTTCGTTTATTTGGTTCTGAATTTGCAAGACTCGTAAACCCTTGGTAGTGGTTCTGAATCTCTGGCCGATTTCTTCATACTCAACCAAACCTTGTTCTGTTAACATCGCTAGATAGTCTCTCAACTGTG
>WNGA01004394.1_pt1 | contig 20740 bp, 22 predicted proteins | sample 5400061 | NCBI WGS metagenome assembly WNGA01 (sample SAMN13153366, study PRJNA577476) | soil metagenome | isolation source: 100 cm soil or saprolite under grassland replicate 2 | place: USA:California | collected 2016-06-15
TGGCGGACCCGGTCAGTGGCGGACCCGGTCAGTGGCGGACCCGGTCAGTAGCTGATCTTGCCAAGCCCGGCGTCTCGCAGTTCGCCGCGCGACGCGATGCCCCGCGCCCGCATCGCCCAGCTTTGCCGCGCCCGGCCAGTAGGGCCGGCGACAGGTCCAGTTCACTATCCACATACCTGTGAAGAGTATCGAACTTATATTCTCTAAATATGCTAGACTGTCAGTCATAACCGATATCTTGTTCTAGTCAAGTGTTCCGCCCCTCGGCCCGCAGCGCCTGTGGAAGGAGGCCCCGGTGCCAGGTTCATGTCGCGATCAGGATGGCGTTTCCGGTCGGCCGATCCTGCCCGGCCGACCCGGCGGAACGGGCCCGGTGCCAGGTTCATGTCGCGATCAGGATGGCGTTTCCGGTCGGCCGATCCTGCCCGGCCGACCCGGCGGAACGGGGCCGGGCGGCCAGAGCACGGGCAACATGGTCACGGGCAACATGGTCACAGTCGACATGGCGGATCTGCAGGGCGTGCTTGATGCTGCCAGGACGGGCGACGAGGCGGCCGGGGATCCGCTGGGCGACGACGCGGTCATCGCAGCGCTGTCCGATACGGGGCCATGCTGGCCGCTAGCGGAGTTGGCGGCGGAGGCGGCGGAGGAGATGACACCGGGCCCGGCTCTGGGGAACTGGGCAGCATGCTTCGCGCCGGAACAGATGAGCGACTACGCGCTGCCAGGCGCCGCCGCTGCATGCCGCCGCCTTGCGTCCTGGGCGCAGGCGGCCGAGCTTGAGATCGTCGCTGAAGTTGCGGCCCGCGCCGCCGTACGGGACTCCAGCATCCCGCCAGGTCCCGGCGGGATGCCAGCTGCGGTGCCGGAGGATGCTGCCGCGGAGATGGCGCTTGCGCTGCGGATGTCGCAGTTCGGCGCATCGTGCTGGACGCAGCTGGCGATCACTTTGGCCGGGCGGCTGACCGGCACCGGCGCGGCCCTGCGGGCCGGGGCGATCGACCTGTCCCGCGCGCGGCTGATCGCCGATGCAACCAGCGTTCTTGATGACCGCGGCGCGGCGGAGGCGGAGGCGAAGGTCCTTCCCGGCGCCGGCGTGAAGACCCTGGCACAGCTGCGGGCCGCGCTGCGCCGGGCGGTGATAGCCGTCGACCCTGACGCCGCGGAGCGGCGCCGAGAGGAGGCCGAACGCCGGGCGAAGGTCGGCTTGTACGGCGACGAGGACGGCACCGCGACGTTGTCGGGGCAGAACTTGCCCGGCGCACATGCCGCGGCCGCGATGGCCAGGGTCACCGCGCTGGCCCGTGGGCTGAAGTCATCGGGCGCCGGCGGCGGGATCGACCTGCTCCGTGCCGAGGTCTTCCTCGGCCTGCTCCTGGGCACGCTGCCGCTCATACCGCCCGCAGAAGACGCGCCGCCAGATCCCGGCGGCGACGATCCCGGCGGCGACGATCCCGGCGGCGACGATCCCGGCGGCGACGATCCCTGCCCGCCTGGTGACCTTGATGATCTTGGCGGCGGCCACCGAGACGATTGCGATCCGCGAGATCCGGGTGATCCTAGTGGTGGATTCGGTGTCAGGGAGCCCGATGAGCCCGGCCCGGCCGACAGCCGTGATGACGAGGGCGGGTCAGGTCCTGGGGATTCCGGTACCTCGGATGGTCCTCGTGACGGCTGCGTTTCCGGTGGGCCCGGTATTTCGGGTGTTCCGGGTAGTCCGGGTACGCCGCGTAGTCCGGGTACGCCGGGCAGTCCGGGTACGCCGGGCAGTCCGGATGACGCGGATAGCTCGGACGTTCCGGATGCTCCTCGGAGTCCTGTGCGGGATGGCAAGACACCGGTGGCATTTCCCCAGTGGCCTCGCCTGCCGGTGCCGGGGGAGGTCCCAACCGGGCTGGCCAGATCCGGGACTGGGGCGCTTGCCGGGCTGCCTCGCGGACCTGCCGGCGCGGGCCTGCTGCACCTCGCCGTCCCCTGGCGGACTCTCGCCACCGCATGGGCCGCGCCCGGCGAGCTCAGCCGTCTGGGACCCGTCACCCCGCATACCGCCCGCCGCCTGGCCGAGGTAGCCGCCGGTGATGCTGATACCGAATGGAAGATTGTCGTCACTGACCGCCACGGGCAGGCCATCGCCGTCACCCGCCTCCGGCGCGGTCGGGTTCGCCCGCCGGCATCCGCTGCGGCACCCGGACTCGTTAGCCAGGTCACCCTTACCGTGCCGGCGGACCTCGTGCGCGAGCATGCCGTCCAGCGGCAGTTGGCGAGCCCGCTGAGCGGCGCGGCTCACTCCGGCTCGCTCGGCAAGATCCTCGCCGCCGCGCTGGAGGCGGCCCGCCGCGCCGCCGCCAGCGCGGACGCCGAGATCGCCGAGGCTGCCCGCCTCGGGACGGGCGGGTGCGCGCATCGCACGTCAAGCCCGGCTTACCGGCCGCCGCCTAGGCTCCGGGAGTTCGTCGCGGCGCGGGACCAGACCTGCCGGTACCCGATATGTCGGCAGTCCGCCCACCACGCTGACCTGGACCACACCATTCCGCACGACCAGGGCGGACGGACATGCTCGTGCAACCTCGGTGCCGGTTGTCGTACGCACCACCGGCTCAAGCAGCGCCCCGGATGGCGGCTGATCCAGCCAGAACCAGGCACATTCGTCTGGATCACCCCAGCTGGACGTGCTTACACCCAAACCCCGGACCGGTATCTTGCCTGACCGGGCAGAAACAGTCAGGCGCTGGCGGGCTTGACGGCGTCTCTGGCGGAGCGCCGATGGGTTCGCTGGCGGGCTGAGTGGGTCGGCGCAGCAGCCCGGGCGGGGTCCCGCCGGCGGGCATGACGTCGTCCGACCGGTCACATGCGGCAGCCATGCTGGGGCCGGGCGAAATGCGTTTCGGCTGGAAAGGCCGGCCGGCCACAATGACAGCCATGCCTGAGCTATCGAATCCCCCGGGCCTGCACGAGACGCCTGGCTACCACCATGTGACAACGACGGACGCGACGCGCCTGGTGTTCCTCGCCGGGCAGTGTCCGCTCGATGCGCAGGGCAATTTGACCGGGCCTGGGGACCTGAAGGCACAGGTCGGGCAGGTAGTCAGCAACATCGAGATCGCCCTGGCGAGCGCCGGGGCAGCTCCGGCCGATGTTGTCCGCACGGTGATCTACGTCGTCTCAGCGGAGCAGCCGGATCTCGCCGAGGTATGGACCATGCTGCGCGGATCATCGATCGCGTCGGCGCTGGATTCGGCCAGCACGTTGCTCGGCGTCGCGCAGCTCGGTTTCAGGGGCCAGCTCGTCGAAATCGACGTCACAGCGGCTCTGCCCGGCTGACGGCCACGCGGGGGCGCCGGATTGCCAGGCGCTGGAGCGCTAACGGAACCGGATTCGGGTCACTGGATGTAGCTCGATGCCGTTCGGCGCATGGGTCATCATTCCTTTCAGGACATCCGCGAGCTGCGCCGCCTGGCCACCCGGCGACAGGCCGCCGCACGGCACCGGGACCGGCCGGCCGGTGACGCAGGCCCGCTGCCGCGACTGCGCAGCCGCCTCGGCTTCGTGCTGGTCGAGGCAGGCTTCTGCCTGCTGGCCAGCGCCCGGCTGGCGTCCCGCGACTGACCAGAAATCGCGAGTCGCCCGGCTACCCGGACGGCGATAGTGTGAGCAGCCAGGTCTGGGGTGGCATGAGGAGTGGCTGCGAGTGCCTCGGGAAGATGCCCTCATCGGCTCCATCGGCATTCTCACGGTGGGCACGCGAGGTTCTGGCGGCCCGGGAGAAGTGCTGGTCAAGATCCGCGGCGGGTCGGAAGCCTACATCGCATGGTCGCCTGAACCGATAGCGAAGGGCGCCACTGTCCTGGTCATCGAATCCAGGGGCGCCAGGTCTGTCGACGTCAGCGAATGGGCCGACCCGCTCGATCCGTTTCCGGGTGGGGTCAGCGAGCGGTGAACGTGATGAGACCGTCATCCGTGAACCTGACCAAGCTGCCGGGCGGCCAGTCCTGATGAGATCAGCAAGCACTAACGGCACGGCGAGCAATGCTCCCGGCAATCCCATGGAGATGAGATGTTCGGTTACCGCGTTCCAGCACCTGACGAGGCCATGCTGATTTCGGGCGGCAGATACGGCCGCAGCGGCGCGCCGTTCCGCGTCGTGACCGGTCACGGCGCGTTCATTGTCCCGTTCTTCCGCAAGACCCGATTCCTGACGCTCGCCATGTGCGAGGCCGAGGTCGCCGAGACCTGCGTCACCAGGCAGGGCATCTCGCTGAATGTCCGCTCGGTCATTGCGTTCAAGGTCGGCAACGACGAGGAGAGCATCGTCAACGCGGGGCAGCGCTTCCTCTCCGACCAGGATCAGATGTCGACCCTGACCGGGCGGATATTCGCCGGGCACCTGCGCTCGATCATCGGCTCGATGACGGTCGAGGAGATCGTCACCGAGCGGCAGAAGCTGGCGAGCGAGGTGCTGGACGGCTCGAAGGCGGAGATGGTCAAGATCGGCCTCACGGTCGACTCGCTGCAGATCCAGTCCATCGATGACATGAACTCCGGCTACATCGACGCGATGGCCGCGCCGCACAACGCCGCGATCCAGCGGCAGGCGCAGATCGCGCAGGCGCAGGCGAATCAGGCCGCAGCCGAGGCGCAGCAGGAGTCGCAGCGCAAGCAGGCCGAGTACGCACGGCAGACTTCCGTGGTCCAGGCTCAGTACAAGGCCGAGGTCGACAAGGCGCAGGCCGAAGCCGCGCAGGCGGGGCCGCTCGCGCAGGCCCAGGCGCAGATGAGCGTGCTGGCCGCGCAAACCGAACTGGCGCACAAGCAGGCCGAGCTCCGGCAGCGCCAGCTCGTCGCCGAGGTGGTCAGGCCCGCCGAGGCAGAGGCGGAGAAGGTGCGCATCCTCGCGCAGGCCGACGCCCAGCGAGTCACCTACCAGGCCGAGGCGGCCGCATCGCACCAGCGGATCGCGCTCGACCGGATGCTCATCGACCAGTTGCCGCAGATCGTGCGCGAGGCGGCAGGCGGCCTGGCCGGAGCCAACGTGAGCGTGCTCAACGGCGCGGACGGCCTGAGCGAGATCGCCGCCGGCCTGGTCGGCCAGGGGCTGACGATCCTGGATTCGGTGAAGAAGAGCCTGGCGGGCTCGGCGGAGCCCGTGATCACGGGCCCGGCCGAGCCAGCGGCAGAAGACGGCAGCCAGCCGTCGGCCAGGTAGCCCGGCGCTGCGGCGCCAGCGGCCGCCCTGGTCGTGCTGAGTAACCCCGGTCAAGGCGGCCGGGCGGTGCCGGGTACCACGCACCACTCGTAAATAATCCTGGGCAGTTTCCGGAGCGCGGGCAACCCGGCAGCCCGCCGCCCGCATTTGACGGTGCGGAGAAGCCGATGAGCGCGGTCGTGAGCCGGAATTCACCGGATATGTCGGTGCCAGGATCGGCTGGCTGCGCAGGATCGCCTTCCTGCTGTGCCAGGACTGAAGCCATGCCGATGATGTAGTGCAAGCCGCTATCACCAGTCGCTATGTGCACCGGGGCCTGGCACGACTGGACGACGCGGCCGCCCGGCTGAAATGAGGCCGCTGACCTGCGAGCAGGCGGCGTCGCGAGGCTGCTTCACGCTGGTCGTGAGCGTCGCATCCGAGCGCGGGCGGCCGCGCGTCCCGTTACGTCATTTAGGCCTGATTAAATACTAATCGTAGTACTTAAGAAGCTTATTTGCTGTCACGAGAGTAATGTAATTATTGCCGTAGAAAACTGTATCCGATTCGAGTTCAGCAGATTAATCCGAGGCAAAATCAGACATTAAGATGTGCCATCTCGGGGGTCTCCAAATTTATTCGCTGAATTTGCCAAATCGCGTCAACCGCATTGACCGGGGGCACGTCAAGCTCATGTAAGTCCGGCCAGTCGCGAAGATGCCCGGCCGTGGGACTAAGAGCAACCAGTAATCGGATGGCTACCCATGGTAAGGTGACGACCACTGGCTGACAGGGCGGGATGACAGAGAGTAACAGCCAACATCGTACTAAGCCGCGGCCGGCCGAGCTTGACCGCCCATGCCACCGAGATGGTGGCCGGCCCAGCAAACCACAGGAAGGAACTACCATGCGCAACCGCTTTACAAGGGGGCTCTGCGTGGTGGCGGCGTCGGCTGCTATCGCCTCGTCCCTTGGCCTCGCGGCGGCCGGCGCCGCGAGCGCATCGCCGGGTCCGCACGTCACCAAGAACGCGACGACGCACGTCACGAAGAACGCGACGACGGTCTGTGGCAGCTTCTGCGTCGACATCTCCAATGCGGCGCTCGACAACACGGGGCCCGGCGCGTTCATCATGAACGCCGTAGGAGGCGCCACCGGCACCTCCATCAACCTGCGCAGGGCCAGCAACGCCAAGGTGAATGAGGACTTCACGGCCGGATTCGTCGGCTTCCTTGGCCAGTTCTGCGATAACGACGGGGGTCACGGGCTGGACGGGACCTCGTATGTCTGCGTGACCTACCCGCCCTTCTGGGACGTGTTCGAGGCGGACTTCGCGCCGAACAGCAACGAGACCGGGCTCTGCGTCGGTCTGGCCAAGCCGGGCGTCGCCCAGCGGCTCAGCCTCCAGTCCTGCGGGGCCACCACCCGCACGCTGTTCGTCGGTGACCGGGCACACGGCCTCGGCGGTGACTGCCGGATTCCCGGCAACTACTGCCCGTGGATCGCTGCCAGCGACACGTTCGTGACGCACCCGCTGGCCGCGAAGGTCAATGTCAGCAGCAAGCACCCGCTGAATGTCCTGCGCGTCGACCGCGAGAACCTCTCTGGCGGCGTCGTGTCCGACAACCAGCAGTTCACCACGGAACCCGGCCCCGCTTTCTAAGGGCCGCGATGGACGGCAGCGGCATCCCCGTGCGCAGACGGGGGTGCCGCTGCCTGCTAGACATACGGGATGCGCCGATTCACCGAGACCGCACCGGGCGTGCTCGTGGCCACCGCCGAGCTCTTCCGCACGACGACAACCGTGGTATCGGGACCCGGCGGCCGGTGCCTCGTCATCGACCCGGCGGTCACCGTATCCGAGCTGGCCGCGCTCGCCGCCGAACTCGCCGCCGCCGGGCTCCGGCCGCAAGCCGGATTCGCCACCCATCCGCACTGGGACCACGTCCTGTGGTGCAGCGACCTCGGTGACGTGCCGAGATACGCCGCACCCCGGGCTGTCGCCACCGCGATCGCCGAGCGGGACGGGCTGGTCAGCGGGGTGCAGGCGGCGGCACCCGGTCATGATCTCGCGCTCTTCGGCCAGCTGACCGCGCTCGCGCCGGGCGACGCGGCGATCCCGTGGGACGGTCAGGAAGCAGCCGTGATCATGCACGACGGCCACGCGCCCGGGCACAGCGCGGTCTTCCTGCCCGCCACGGGAACGCTCGTGGCCGGCGACATGCTCTCCGACGTGGAGATCCCGCTGCTCGACCTGGCCGAGCCTGACCCGCTCGGCGACTACCGTACCGGGCTGCAGCGGCTCGCCGCGCTGCCCGGCGTCCGGCACGTCATCCCGGGTCACGGCAGCGTGGGTGACGCCGCCGAGTTCCGCCGCCGGGTCGAGGCCGACGTGGCCTACCTGGACAAGCTGGCCAGGGGCGAGGACAGCGACGATTCCAGGCTCACTCAGGACTGGCTCACGGACCAGCACAAGCTGCACCTCGCGCACTGCCGCGCGCACATGTAGCCGCCGGCCCGGGCCGGCGTTACGGTGCCTGGCGCCCCGGGGGCCGGCGCCGAGCCGGGCGCCAGCGTAGTCCGGCCAGCATGCACACCGGGGCGATGGCCAGTCCGGCGAGTGCCCAGCTCAGCCCGAAGCGCTCGGCCAGGAACCCGGCGGCCAGCGGCCCGGCCCCGCCCGCCGGGCCAGCCGCGCTGGTGAGGGTCACCGCTACGCCGCTCTGGCCGGGCAAGCTGCCGTACAGGCTGGCCTGCAGCACCGGATACCAGGGCGCGGTGGCGATGCTCAGCCCGGCCAGCACGACCAGCTTCGGCCAGAACCCGGGCACCAGCAGGAAGCCCGGGTATGCCACGGCCGCCACGGCGGCGCTTGCGGTGAGCACCCGGCGCCCGGCTGTCCGTTCCAGCACGCGAACCAGCATGGCGTCCCCCGCCAGGCCCGCCACCAGCCGGACGGTCACGCCGAGCGCTGCCTGGGCAGGCGTGGCGTGCACGACATCGACGAGGTAGATGGCCAGGAACCCGGTCAGGACGTCAAGCAGCAGGTCGGCCACCTCGAGCAGGACAAGCCACCGGACGACCCCGGCCTGCCGGAGCGCGCCACGCAGGCGCCGCAGCGCGCCGGCGCCGCCCGGCTCGCCAGGATCGCCCTGCTCGCCGGGCTCGCCCGGCTCGCCAGGATGATCGGCAGCCGCCGGCGCGCGCGGGCCGTGGCGGGCGATGCCAAGCCAGGCGAGCGTCGCGAAGCCGGCCAGCGCGAGATACCCGGCCCGCCAGTCGCCGCCGCCGGCCAGCACGGCGATGAGCAGCAGGGGGCCAGCCACGGCACCCGCCGATCCGGCCAGGTTCCAGCGCGCCATGTGCTGTTCCGGCCGGCCGGGATCGGCGTCCATCAGGCCGGACTGGGTCAGGCTGACGAACGCGCCGGAGGCAGGGAAGAACAGCACGAAGGCGATGAGCAATGTGGCGAACGAGTGCGCGGTGGCGGCGGCGACCAGCGAGGCGATGAACATCACCCCGCCGGCCAGCACGGCCACCCGCCGTCGGCGGCCATGCCCGGCCAGCACCCCGACGGGGAGCTCGAGCAGGCTGCCGAGCAGCAGCGGAACCGAAGCGAGCAGGCCGATCTGCCCGTAGCTCAGCGCCAGGTCGTGTCGGATGAGCGGCAGCGCCGCGCCCTGGGTACCGTCGACGAGCTCATCGGCGAACTCGACGGCTAGCGCGGCTGCGAGAACCGCCCCGGCGAGCAGCGGCTGCCGGGATCGAAAGGTCATGCGTGCCACGTGTCGTCCTTCCCTGTCTAACCGGCCAGGTCAGGCAGGAAAGGCGGCGCACGTGCCGGAGGTCTAGGTCACCGTCAAGTGAATCCCATGTCGTCGATGGTACGGGGCCGGTGCCAGCGTGATCAAGGAGAGCGGGGGTTCTTGAGCTGGCTGCGGAAGTCGGAGAGCGGGCCCAGATGGCGCAGCTTGTCCGGGTTGATGACGGACCGGACGGCCTGCACCGCGCCGTCGGCGATATCCAGGCAGAGCACGTTGACCAGCAGCCCGCTGGAGTCGTAGAACATCGCGCCCGGCTGCCCGTTGACCTCCGCACGGCGCAGCGTGACGCCCAGCTCGCGGACATGCCCGCTGAGGCCCGCCACCAGCCGCCCGACCTTGTCGCGGCCGACGATCGGCCGGGGCCACGAGGGGCGGGTCCCGCCGCTGTCGCCATAGACGACGACGTCGGCGGCCAGCAGATCGACAATGCCGGACATGTCGCCTTCGCCCACCGCGGCGAAGAATTGCGCGGCAAGCTCGTCGCGCTCCCGGCGCGACGCCTCGAACCTGGGCTTGTGCTCCGCCACGTGCTGCCGTGCCCGGCGGGCAAGCTGCCGACAGTTGTCCTCGGTCTTGCCGACGATGCCGACGATCTCGCCGTAGTCGTAGTCGAACACGTCGTGCAGCAGGAACACGGCGCGCTCGGTCGGGCTGAGCCGCTCCAGCAGCAGCAGGAACGCCATGGACAGCGAGTCGGCGTCCTCGGCGTGCGCGGCCGGATCGGGCGCCACCGGGCCTGGTGCCGCCGGATCCGTCAGCATCGGCTCGGGCAGCCACGGGCCCACGTAGGCCTCGCGGCGGCTGCGGGCGGACCGCAGCTGGTCGATGCTCAGCCGGGTGGTGACCGAGGACAGGAACGCCTTCGGCGACTCGACGGCGCTGCCGCCGGCCACCACCCGGTGATGGCGCAGGAACGCCTCCTGGACGATGTCCTCGGCGTCCGTCACGCTGCCCAGCATCCGGTAGGCGATCGAGAACATCAGCGGGCGGAGGTTCTCGAACGCCTCGGTCACGGTCATTATGCCGAGCGTACCGATCCCGGCGGAACCTGACCGGCCGCGGTCGGCCCGGCCGCCGCGGCCTGCCGGAAGCCCTGCCGCCAGCTCGCCCAGGCAGGCACCCAGCCAAGCTCCGCCTTGGCCTTGGCATTGGACGACCCGCGGATCTGGGTCAGCATTGAAACCCCGACCTCGCCGGCCGCCAGCCTGGCCAGCCAGACAGGGACATGCATCGGCCGCTTGGCGCCGAGCACGTCCGCCAGGTACGGCAGCCAGTCAGCCACCTTTGCCGGCTCGTCGTCGACGATGTTGTAGACGCCGCGACGGCCGCGATCGAGCGCGGCGACGGTCGCCGCGGCAGCGTCAGCGACGTGGATGAACGACCAGACACCCGCGCCGTCCCCGGCCACCGGCAACTTGCGCTTGCGGACCAGATCGAAGAACTCATCCGATGCGCCGGGCCCGTAGAACGAGCCGTACCGCAGCACGATCCCCTCGACCGGAGACGCGCCGAGCACCGCTTTCTCCAGGTGCCTGATGGCCTCCATTGACCGCCGCTGATCGGCCGGCGGGTCCGGGTCCAGCCGGTCCTCTTCCGTCTTCACCGGCCCGCCGGAGCGGACGTTCGGCCAGCCGGTGTAGCTCTGCGCGATGAACCTCCGCGTCCCGGCCGCGGTCGCCGCTGCCAGCAGGTGATCGGCGCCTTCGGTGCGCAGCCGGTTGGTGACCTCGAAATGCCGGTCGAAGTGGCGCAGGCTCGACGCCGGGCCGATCTGGGTCATCTGGTGGATCACCACCTCCGGCTCGGCGCGGCCGACCGCTTCCCCGACGGCCATGGCGTCAAGCCCGTCGACGATCACCGGCTCCGCGCCCAGCGCACGCAGCGGGCCGGTCTTGCCCGGGCTGCGGGTCGTGGCCACGACCTGATGGCCCGCGGCGACGAGCTGCGGTACCAGCTGCTGCCCGATAACGCCGGTCGCTCCGGCGACAAACACTCGCATGACGACTCCTCTTCCGCGATTGCGTCGATGTGGTCGCCCTCTTAGACGAAAGACCGCTGCGCCCCGTGACACCCAGCCGATGGCTGGCGGGCGTGCCAGGCGCACGGGGCGGCCGAGGCAGGTGCGCAGCTGGGTGAGCTGGTCTGCTCGGCTGTTTAATCTGGCCCGGCCGGGTCAGCGCGGATTAAGCTCCGCGAGTCCTGACCCCGCCTGGGCGCCTGACCAGCGACAAGCTGGCGCAGGTGCTCAGTGATGGCTGGGGCCTGACGGCGGCTTCGATTGGCTACCGGGCCGTCGGCTCCGGCAGTCATCACTGGGAGGTCGTCGGCGCCGACGCGGTCCGCTGGTTCGTCACGGCTGATGACCTTAGCCTCCTGCAATCCCCGTGCGAACCGGACGCCGCCGCCCCCGGCCGGCTGCGCGCTGCCCTCGCCACGGCCCTGGAACTGCGCGACTGCGGAGCCGCCTTCGTCATCGCGCCGGTCCGCACGCTGGCGGGCGAACCGCTGGTGCTGACGGACCGGCGGATGGGCGTGGCCCTGTACCCGTACGTCGACGGCCAGAGCTTTACCTGGGTGATTTCCCGACAGCGGCGCACCGGCGCGGCGTCCTGGACATGGTCATCGCGCTGCACGCAGCGCCGGCAGCGGCGCGGCGGCATGCCATGACAGAGGATTTCGCTGTCCCGCACTGGAACGAGCTCGAGCTGGCCTGCGACCAGAATGGCGCCGGCCGGGAACGCGGGCCGTTCGCCAGCCTCGTCGCCGGACTGCTAGCCGAGCACGCGGCGAGGATCCGGCGGCTGCTCTCCCGCTACGACGTCGAATACCGCCCCGCCGAGATCTACCTCGCCCGTATCGAAATCCACCCCGATCATCAAGGCGGCGGCATCGGTACCCGCCTCATCAGCGCACTCATCGACGAGGCCGGGCGGAAAGGCCAAGATCTCGTCCTTGACGTGCTCACCGTCAACCGCCGCGCCCAGGCCGCCTGGATCGCGACCGTGAATCCCGCCTCGGCCAGGCAGATCGCGCTGGTCAGCCCGCTCACCCCGGCACCGATCACGAATGCGTCAAGCCTGGGGGTGTTCACCCAGGAAACATACCCCGCTGCCAGCGCGCTCCAGCCCGGCCGAACGACGGCCGCGTTACCGCCGGGCGGCTCCCGCTCCGCCTCAGCGGGTGGCGAGCGTGTAGTGGACGTCGAGGTGGTCGGCGGCGCGGTTCGCGGTGATGGCCACGCTGTCCCCGGCCAGCAGCGCGTGGTCGTCGACGACAGGGAGGTCGGCCGTGGTGAAGCTGACCTGGTGGCTGAGCAGTGCCGGGCTGGCCTCGGGCCGGTCGAGGTCATGAGCGTCGCGGGCGCTCAGGGCCGCGGGGGTGATGGTCTCGCTGGTCCGGCCGATCGCGCGGCCATGCTCGGCCAGGACGGTGTACAGCCCTCGGCGGCAGAGGTCGGCGGGATCCAGGGCCGCGGCCAGCTGCGCCGGGAGATAGGACGTCTGGACGATGACCGGCCGGCCGTCGGCCAGCCGCAGGCGGCGCAGCCGGAGGACCTGGCCGGCCGCGCCGAGGCGGGCGCCGACGTCGTCCGGCGCCGCGACGGTGTCCGCGGCGAGCAGCCGGGTGGTGATCTGCGCGCCCTGGGCGGCGAGGTCGGTGGCGAAGCTGCGCAGGTGACCGAGGCCGTAGGCGTACCGGGAGGCCACGTAGGTGCCGCTGCCGTGGCGGGTGTCGATGAGCCCGTCGTCGGCGAGCAGCTGGAGTGCCTGCCGCAGGGTCATGATGCTGACGCTGAACTCGCCGGCCAGCTCGCGCTGGGAGGGCAGCGGACTGCCGGCGGGCCATCGGCCGTTGGTGATCCGGTCCCGCAGGGCGCCGTGGATGCGCAGGTACTTGGGCTGCCGGTCGTCAGCCGTCCGCCTGGCCGTGCTCACGGGCGGGCCTGGTCGAGCGCGGTGCGCAGGGCGGCCACGTCGCGGCCGATGTAGGCGCTGCTGGCGCCGTCCAGTACGCGGCGCATCAGCGCGGAGGCGACGATGACGCCGTCGGCGTGCCGGGCCGCGGCCGCGGCCCGGCCGGGGGTGTCGATGCCGAAGCCGATCAGCACCGGCCGGGGGCTGTGGCGGCGGGCGCGGGCGGCGACCGCCCAGCGGGCAGTGTCGGCGCTCTCGTGCGGGTTTCCTGTGGTGGCCATGACGCTCATGACATACAGGAAACCGCGCGTGCGCCCGGCGATGGCCTTAATCTGCTCCTGCCCGGTGGCGGGGGCGACCATCAGGGTGGCGTCCAGGCCAGCCTGTCCGGCCGCCTCGAGGTAGTCGCCGGCCTCGACCGCGGGCAGGTCGGGGATGATCACCCCGCTGAGCCCCGCGTCCGCGAGCTGGCGGCAGAACGCGGGCAGGCCGCGGGAGTAGGCGTGATTAGCGTAGGTCATCGCGATGAGCGGGACGTCGCCGGCGGCGGCCGCGCTGAGCTGGCCGAGGATGCCGGCCGTGCTCGCTCCGCGGCTGATGGCGGCGGCCGAGGCCTGCTGGATGGTGCGGCCGTCCAGCATGGGATCGGAGAACGGCAGGCCGATCTCGACCGCGTCGGCGCCGGCCTCGATCATGGCGGCCAGCAGGTCCGTCCAGTCCTCGCGGATCCCGCCGGTGACGTAGGTGACGAGGCTGGGCCGGCCGGCGGCGCGGGCCTGGCGCAGTGCGGTCTCAACGGCGGCCACGGACGAGCTCCTTCAGGCAGGCGGCGTCCTTGTCGCCGCGGCCGGACATGGTGATCAGCACCGTCGCGCCGTCGGCCACGTCTCCGGCGTGCGCGGCGCGGTGCACCCAGGCCAGGGCGTGAGCTGACTCGAGCGCGGGCAGGATGCCCTCGGTCCTGGCGCACAACTCGGCCGCGGCCACGGCCTCCTCGTCGGTCGCGGTATGGTACTCGGCGCGCCCGGACTCGGCCAGGCAGGCATGCTCGGGGCCGACGCCGGGGTAGTCGAGCCCGGCGGAAACGGAGCGCGCCTCGGCGATCTGGCCGTCCTCGTCCTGCAGGAAGGACGACAGGGAGCCGTGCAGCACGCCGGGGCGGCCGTCCGTCACCGCCGCCCCGCCCGCGGCCTCGACGCCGACCAGCCGGGCCGGGGTGGCGACGAAGCCGGCGAATGTCCCGGCCGCATTCGACCCGCCGCCCACGCACGCGACGACGACGTCCGGCCCGGCCCCCGAGAGCAGTTCCGCGCACTGGGCGCGCGCCTCGTCCCCGATGACCCGCTGGAACTCCCGCACCAGCCAGGGGTACGGGTGCGGGCCCAGCACCGATCCCATGCAGTAGTGCGTGGAGTCCACCGTGGTTACCCAGTGCCGCAGCGCCTCGCTGGTCGCGTCCTTGAGCGTGCGCGCCCCCGAGGTGACAGGCACCACGGCCGCCCCCAGCAGTTCCATCCGGAACACGTTGAGTTCCTGCCGCGCGATGTCCTTCGCCCCCATGTACACCGTGCAGCCCAGGCCCAGGTGCGCGGCTACCGTCGCCGTGGCGACCCCGTGCTGGCCCGCGCCCGTCTCGGCGACCAGCGCGGTCTTGCCGATCCGCTGGGCCAGCAGCCCCTGGCCCAGCGCGTTGTTGATCTTGTGGCTGCCGGTGTGGGCGAGATCCTCGCGCTTGAGCAGCACCCGCACGCCCAGCGCCTCGGACAGGCGGGTCGCCTCGGTGACCGGGGTCGGCCGGCCAGCGTAGGAGCGCTGCAAGCCGGCCAGCCCGGCCCGGAAGCCCGCGTCGGCCCAGGCCGCCCGGAAAGCCGCCTCGAGCTGCTCGCACGCCGGCACCAGCGCCTCAGGGACGAAACGCCCGCCGAAAGACCCGAACCGGCCGCGTGGCCCCGGATCGCCCATCGCCCACGGCCGGCTCGTCACCGCGGCGTCCGGTGCGCTGGCGGGCGCGACATCCGGTACCGCGGCGACGGCGGCGTGCTGCAGTCGTTCGACCATCACATCTCCTGTCTTCTAGTGTTCTAGAAGACTAGCACGTAATGCGTCGCTGTCGCAGTCCCCGCCCGCTGTCCCCGCCGGGGGGGCCCGCCCATGATCACGCCAGAGGGAACGCTGACCGAGCTTGGCCCGTGCGCACTGCGGCCGGCCACCCCCGCCGACAGCGAGTGCTGCTTCCAGCTGCACAAGGCCGCCATGGGTGACTATGTCACCGCGATCTGGGGGTGGGACGAGCAGGCGTGACTTCCATGCCCGTGCCTTCAACCCGGGCCGCTGGCAGATCATCACCGCCGGCGGGGCAGGCATCGGCATGCTCGACGTCGAATACCGCCCCGCCGAGATCTATCTCGCCCGTATCGAAATCCACCCCGATCATCTAGGCGGCGGCATCGGTACCCGCCTCATCAGCGCACTCATCGACGAGGCCGGGCGGAAAGGCCAAGATCTCGTCCTTGACGTGCTCACCGTCAACCGCCACGCCCAGGGCCTCTACCAGCGACTCGGCATGGCCGAAGTAGCCCGGCATGGCGACAACAACATCAAGATCACCATGCGGTCCGCCTGCCCGCGCCGGTCAGACCGTCAAAGCACCTGATCCACAGGTCTTGACAATTGCTCCGCGCGTGGTTCATCAGGTGGCTCCGTTTACCTGCACGCGACGCGCGAACAGGACTAGGCAATAGGCCTGGAAGTGGCACCAGCCTGGGCGAATGTCCGGCAGCTTGAATCTGATGAGGCGGGTCGCTTACGTTTCGCGCCTGGTCCCGGGGAGTCTCGTGCACAAATTCGTGCACGTGGCCGTGGCCGGCATACGCCTCGTCGGCCGCGCCGCTATGGCTGTCCGCGCCGCATGGCATACTGCCCGGCATGACAGGAGCGGACCCCAAAGCCGACCTTCACCGTTATCTGCGGGGCGCCCGCGAGGCTCTGCTGTGGAAGCTCGATGGGCTTTCGGAGTACGATGCCCGCCGCCCGCTGACGCCGACCGGCACCAACCTGCTGGGGCTGGTCAAGCACCTGGCCAGCGTCGAGCTGGGGTACTTCGGTGTCACCTTCGGACGGCCGCCCGGCGAGCCGTACCCCTGGCAGGACTGGGAGGGCGCCGAGCCCAACGCGGACATGTGGGCAACCGCCGATGAGCCCCGGGATCAGATCGTCGGGCTGTACCGCCGGGCATGGGCACACTCGGACGAGACGATCGAGATGCTCGGGCTGGATGCGATCGGCCACGTGCCCTGGTGGCCGCCTGAGCACCGTGAGGTCACGCTGCACCGGATCTTGGTGCACGTGGTCGCCGAAACTAACCGGCACGCCGGGCATGCCGATATCGTCCGCGAACTCATCGACGGAGCAGCTGGGTTTGGGGCCGACGACGATAACCTGCCGCCAGGCGACCAGGCATGGTGGGACGGCTATCGCGATCAGGTTGAGCGCGCCGCGCAGGAAGCCAGCCGGGGTTGATCCGTTCCGGTCCGCCGATCGGTCTGACCCGCTTCCTTGAGAGGACTGGCTGACCCCCTGACGGAGGTGAAGATCCGGTGGATGTCCAGTTTGTCGCCAGTGTTGCGCCGATCGTCCGAGACGTCGAGACGGCCCGTGCGTTCTATGGGAATGCGCTGGGCCTGTCGTTCGAGGGCGGGGAGGGCGACTACGTCTTCACTCAGCGCCTGGACGGGACGAAGCACTTCGGGCTCTGGCCTCTCGCTGAGGCCGCAACCGCCTGCTTCGGGACTAGGAGTGGCCAAGTGAGGTTCCGGTTCCTCAGGCCAGCATTGAGTTCGAAGTCTCAGACGTCGCCGCCGCCGCGGCTGAACTCGAAGGCAAGGGCTACCGGCCCATCCACGACGCCCGCACCGAACCCTGGGCGCAGGTTACCGCCCGCTTGCTGAGTCCGGAAGGACTTCTGGTGGCCGTGTGCTACACCCCGTTGTTCCATGACGACTCCGAGGGGAACGCTGACCCCGTACTGCCTCTTCGTCCCGAACTAGCGGCAGCGCTGGGAGGGTGGCCGGGTCCCAGCTAGCGCAGGCTGTTGGTGATGGCTCGGGCTCGCTGCTGTAAGGGGCCGTTGTTGTACTTCGGTGCTGTGTGCTCCGGCGTCGACTCCCCGCTTGCAAATCGCCGTGATCCGCCGGGAGTCTTGTGCTTACCAGGGCGAGCAGCGGTCGTCCAGCAGCCGTGACGCACGCTGTTGGGGCTAATGACGCTAATGGCACGCCCCAGCCGTATGGGGGTTACTGCTTGACGGCGGTCAGGTAGGCGAGTGCCCTGCGCTCCAGTCCGGTCCCGGATTCGACAAGCGGCCTGAGGTATCTGGTGAGTTCGGCGGCTTCTTGCGGGTTGAGTACACGATCCAGTGCTTCCCCGAAGGTCGGTATCAGCGGGTTGCCTGACGTGCGCAGGAACCGTTCCCAGGGAACTGGCTGCTTGTGGGCTTTCACGCTGACTTGTAGTTCGAGATTGATCTCAGGGAACCCGGCGTCCTTAGCATGGCGCACCAGGTCGCGCTCGTCGAAGTCGCCCATGGGATCACCGCCATGCGGCTGGATAGAGTCGTAGAGAGCCTCAACTTTTGCCGCCAGGGCCCTGACCGGGGTCACGTCGTGGCCGAAGAACAGGTCTGGATCGGCAGCGGACATGAGTACATTGATGGGCTCGGACAAGCTCACCCGCCCGCCAGGCTTAAGTACCCGGTGGAACTCTCGCAGGGCTGTCGCCTTGTCCTTGACGTAGATCAGCACCGACCTGGTGGTGAGAACATCGACCGATGCGTCCGCCACGCCGGTCAGGGAATCGGCAGAGGCCAGTATGAAGTGGCACCGGTCAAGCAGTCCTTCAGCGGCGGCGGCCTTGCGGCAGTGGTCAAGCAGGTCCTGGGAGATATCGGAAAAGATCACGCGACCTGCCGGGCCGAGCCGTTCGAGCGCGCCGAACGCGATGATGCCATCACCGGTGCCCACGTCAAGCAGCGAGTCGCCAGGGCGCAGCTGAGCCTTGTCGAGCACCGTATCCCGCACCGGGTACAGGTACTCGGTGAGATTCTTCTCCCGGTAGGCGGCATCGCCTCCGAACCGCAGGTCGAGAAGCCATCGGTGCCAGCGGTCAGGACCATCCGTCATGACTGGCCATTCTGCCCGCCTGCCTGGTTAGCGGCTAGAACGCTGCAGTGTGCTTGGTCTTCCCCGTGCTCTTTGCAGGTGCCTTTGACCTGGTCGGGGTGGCCATGCCGCTGAGCTAGCGGAGTCCCAGGACGGTCGTGAGGGCTTCATCGATGCCCATTGCTGTCCGGCGGCTGGCTAGCATTCCGGTGGCAGGCTCACGACGGTACCTACCCTCGACAACGGAATCGGCCAGCACCTGCACTCACCCTGGTCAGTTACAAGGCCCGTCCGGGCGTTCATCACGACCGAGAAGTCGGTATAAGGCCGCGCTGGCGGCTGGTAACCGGGCGGAACGCTATGGTCCCAGTTAATCGCCTTGGCATGGACCTCCACGACCCAGACCAGCGTCCGGGGCGGCATCCCGGTACTAATGTCACCCCGCGACTCGGCCGGCTCGCCCTTCGCGTACGGGGTGAGAACGAGGTGCACCCCCTCGGCGCGGGTAAAGAACCCCCGGCGCGCTTTCTCTATGACCTGCCTGCATGCCGGCGCCGCCGACATGACGCCGGGCGGCAGCGAACCTCCTGGCGCAGGTGACATGGCAGGCGGAGAGGAGGGCGCAGCCGAGCTGCTGGAGGATGGCCCAGTTGAGCTGATGATCGCGGCTGCACCCGGTCCGCTCGTCGCGCTGCCACACCCAGCAGTAGCCAGGGCGATAGCAGTGAGCAGACCACCAATCCGACGTGCCTGGTTTCCGGCCATGGCGACCACCGCTACGCGCTGAGGAGAAGCACCTGGCCCGGTGCCGCTTTATCGTTACGACGTAACTCGGGTCTGGCCGGTTCCACGGCGGCCTTGTTGTCATAGCTATTGCCATGGCCTTTCAGATCCGCAGGTATCTGAGCAGGCCACCAGATCTGTTCAGATCAGTCCGCGACCCGGCCCGGCGAGCCGTAATGATCTTTTGCAAGGCAAGGTAAGGCCCGGCCCGCTGCTGAGAAGGTCGTTTCCGGCTGCACGGATGTGGCACGGGACGCTAGGCCGGCCGACCGCCGCCGCTGTGTCTTGCGAGGTGCCGCTTAATCCTCTGGCGTAGCCGCCGCTGTGTCCAGGTCAGCGGTACCGCTCCGGCCAGGCCTGCGACCAGCGGGAAGGCAGGTCCGACGGGGACTATACGAGCCGAGATCGTGCCTGGCCCGGCGGCCTGGCTGCTGGCGGCGGCCTTGCCGGAGTTCAGGGCCGGCTGCCCGAAGGTGGCCGGGATCGGCAGGACGCGCCATTTGCCCGGTGGCCAGACGATCCAGAACGCGCGGCCGATCACTTCGTTTTCGGGGATGGTCCCTGCTGGGTCGCCGGGGTCCATGTGGCCGCGCGAGTCGCCGGACACCTGGCGGTGGTCACCCATGACCCACAGTCGGCCCGGCGGCACGTGATGTTGAACGGGGTGGCCGAGGGGGCGTTGCCTGGATACAGGTAAGAGGTCTCGTTCAGCGCGACGTCGTTGATCGTCACCTGCCCGCGTGCGTTGCAGCAGCGCACATGATCGCCCGGCAGGCCGATGACCCGCTTGATGTAGTCAGTCTGACCCCGGGGGTGCGCCGAACAGGCCGATCACCGCGCTGCTTCGGGCGGTGCTGACAACGGCAGCCGAGGAGGACAAGATCCTGGCGCGCAATCCGTGTCGCATCCGCGGTGCGGGGGAGGAGCATGCTGCAGAACGGCCGGTGCTGACCGTGGCACAGGTGTTCGAGCTGGCCAACCGTGTAGGCCGCCGTCCAGTCGGGAACGTCCGAAGCTACCGGCTAGTGGCTACCGGCTGCGGTTCGGTCGCCACGGCGTGATGCGGACTGCTCCCGAGGTGTACCGGACAAGGGCTGATGCCGAGCGGGCACTGTGGACGATGGCCGAGGACGGCCGTGCGGACTGTGATTATGACGGGAGGTACCGGGCGCTTGTGCTGCTAGCCACCTTCGCGAGCCTGCGCTGGGGTGAGGTCACCGCACTCAAGCGGTGCGATCTTGACCTGGAGTCGGGCCTGGTGCCGGTGCGCGCGGCCTTCTCTGACGCGCGTACACGGGGCAGTAAGATCACACTCGGCCCGCTGAAGTCCCGCGCCGGTCGTCGGACTGTCGGCATTCCCGATGCGATCATCCCGGCCCTGCGCGACCATCTGTCCGTTTCGTGGCTGCAGGCCGGGCATCGGTGGCTTTGCTGGCGCGAAGGGATCACCGCTTCGACGGAGCAACTTCAACAGGATGTCGGGCTGGAGCTACGCGGTCGAGTCGATAGGCGCGCAAGGTCTGCATTTCCATGATCTTCGCCACACTGGAAACTCGTTCGCGGCGGCGAGCGGCGCCGGGATTAAGGATCTGATGGCTCGCATGGGTCATGACAGTGAGCGCGCGGCGATGATCTACCTGCACGAGGCCAGAGGCGCCGACAGGGCTATCACGAGCGCGATCGACGCGCATATCGATGCCGAGCGCAAGCGGAACGGAGACGGCGATGACGGCCTGGCCGAGGCGCTCGCCCCGGTGGGCTAATGGCACGTTAATGGGTGCGCCACGAGGCGCTGTTGTTCCGGATGGAGGTGAGAGACCGTCCATCTCCTTGCCGTCGCAGCGGCGGGGTGAAGCTGGAGGCAGCCTGAGCCGGGGGTCG
>WNGA01004397.1_pt1 | contig 20736 bp, 21 predicted proteins | sample 5400061 | NCBI WGS metagenome assembly WNGA01 (sample SAMN13153366, study PRJNA577476) | soil metagenome | isolation source: 100 cm soil or saprolite under grassland replicate 2 | place: USA:California | collected 2016-06-15
ATGGTGTTCACGCATCTGCCGTCCAACGTGCTGCTGGCCGCGATCCCGCTCGCCCCCAACCTGGCCGCCGCGATTGCGCTGCTGTTCGGCCGGTACGTGCTCGCGCAGATGGATGTGCCAACGCGCCAGGCCTACGTCATGGCACTGGTTGACCCCGAGGAGCGCACCCCGGCGGCCGCGGTGACCAACACGGCCCGCTACGTCGTCGGGCCGGTTGGCCCTGCACTCGCAGGCATGAGCCAGTCGATCGCGTTCGGTCTGCCGTTCGTCCTCGCCGGCGGCATCAAATCGCTCTACGACCTCGTGCTGTGGCGCTGGTTCCGGGCCGCGCCGCTCCCCCGCGAGACGCCGGCGCCTGTCGAGCGCGTCCCGACGCCAGGAGTGCCGGTGCTCACCAGCGCTGAGGAGGACCGCCCATGATCGTGTGCCTGCGCACCGTCGCCGTGTCGGCTGAAAAACGCCATGATTACCTGGCTTGGATCCGCGCCGGCCGCGCCGTTCGCGAGGCGCACGGGATCCTCGCCGAGCTCGTGCTCGAACCGGCATCCGGCGACGGCGACACCGTCGTGATCACGATCTGGCCGAGCCACGAGGTCTTCGACGCCTGGATCGCCACGCCCGAGCGCGACCGGCTCACCACTTCCGAGATGCACCGAGCCATCGAGTACCGGCCCATCACCCGCTACGACGTCGCCGGCGGCTACCTGAACCTGGCCGGCCTCGCCGACCACGACCCGATCAATCCCAACCAGGAGGACTTGCCATGAAATGGGTGACCCGTGCCCGCCCCAAGACCGACCGCATCGCGTGTCCCTGGCTGATCCGCCGCTTCATCGACCCCGACGCCGAGATCCTCTACGTCCCCAAGGACCAAGTCCTCGACGTCGCGCGGCAACAGGGCGCCCGGTCCTTCGATGCCGACGGCGCCGAGTTCACCCACCGCGGGGACCAGTGCACCTTCGAGGTACTCATCGACGACTTCCGCCTCGGTGACGACGCGGCGCTCATGCGGCTGGCGCGCATCGTGCACGCCGCCGACATCGAGTCCGAGCTGCACACCGACCCCGCCGGACCGGGACTCTTGGCGATCGGGCTGGGCGGCCTCGACGTCGAGGCCGACGACCATCGGCTTCTCGAGCGTGCGGAGTTCGTGTACGACGCGCTGTACGCCTGGTGTGCCAAGCACGTCGCAGCCCAGCCGGCATGAGCGACCACCTCAGCTACGACGATCTGCGCGCCGACACAGTCCGACAGGTGGCCAAACTCATGGCCGCGTCCGCCGTCACAGCTCCCAAGTCGGGCGGTCAGCTGTTCCTGCAGGGTAAGCACCTGTTCATCGAGACCGTCATCGTCGACGACCACGACACCCTCGCCCACCTCGCGGGCTGGATGCGCGCCCGCGGCAAGGAACGCCGTGAGGTCATCTGGTTCCGCGACGCCGACGTCGCCGAAGCCATCGACGCGGCACTGTTCGTCGGCCTCGCCGACTGGTACCCGCCCAACTACGACTGCGGCGCCTGCGGCTACGCGACCTGCGCCGAATTCCTCCATGCCACAAAACAGCTCCAGGACGACTCCGCTGAACTCGAGTTCGCAGGGCCCCAGTGCAACCTGCGCGACATCGACCTCGGCATCGCTGTCGGCTCCGCTGCCAAGACCGCAGCGATTCATTCCATCGACTGCCGTTGCCAGACCCGCATCGCGGTTGCCGCCCGCAAGCTCGGCATCATCCGCGCCGATATTGCCGTCGCGCTCTCCCTCTCCCTCACCCACAAGTCCGTCGGCTTCGACCGCCGATTCCCCGACGTCGACTTCGACGCCCTCGACCTCCCAGGCACCAACACACTCCCCATCGGCGTCGAAGGCGGCACGCGCTCGGGCGGAACACGAAACCGCCAACAGCCACGCCGACCACTCACCCCACACACCGACGACTAAAGGAGCGCGCACGAGTGCAATCCCTGGCCATAACCGTGTTCGAACCGAGCGAGATCGTCTGGACCGCGGCGCTCGCTACCGCAGTGGTCACGGCGGTTTTCGCGGTGCGCCCGGCGACCCGAACCCCCCGTCACCTCATCGCAGCTGCCGTCGGAACACTCGGCGGATGGCTCGCCTGGAACTTCACACTGCACGCCACCCACGCGACCCAATTCGACACCGACGCCCCCGTCATTGGAGTCAGCTGGGCCGACGCCGGCAGCGGCGTGCTGGTCTTCGTCGCGGTCGCGCTCTTGCTCGGGCTGATTGTCGACCGCGACCAACCCGCCGGTCGCGTCATCGGCATGGCCGCGACCGCCGGCATCGCCGCGCTCATCGTCGACATCTTCGTCCTCTAAAGGAGGTTGCCATGGCAATCGCATCCACGCTCTATGCCGCCGGTCTGTGCTTGGCGATGCTCTTCGCTATGCAACGGATGCTCAGAATCGACTCGCGCCCAGAACTCGGCACCATCAGCGTCTACCTGACCAAGACAGCGTCCTTTGCGCTCTCGGTCAGTTTCCTCGTGGGCGTCGTCGTCGAAACCGGACGCCTACTCGTGGCGCTATAAGCCTGGCTCGAAAGCGTCACTCGTGGTGGTGAGGCTGACCGTTCTGATGGTGCCTAAGTAGGTCATGGTGGTCGGTGCCGTCGTAAGTCGCAGGACTGGTATGCACGACTACCTGGTCGAGACGCGGTACTTCGTGGAGCAGTTCGTGGTGGACTTCATGCGCGATCCTGTGCGCTTCAGTCATCGGAAGCTGCGGATCAACGGTGACTTCGACTTCGGCGTGTAGGCGATGGCCGATCCACCGCAGGCGCAGCTCGTCGACGCGCTGCACGCCCGCTACGGTCCCCGCCACCGAGCGCGCCCGCTCGACCAGCTCAGGATCCACCGCGTCCATGAGCCGGTGGTAGATGCTGCGCGCCGCGTCCTTCAGCACGAACACGATCGCAACCGTGATCAGGAGGCCGACGATCGGATCGGCAGCCTGGAACCCGAGCGCAACGCCGCTCCCAGCAACACTCCGAGCGAGGTCAGCCCGTCGGTCCGCGCGTGCAAGCCGTCGGCAACCAGCGCGGCCGAGCCGATCCGCCGGCCCGTCCGGATCCGGTACTGGGCCGCCACCTCGTTACCGAGAAATCCGGCGACGGCGGCGACGGCCACCCAGCCCACGTTCTCCACATCCTGCGGATGCACTAGGCGCAGTACTGCCTCATAGCCCACCACCGCAGCCGACGCTGCGATGGTCAGCACGATCGCGATCCCGGCCAGGTCCTCAGCACGCCCGAGCCCGTAGGTGTAACGGCGCGTCGGTGGGCGGCGCCCCACCGTGAACGCCACCCACAACGGCAGCGCGGTCGCGGCATCGGCGAAGTTGTGCAGGGTGTCACCCAGCAGCGCCACCGACCCGCTGGCCCACACGATCACAGCCTGAAAGACGGCGGTGACACCGAGAACGGCCAGCGAGACCTTCAGCGCCCGGATGCCGTCCCGGCTCGCCTCCAGCGCCGAATCCGTCTGCTGCGCCGGGTCGTGATGGTGCGGAGCGACGAAACCGCGCAGAATCGCCCACGGACTACACCGGTGACCGTGCTCGTGGTCGTGGGGTTGGTCACCGTGATCGTGACTCAAGGTCATACGTACGAGAACGGTAACAACAGAGCCGAAATCGCAGGTGCACAAGCCACAACCCAACCGGCAAAGTCAGCCAAGCCGCGAACGCCCAAGCTCGCGGGTCCGATCCCGGATGATGAAACTTGAGGAGATCACCGCAGACACACTTGTAGGTCCTCACTTCGCGAGGACCTACTGATGTATCCCACCATCCCGGGCGCTTCGATCCCAACTTCCCACGTGTGATCCCAACTTCCCGCGTCGGGCGGGCCGCCGTGGGAGTGGTCCGCCTCCCAGTCCCGAGGGCCATCCCAACTTCCCGCGTTCGATCCCGCGCCGAGATGGGAGCGCCGACTACCGCCCCGCGGCCGAGCGAGGTGATCCCAACTTCCCGCCGAACGGATCCCAACTTCCCACGTCGGCTGGGACGCCGTGGAAGCGGTCAGCCTCCCGGTCCCGAGGGCCATCCCAACTTCCCGCGTTCGATCCCGCTCTGCGGGCCTAGGTCCTCACGAAGTGAGAACCTAGAAGTGTGTCTGCGGTGATCTCCTCAAATTTGCGCTTTGGTGTCGAGGTCGTGGCCATCCTGGCTGGTTGGGTTTCGTGGCTCGGGTTCTGGGCTCTGGGGCGTTCATTGGCGGTGGCTCGTTCGTTCTCCTCGTGTTTCGCTTCATCCTCGGGCGTTTGGCACGCGCCGCAGCGCAAGCAGGGACGCCCTGTGGCGTCGTGGCGCCGGGCCGCTCCCCCGCCTCCTAGGTCTGGCACCCCCACGCGGGCCGATGCCATGCAACGGGAGGCATCCCGCGCTCGGTCTCGTAGCCCGGGTGGGCCGATCCCAACTTCCCGCGTCCGATCCCACGCCGCGGGAGGCGTCCCGCGCTCGGTCTCGTAGCCCGGGTGGGCCGATCCCAACTTCCCGCGTCCGATCCCGCCCTTCCGCGGACATCGGCATCGGTGCATCCCGCGAAAAGAGCGAAGAAAATTCCTGGCGCGGGAAGGTCCGCGGGAAGGTGCGCGGGAAGGTCGAGGCGCATACTGCCGATCCACGAACGTCGATTGCCGACCGGCACCAAACCCACGGAGGTCACGGTTGCCATGGAGCCCCTTACCTACACCGTCAGCGAAGTCGCCGAACTGCTGGGCATCTCGCGGTCCAAGGCCTACGACCTCGTCGCCGAGGGCGCCCTGCCGATCGTGCCGCTCGCCGGTCGGCGCAAGCTCGTGCCACGGGTTGCTCTCGAGCAGCTTGTCGGAGCACCGGTACTACGCCTCGCGCACGCCCGTCACCAGCACGCCCGCCACCACGCCAATAGGCGCCCTCACGACAACGATGACACCCCCGGCGGACCTCGGTCGGCGGTCGCCTCCTAGCAGACGCGCGATCCCGTGGCGCCGCGAAAGGACCCGCAGGCATCACAGCCAGTTGTCCGTAGGGAGACCCCTCCATATCGCTCGACGCCGGATGCGAGTTCCCGGGTGCTCCCGATGTGCCGATCGGTGCTCGCTGGTCCGCGGCTCGACGCGTCGTTCGGTGTTGGCGTTCGGTGCACCCGCTGACCGGCATTTTCGGGACGCCCGTGCCCCGCTCCGTTCGGACGCGTCTTCCGACTTGGCCGGCCAGCTCTACGTGGGGCCGCTGCCGTCCTGGGCAATCGCGGGGAGATACAGATTCATTAGGGCGATCCCGGCGCTCGCTCCGCACGCGGCGGCGGGCATGGCAAGAAGCGGGTGGTCATGAGCGAGCAGATGAAAGCGGGCCGCGGCCGCGTAGTAGGCGATCAGTCCAGCGGAGGTGACAGCACCGAGTCGGGGCATCTTGAGCCCGAGCAGCAGCCCGAAGGTGCTCGTCACTTTGATCACTGGAAGCACCGGCCGCAGACTGCGTGGCACTCCTAAGTGATCCAGGTGAGCCTCGACGTATCGGCGCGGGATCGCATTTGCGATGGCGTCAACAACTTGGAAGATCGCCAGTGCAACGACAAGCCGCCTCGTCCGATCTGGCACGCTGCCAAGCGTAGAGCCGGGCCGCGACGCTTTCCGCATCCGCGCCGAACAGCGGATCGACGGCGCGCCGGAGGTGCCGATCGGTGCGCGTGGTTCTCAGGCTTGCCGCGACGTTCGGTGCGCGTGTTCTGCCGTTGTCCTCGGCGGCACGTCGGGATGCCCGGGGTCGCCGCGGTACTAACGAATCGCGGCGACGACCGCACCCGTACCCGAGCGCCACACAACGCCCACTTCGGCGAAGCCCGCTTCGCTCAAGGCTGCAACGTGCCACGGGGCCGGAGGCGAGAACTCCTCGGCCGGATAGTTGCTCTCGAACACCGCCTGCCGTTGCGCGGCGGCGGAACAGAGCGCGGGATCGCGGGCCGCCTCGTCCCACCAGGCGTCCCAGGTCGCCCGGCTATCGGCCTGCTCACGGGCTCGACGTTCGCGCTCGAGCCCGGCCAATCCGGCACCGAGGCGGGGCAGCTCGTCCAGGGGCATCTGTTCGACATGGGCGACCACCCCACCCGGGCGGACCAGGCGAAAGAGATCGCTATATACCCGCTCCACAGTCTTCTCCGGAAGCCAATGCAGCGCCGTAGCAGTCAGCACGGCATCGAACTGCGGCTCGGGCAACGCGTCCACCCATCCCGGGTCGCGCAGATCCGCTTGCGCAATCCGCACGCGATCGTCATCAGCGAAGGTTGCGGACGCGATTGTGAGTAGCACCGGATCGACATCCACCGCGATCGAGCGCGCCGCTGGGAACCGGTCGAGTAGTCGACAGGTGATCGTGCCCGTGCCACAAGCAAGGTCAAGCACGCGTGGTGTCGAAGACGCGATCGCATCGACGACGTCGAGCAACGCGCGAATTCGGAGCTCCCGATCAGGCATGAGAGTCTCTTCGAGACGGTCCCACGACTGCTGCCAGCTTTCGGCCCACCCGGCGTCGTGCACAAGAGCCACAAACAGATGCTAGGGCGCCGAATGTGCGCTCCTTACCTGGCGCGCTTCTCGTCCGGATGTAGCCGTCCGCGCACGATCTGAATCTCGCCCTCGGCGTTGGGTCCAACGTTGAGTTCCCGCGGTTGGCCCGTAAAGACCGCCACTGATCGCAGCATCGAAGCCGCGCCGGATATGCCCCGATCGGTGCTGGCTCCCGTTCGTCGAGATGTGATTTCCGGCGCGCGCGTTATGTCGCGTCCTCGACCGGCACTTCGAAGATGTCGACGAGGCCGAACTCGGCTCAAACCGCGATCACTGGGAACGGGAAGGACCGCGGGGCGCGGGGCCACCGCGTGATGCTGTTCAGTTACGCCGGTTCCGACGGGATCGCCGGCGATTCAACTTCCGTACGCGATCGAGGCGCTCGACGTGATCACACACGCGTGCCAGCAGCGCCTGTCGCTCCTGAGGCGTAGACGCCCACACTGGTTCAAAGTCGCCGTGTCCGAAACGGACGTCGGCGTAGGTCCCCTCTGTATGGACGTGAAAATGCAGAAACGGTCGAGACCGGAAATGAAAGTTCGGAGGGTCGTGCCCTACATCAACCAGGGCCGGGATCGCACGCAGAGCGGCAACCAGGTCGTCATGGCTCATCCCCTGCCCGTCGCGCCGTCCCCGCTCCCCCGCGCGCAGCGGGGCTCTAGCCACACGTTCTCTCATCGGGACGCTCTCGGAGTCCGAGGAGCCCAGGCCCGGCGACCCGGAGGCATTCCCTCGCTCGTCTTCTCCCTGAGGATGCCGAGACATGCCACCGATGATGGCCCGGCATTGCCGTGCATCTCCACGGAATTCGTTCCCGCGACGCGTCGGATGTCCCTCACGCCGGATCGGAGAGACACAGAACCACGCGCCAGAAGCTGGGACTCCGGCCTCGGAGCGCGCACCGAACCGGCGTTTCGTGTGTCGAGCGACACGAGCGCATATGTGCCGTTCGGGCGCGCCGGGCGGTATTCACCGTGGTGACGTTCTGTGCGCGCGTTCGGTGCGCGTCGTCTGGGCGCAGATCGGCAGTTATGGCGCGGTCGTCGAGTGCGAGTCCGCTAGCAGCCGAGGCGCTGCGAACCGCCGACGGTGCCTCAGGCTGACGTTTGTGGGCGCGTTCTGCCTCGCCGTGAGCGTCACAGAGCTGAGCCGTGGGTTCAGGACTTCATCTTCTTCGCTCGCGGATGGTGGGCAAAGAAGTCGAGGATCAGGTCGGCGGCGTTGATGTCCTGGCTCGGGAGTCCGAGAACGTCGAGTTCGAAGCTGCCAGGCCAGTTGTGAGCGCCGTTAGCGACTTTGTACAGCACGACATCGGTGGACCTGCCGCAGCCGCGGTAGGCGATGCGCTCCACTTGGCCAATCGACTTCCGCGAGGGCTTAGTCGCACACTCCGCCCGCTGCGCCCAGGCTTGAACAGCCGCTTCCACCGGCAGCAGGTCGACGTTGGGACAACACGGGAACACCACCGACCCACCTTCGTACGAGGCATCGGCCGTACCGTGGAACGCGACGACTGACATCGGCTTGCCGTGGGCGCACGGCGCGACGAGGTTGACGCCCGCAACGGGCGCGATCGCCGCGATCTTCGGACTCAGCTTGCATCCCAGGGACGCCGACATCCCTGCGCCGTTCGAAAACCCGGTGACATAGACGCGGCGCAGGTCGATGCACAATTTCGCCGATGCGGTACCGATGAGCGCAGTAGTGAACGCAAGGTTGTCGTCGGATATGTCTCCGAATCTTGCGGTCGGGTTTGGCGGCACTATCCAGAACGCCGGGCTGCCCGCGTTGGGCGTGATGACGACGAAACCGCGCGCCGGCCCCTTCTCCTCCAGCTGGCTGTAGTTGGCCTGGGTAGCGTCGTCCCTGCCCGCACCATGGAAATTGAGGATCAGCGGCAGTGGACGCTTGCCGGTCGGCTCTGACGGCACGGCCAAGCGGAACTGGCGCGGAGCACCTGCCACGTCGAGCATCTCGGTTGTGGTGCCCGCGACGACCGGAGACCCGCAGCCCGACGAACCCCTCAGAGCGTTGTGCGTGCCGTGGGAAGTGACGGAACTGGTGGCGCTTGCAGGTGTCGCTAGGGAGGCCGTTGCCACGAGGGCTGCACCGAACACAAACATTCGAGCGCCACGCGTTCTCCGTCGCCACACGCCCAACACGGTTGCTCACCGTGACAGAAGATCCGATTGCTGTCTAGGCACTTGCACCGCGACAGTCGACACGTGCACAGATTGCCCGATCCGGAGCTCAAGCGCCGACGTGTTCTCGCGCCCGAACTCCGAATCGGTGGAGCTCAGCGCGAGGCGCCGGCGACAAATGTGGCCACGATGTAGGTGGCGTGACGGTCGAGAGACTGGCGTCCTCGGTCGTAGCGCATGGTGGTGCGCGGGTCGGCGTGGCTGGCTGCTTCTTGGACGTCCCGCAGGGGAACTCCGGCGTCGAGTGCCGCGGTGATGAACGCGTGTCGCAGCGTGTGAGGCCCAACGCGCTTGGTTATCCCTGCCTGGCGGGCGATGCGACGCACGATCCGCCCCGCGGCATGACGGTCGAGCCGCTTGCCGACGCCGTCGACGAAGATGGGGCCTTCGAGCCGCTGGCCGATCGCGAGGTCGAGGGCCCGGCCCACTCGCGGTGCCAAGGGCATCGTGACGACCTTCCCGCCTTTGCGGGTCACCGTCAGGGTCCGATGCCCTCGCTCGAGGCCGAGCGCGTCGATGTCTGCGCCGAGGGCTTCGGAGATGCGCAGTCCGTTCAGCGCTAGCAGGGACACCAACGCGTGGTCTCGTGCCGATGACAGACCCGCAGCGACGAGAAGCGTGCCGAGCTCGTTGCGATCCAGGCCGGTCGCGTGCGACTCGTAGTCGAGACGGGGACGGCGCACGTGGATCGCTGGTGAGTGAGCGACTAGGCCTTCCTCCTCGGCATAGCGGTAGAAGCCTGCAATCGTGCACAGCCGACGGGCGATGGTTGCTCGAGCCCGCCCTCGGGCCTCCAGGTCCCGCCCGAAGCACTCGATGTCGACGCGGTGCACCTCGAACAGGCGGCGCTCATGGTTCGCGCACCACACCGAGAACTGTCGCAGATCCAAGGCGTACGCCTCGCGTGTAGAGCCTCGATAGCCCGCCAAGAACCCAGCGAGCGCCAGCCCTTCGCCATCGGCGAAGCAGCGATCGATAGGAACCAGAGCAACCGAGGTATTCGAATTCATCGGGGACCTCCCCGTTCGTCGGCAGAGGCCGCCGACTCTGGAACAACGGTGCCCAGCCGATCCCCTGAGATGTCGACGGTACGCACCAGTAGGTAAAGCGAAGAAGTGCCGGTATGTGCGTGCTGACCAGGGTTTCGTGCGTCGTTCCAGCGCGACGTTCTGTGCTGCAGTCCTAGCGCGGATCGGCAGTTCGGGCGCGGCCTGAACGATGGTCAGGCGAACTGCCCGTGGCAATCGTTCTACGGGAGAGTGAATCCCGACCCTCTACTGAGGCGCGCAAATGCCAGGCGGTGAGTGATGGCGCTGCGTCTCAAGGAGATCTGGTGGCGGATACTCACCGCTATCCAGAGACGCGCGTCGGTGGTTCGTGTCACACTCGCTTAGTTCGCATGGGAGGGGTGGCAGGGATGACGGATGTCCGGATCGGGAGCTACAACGTCGAGAACCTCTTTGCACGGCCGAAAGCGTTTGATCCGACGGACTGGTCGGCAGGCGAACCGGCGGTGGAGGCGCAGGCCAAGTTCAACGCGCTGATCGCGAGACCCAACTACTCGACTGCTGATCGCAAACGGATGCGGGACCTCCTAGTCACCCTCGACATCTACTACCGCAACGATCAGGGCGCGATCCGACGCAAGGACACGAAGTCGCCGCGGTGGGCATGGCTTCGCAAGAACCGCGGCACCTTCGACCGCCAACCCGAGGACAAGACAAAAGATGTCGAGATCACGGCGACGGGCCGGGCGGCCTGGATCGGCTGGGTCGAACTCGCGGTGGAGCCAGTCGATGAGCTTTCCACTCGGTTGACCGCGCAGGTCATCGAAGAGGTCGACGCCCACATCCTCGCCGTCATCGAGGTTGAGGATCGACCTGCGCTGTTGCGGTTCAACCGTGAACTTGTCGGCTTGTACCGCCACGTCATGCTTGTCGACGGCAACGACGAACGCGGCATCGACGTCGGGATCATGACCAAGACCGACTTCGACATCCTCGACATTCGATCGCATGTCGACGACGAAGACGCCAAGGGCGAGGTGTTCAGCCGGGACTGCGCCGACTACGAAATCAAGATACCGGGCGCGACGAATTTGCACGTCTTGGTCAACCACTTCAAGTCGCAATCCGGCGGCGGCGGAGCTAAGCGCAAGCGTCAGGCAGAACGGCTTCGTGAGATCGTCGACAACCTCGTCGCGGGTGGGCAGTCCGCGGTCGTGGTCGGTGACTTCAACGAGGGTCAGCCTGACGAACAACACCACTCGCCGAACTTCGAGCAGCTTTTCGACCCACAAGGGCCACTCAAAGTGTGTTACGACCTGCCGAACTTCGACGTAGGGCCCCGCCCCGGCTCGTTCGACTCATGCGGAATCCGCAACCGGCTCGACTACATCTTCGTCACCCGCGACCTCGAGCCCGCCGTCAACGGCGGGGGCATGGTGCGTTCCGGGTTGTGGGGAACCCGCACGACGCGGCCGACGGACTGGAACACGTTCCCGGAAATGGACGGCCACGACCATCAAGCGTCCGACCACGCAGCCGTGTTCATCGACTTAACGCTCTGACTGCGTTGGACAATGCGCGCCGCTGATCATGCGGTCGCTGTCATCGCACCTCATCAACGATGTCACCGCGCCCCGTGTGTGCACGTAACGCTCGCGAGTCACAACAAGCGTCGGCGGTGTGGGGCGTGAGGCGACCGGGCTCTCTCTGTCCCGCTCAGGAGCAAGCCGGAGCGGACTTTCACGCGATGCACCCGCCGACCTGACCGTACAACCCTGATTTGCCACGTCTTACGAACGGCTCCCGACCCATTCCCAATCGCACGCCTAGCGCGCACCGACGTGCCGCTATGTGTGGCCTGGCTGCTCCGACGCGGCGTCGTTCGGTGCGCGGTCCTGGTCCGTGGCTGCCGGTCACTGGTCCGCTGAAGCTCCTGAACGGCGGTCGTCACGGAGCGGTGGGGCCGTTCGTCCGACGCTGCCGAAGGGCGGCGACGAGCTCTTGTCGCCCCGAGATGCCGAGTTTGCCGAAGGCGTGTCGTAGGTGGGTTTCCACTGTCTTGAGAGTGACGAACAGTGATTGTGCGATTTCGCGGTTGGTGCGTCCTTCGGCGGCGAGCGAGGCGACGCGCAGTTCGCTAGCTGTGAGCGCCTGGCGGCCTTCGATGCGGTCGCGCCGTGGGCGGGCCCCGGCCGCGGTGAGTTCCTGGCGGGCGCGCTGGGCCAGCGGCCGGGCTCCGCAGGTCACTGCTGTGTCGAGCGCTCGGCGCAGGGGGTCGCGGGCGTCGTGGCGGTGCCCGAGTCGCCGCAGCGCTGCTCCGAGGTCACAGGTGGCGTGGGCTCGTTCGATGCGAGCGGGGGTGGACTCGAGGACGGCGGTGGCTTCGCGCAGCAGTTCGATTTGCTCGCCGCCCGTGCTCACCCGGGCGGCGGCTCTGAGAGCGACGCTCAGCGAGCGCGGCGCGCCCCAGGCCCGCGCGTCCTCGAGCTCGTCGAGCGCCAACGTCCGGGCGGTCTCAGCATCGCCGAGGCGGAGGTAGACGAGGGCGGCTCGGGAGCGCCACGGCAGGACAGCCGGGTTGGTGATGCCGCCTTCGTTCGCGTAGCGGCCGCAGGTCGTCAAGTCGGCGAGCGCGTCGGCCGGCCGTCCCTGCTCGTACCGCGCCCTTCCACGGGCACACAACAGGGTGTTGGACGCCAAGCGGGTCGGCGCGCGGTCGTCGAAGCCGATCTCCTCGGCGATCTCCATGGCAGCTCCGAGCTCACCTTCCTCGACGAGCACCTCAACCAAATGGGCGGTGATCCACATGCGGCCGACGTCGAAGCCGTGCTCGAGCGAGATGTCCAAGGAGCAACGCAGGTCGGCCTCAGCCTCCCCCAGCGCACCGCGGAACCCAGAGACCTCACCGCGGAAGCATGCTGCCGCCGCGAACGGCAAGATCGCCCCCAGTCGCTGCGTCTGCGCGATCACCGCATCCCAGACCGCGCAGGCCTCGTCGAGGAGGCCGGCACAGCGGAGGGTATGGGCGGCGTAGATCGCGACCGACAGCGCCTCGGGTCCTGGCCGATCCAGCACCGATGCGAGCGCACGCCGCGCGAGGTCGATCGCCTCGGATATCGCCTCGCCCACATACGCCGCTCCATCCGCACACGCGGCCAACAGCATGGGCTCCGGCCGCGGTTCGCGCGCCACGGCGTCGCGTCGTGCTCTCAGCGACTCCGTCGCCTCTCGCGACGTCGCGCAATCCGCAAGCATCGCGGCTAGTCGCTGGCCCTCAAGGATGCGCGTCAAGACGGGGTCCTCGTCCCCGAGCGTCGCGATGCCGCGCCCGAACACCCCGCTAGCCTCAGTCGTTGCCCCGGTCGTCTGCACGGCCTGGCCCCACTCAAGTGCGATCGCGGCGCGCATACGTGCGTCCTCGAGCGCTGAGTACGCGTCCGCAAAGGCCGCGAAGCCGTCGGCGTCCGCCGTGCTCGTCCGGGCGCGCGCCAGCTCCACGAGTACCCACGGACGCTCCGGCGGCGACGGGGGCTCGGCCATGGCGCGGCGCAGCAGCGCCACCGCCGCCTCGGGCGCGCCTCGCGTCGCAGCCCGCGTTGCTGCCTCGCGCAGCCGCTCGACCACCCAGGCATTGCCGCTCGCCTCGACGGCGAGGAGGTGGCCTGCCACCTCCTCGGGCGGCGCGCCCGCAGCCGCGAACAGGCGAGCGGCTCGCTCATGGCAGCTCGACCTCGACGCCGGACCGAGCTGTGCGTAGATGGCGGCGCGGACCACCGGATGGACGAATTCGAATGTGCCCCCGCCGACGAGCACATGGGCCTCCCCGAGCAAGTCGACGGCGCGCGCCGCTGCGTCACGGTCAATCCCTGCGATCGTGCACAGCTGACCCAGGTGTGCGCCCGGACCCAGCACCGACAGGGTCTGCGCGACGACGGTCGCCTCCGCCGGCAGCCTCGCGAGCCGCACCAGCACCCCCCGCGAGATCGCCTCGGGCCCGTACGCCGCCACGCGCTCCGCCTGTGCAGCCGTCGGCACGACCCCGTCGTCTCCGAGCGCGAGCAGCAGCTCCGTGAGCAGGAGCGGGTTCCCAACGGTTGCGCGCAGGCACGCCTGCGAGAAAGCGGCGTCTGAGGGAGCACCGAGCGCCAGTCGGACCAGCTCGCCCACCCCGCCCACGCTCAACGGCGGGGGCACGAGCACCTCGGCGTGCGGCTCGGCCCGGATGGCCTCGAGCAGCGCGTTGCGCGCCCCGGGCTCGTGCGTCCGCGCCGCCACCAGCACCAACAAACCCAACCCCTCCATGCGCCGGACGAGGTAGTGGACCCACCGCAAGGACGACTCGTCGGCCCAGTGCGCATCGTCCACCACCACCGCGAGCGGTCCCCTCGTCGCGACGTTGACGGTTAGCCAATACAGACCATGAAGCGCGGGTAGTGCATCCGCCATCAACGCGGGCTGCGCGAGCGCGCTGCCCTCGAGCACGGGCCGGGCCAGCTCGGCCGCACCGGCGAACAGCTCTGCGCGCTCATCCCGTGACGATCTCGTCGCCACCGCCTCGAACAACTGGCGGACCATCCCGAAGGGAAACTCGCGCTCGAACTCACTCCCCCGCGCGTGCAGCAGTCTCACGTCCGCGTCGCGGGCAGCCGCGCATGCCTCGTCGAGGAGACTTGTCTTGCCGGCACCCGGAGGACCCTCGACGATCACCAGCGAAGGCCGGCCCTGACGCGCCTCGCCGAGGGCACGGACCAACCGCGCACGCTCGGCGTCCCGTTCGAAGAGCGGCCGTGACTGAACTGCCGGAGCGCGCACCACCACAGCCGGATGCTAGGTCGACCGGCAAAGATTCAGGGTGCCCACCCTGAGGTGAAGCGCGCCATTCCCCAGGCAGACTGCGCATCACCGAGCACTGCCACGCCGATGCTCGGGTTTGGAGATCCACTTAGACAGGTCCTTAGGCGCATCTGGTGGGAGATGCTCATGTCGAAGCCTCCTCACCAACGACAAGGTGCGCAGGAGAGTTCCTACAGCCCGTACCAATCGTTTGCGGCCGACCGCCGGGTAGGCGTCACCCCGAGTCATCCTGTGGCGGACGCCTCCGACGGTGGAGCGGTCCCGGCCAAGCCGGGGCTCCAGGGTGACGGCGTGATCCGCCGCGACGTGCTCAGCAACGCCGTGACTCACGCACGGCTCGCCCGACCCATAGAAGGGACATCCGATGACGACCAGCGAGACGCCGCCGAACCCCTACCTCGTCGGCAACTTCGCGCCCGTGCGCGACGAGCGCGACGACGCCGGCCTAGCCATTACCGGCGCGATCCCGCCGGAGCTCGACGGGCTCCTGCTACGCAACGGGCCCAACCCGATCCTCGACCCCGACCCCGCCGCCTATCACTGGTTCGTCGGTGACGGCATGCTGCACGGGGTCGAGCTGAAGGGCGGACATGCGCACTATCGGAACCGCTGGGTGCGGACCCGCGCCGCCTGCGAAGCGCTCGGCGAGCCCGCCCCCGCCGGGCCACCCGAGGTCAACGGGCTCGCGACCTCGGCCAACACCCACGTCGTCGCCCATGGCGGCCGCATCTACGCGCTTGTCGAGTCGAGCCTGCCCACCGAGGTGCGCCCAGATCTGACGACCGTCGGCGCCGCCGACTTCGACGGACGGCTGGCAACGCCGTTCACCGCCCACCCCAAGACGGACCCGGCCACCGGCGAGATGGTGTTCTTCGGCTATGACCTCGCGCCGCCCTACCTGCGCTACCACGTCATCGATCCCGATGGCGTTCTGGTGCGTACCGAGGCCATCGACCTCCCGGGCTCGGTAATGGTCCACGACTTCGGGGTCACAGCAACGCGAGTCGTCTGGCTGGACCTGCCGGTCGTCTTCAACCTGGAACTCGCTGGACGCCAGCCGTTCCCGTTCACCTGGCGACCCGAGCACGGCGCCCGGGTGGGGGTGATGCCTCGCACGGGAGGCAACGCCGACGTGACCTGGATCGACCTCGAGCCCTGTTACGTGTACCACGTGCTCAACGCGTACGACGCCGCCGACGGCACCGCGGTGGTCGACGTCGTGCGCTACCCCGACATGTTTGCCACCGAGGTCTACGGGCCCGGCGCCTCCGTGCCGCCCCGCCTCGATCGCTGGACCATCGACCCCTCGGCGCGCACGGTCGCGACCGAAACGTTCGATGACGCCTCCCAGGAGTTCCCCCGAATCAACGACCGCCACGCCGGGCGCCAGCACCGCTACGGCTACACGAGCGAGACGGACGTCGCCACGTCATGGACCGGCCACGGGAGCCTGCGCAAGCACGACCTCGTGGCCGGGCGGACCGAGCGCCACGACGTCGGCCCGGGACGCGCCGCCGGTGAGCCCGTGTTCGCGGCAGGGTCGGATACGGGCGAGGACCACGGCTGGGTTCTCAGCGTCGTCTACGACGCCGGACGCGACGCTAGCGACGTCATCGTCGTCGACGCGACCAACTTCGAAGCCGCACCGGTGGCCACCATCCACCTCGCACGGCGGGTTCCGTTCGGCTTCCACGGTTCGTGGCTGCCCGGAGCGTCGCTCGACTGACGCCACGATCCCACGTCTCAAGCAGTCATCAAACACATACGGAGATCCTGAGCGCACGATCAGACGAACGGATAGGCCCACTGCGACAAAGGTAAGACCAATGGAATATGAAACTTCATCGCGTCGTCTTACGGGTCTCCGATGTTTGACCGCGCCGGAGCTTCTGCATTTGAAAAGCTCGGGTTCAACGAAGGCCATCATCATCAACCGGGTAACACGGTGAACTTGGAGACCCGAAAAGGGCGCATTGTCACTCCGAGCCGACGCCATGCCTGGAAGCTTGGCCATCCCGGCAACGAAGGAGCCGCTTGTGGAACCGACGAAGCTCTATCCGATTGTCGCTGTCCTGTCGCTCGTTACCGTGGAGTACGGCGGGTGGGCGCTGCTCAGCTTCGTCAGTGCTCGGCGGGGACAGCTCGACGATTTCCAGACGCAGTTCTTCCGCGCCGGGCACGCCCACGCGGGCGTCCTCTTGGTGCTCTCTCTCGTCTATTTCCTTTACCTCGGCAGCAAGACCGATTTTGCAGAGAGCACGCAGTGGATCGCCGGCGCCATCCTGTTGACCGGGGTCCTGGCGCAATCAGGCGGATTCTTTCTGCACCTCGCCGTCGGCGAGGTCGGTCGCGGCTCCCCAGGCACGCGGCTGACCCGATCGGGCGCGCTTCTCATCGCGACGGCGCTCGTGCTCCTCGCCGTCGGCATCGCTCGGACGTAACAGGCGCCGACGAGGCTCATGCCTCGGGGGGCTGTGACCGGCTCGACGAGCTCCTCGGCGAGGAGCTCGTGAGCAGTACGCAGATAGGACACAGCTGCGAGACCGCTCGACAGGTTCGTATGGGACATGGTGTTCAACCCGTTCTCTAGGCGACGCGCGTCTCGTCGGCGAAAGGAGAAGGAAATGCCTACGTGACAGACGGCCGGAAACGTCGACCCGATCCAGGGTCTATCCCATCAACCCAAGAGCGACGGAGGATCCCATGAGGAAAGTCGCCCTACAGATGTACCTCTCGCTGGACGGTGTCATGGAGGCACCGGAGAACTGGACGTTCCAATACTGGGACGACGAACACGAAAAATACGCTTATGACCGGCTGCTTGCCTCGGACGCCCTCCTGCTCGGCCGATCGACCTACGAGACCTTCGCCGCGTCCTGGCCGCAGCGAAGCGGCGATGACTTCACGGATCGCATGAACAGCTACCCGAAGTACGTCATCTCCGAGACGCTAGAACATCCGGAGTGGAACAACTCGCACGTCGTCAAGGGGAACGTCGTGGCCGAGGTGTCCCGGCTCAAGCAGCAGCCCGGCAAGGACATCATGGTCTATGGGAGTGGCCAACTCGTCAACACGCTGCTGCAGAACGGCCTCATCGACGACTGCCGCATCTGGATGTTCCCGATCATCCTGGGGAGAGGAAAGCGTCTCTTCCGGGAAGACAATGAAAGCCGCAAGCTGGAATTCGTCAACACGAAGACGTTCGGCTCAGGCGTCGTCGTTCTCTGCTATCAACCGCCAGAAACGGGCGCCGAGGGCTCCAGCCACGACGACCAGCGGTGAACCGCGTCGACGCGAATGAGTCACTATCCAAGTACCACGAGCGGTTACGTCGCGGTGAACGGGCTCCACATGTACTACGAAATGCACGGCGAGGGTCAACCTTTGGTGCTCCTCCACGGCGCCTTAGGCACGATCGAGAGCTGCTTCGCGAACCTCCTGCCCGCGCTCGCGAGGACGCGGAACGTCATCGCCGCCGAGTTCCAGGGCCACGGGCGCACCCCTGACGTCGACCGCCCGCTGTCCTATCAGCAGATGGCTAGCGACACTGCCGCGCTGGTTCGAGCGCTCGACATCGAAATCGCCGACTTCGTCGGCTACAGCATGGGCGGCGCCGTCGCCCTGCAGATCGCCATCCAGCATCCGCACCTCGTGCGTCGGCTCGTATACGCAGGCGGCACCTGCTACGACCCGGCGGGCATCTACCCCGAAGCCCTCGCAGCGATGACGGCGCAGGCACCTCACGATCTCGACGACTCCGTATGGCACCGCGCCTACGTGACCGTGGCGCCCGATCCGGACGCCTGGCCAGCCCTCGTCGCCAAGGTCGGGGAGCTGGACCGCGCGGTCAGGGCCTGGCCTGCAGAGGACGTCCAGGGCATCCGAGCGCCAACGTTGCTCGTTATCGGAGATGCGGATCTCGTGCGGCCCGAACACACCGTCCAGATGTTCCGCTTGCTCGGCGGCGGAGTCGTCGGCGACATTGCTGCGCTCCCAGCCTCGCAGTTGGCGATCCTGCCTGGCACCTCGCATGTGGGCGTTCTGGACCGAGTCGACTGGCTGCATTCAATGATCCACAGATTTCTAGATGCGGAGCAATAGCAGCGGTGATGACGTGGTCACGAAGCCGCCGCGAAGCGAGCGGCTCGAACCAGGCTCGCCCGCCGATTTGAATCGTTACCACCATGCCAGACGCACATAACAACATGCGGAGGTGGCTCGTCATCGCGCCCGAACCGGCGATCGGGGCGGGTGAAGCTGGCGATCGGGCGCCTACGTCCCTCGCGACGCTGGGTTCTGAGCGCCCGACAGCATCTGGCCCAGAAGCTCCGCAGCATCGCGGTCTGAGGCCTGGACGAACGCTGAGTAGACGTTCAGCGTCGTGGCCGCGTTCGCGTGGCCGAGTCGCCCGCTCACGGTCCGAACGGGGACGCCCGCGGCGATGAGGCGGGTCGCGACGTAGTGGCGAAGGTCATGGAGGCGGACCGAGTCCAGGCCCGCCTTGCGCCGTAGCTTGTTGAACCGATTCGTGACGACGTCCGGGCGCCACGGCGTCCTGCCATCGGGCTCGAACGAAAAGACGCGAGCGCCTTCGGGAAGATCGACTCCGCACTCCCCCGCCCGCTCGCCAGCCCGCGCACGATGCTCGGACAGCGCATCGATGGTGTCGGCGTCGAGGGCTATGCGCCGGGCGGCGTGCATCTTCGTCCCTCGCTCCACCATGCCATCGGAGCCGAGAACCATGGCCCGGGCGATGAGCACCGTCCTGGACTCGAGGTCGACATCACTCCAGCGCAGGGCGCACAGCTCACCGCGGCGCGCCCCAGTTCCGGCCGCGAGTCGAAGGAAGACGGCAAGGTCCGGATCCTCGACCCCGGCAAGCTCGAGGAGGTGAGCGATGTCTTCCGGCGTGGGCGGGACCACATCCGACTTCGGAACCCGCGGCGGGCTCGCGTGAAGCGCAGGGTTGATCGACATCCATCCCCACCGCACGCCCTGCTTGAGTGCACGTCGGATGATCTCGTGAATACGGCGGACGGTCGCGGGCGCCAGGGGCCCGCCTGAAACGCCGCCTGAGGTCCGAAGCTGGGTGTAGAGCCGATCGAGGTCAGCGGCCCGCAGGCGCTGGAGTCGGGCCTTGCCGAGGCGAGGCAGCACGACCTTGTCGATCATCCTCCGCGTCTCGACCGCCGTCTTGGGCGACCAATCGGGCGAGACGTGCTCGTACCAGCGCTCGACGAGCTCGCCGAACGTGGCATCGGTCCCGAGGTGCTGTCCCTCCCCGACCTCAACGAGCAGCTGCGCCCGCACGGCCTGGGCATCCCTCTTCGTGCCTCGAACGCTCCGGCTCACCTGGCGCTTGCGACCGGTGACGGGATCACGGCCGACGTAGACGATGACCTGGTACGCGTTGCCGCGCTTGCGAATGAAGCCGTCGGCCATGGGCCTGACGGTAAGGGATTGCCAATGGATTGACAAGGACTCCGGACTGGATGGACACCATGGACTCGTGACGCCCTGACCAGCCGATTCGCGGTGGGCGCTGCAGGGCTCGAACCTGCGACCTCCGCCTTGTAAGGGCGGCGCTCTACACAACTGAGCTAAGCGCCCGGCCGCGTCACGTTAGCGAGGTACGGGTTGACCGCCGGCGGGTCGGGGCTCGCAGGGGGTACCGGGGGGACCGCACCCCGTCGTTGCCCCGACCCGCCGTTCGCGGCGATCTCGCGCGCTCCGCAGCCGGCCCGGTGCGTGGGGGGCGCGCACCGGGCCGGCGCCTCGCGGTCGACGTCGTCAGCTCGTCATGCCGACTGGGACGCGAGCTGGCCCCACTCGTCGTACACGGGCTCGGGCGGCCTCACCTTCGGCGGCCGACCCCGCTTGCGCTTCTGGGCCAGCACCTTGCCGTTGGCGAAGAGCTCGCCACCCCAGACGCCCCACGGCTCGCGCCGCGCCTTGGCCGCCTCGAGGCAGGCCTCACGCACCGGGCACGCCCGGCAGAAGGCCTTGGCCCGCGCGATGTCGTCGAGCTGCTCGGAGAAGAACAGCTCCACGAGCGACGCCGAGCCGTCGCGACATCGTGCGTCGAGCCGCCAGGTCTCGTCTTCTGTGA